>Ga0326727_10022253_pt1 | contig 12283 bp, 11 predicted proteins | sample MB2enrmetagenome_FD_207643 | JGI IMG/M metagenome (GOLD analysis project Ga0326727, IMG submission 207643) | Lab enriched peat soil microbial communities from McLean, Ithaca, NY, United States - MB29MY | ecosystem: Environmental > Terrestrial > Soil > Wetlands > Peat | place: USA: New York... | reverse complement strand
ACTACTACTCCCATGGAGCACCTGACCGCGACCCTACGCCAGAATGGACTGATTCGCTTCATCGAGCACTTTCTCGAGCTTTTCCCGACCGGCCACATGAAGGATCTCGTCGTCGACCGTATCGGTCCCGGCCGCGAGATCGAAGTGGCCGGACACACGGTAATCAACTTCGGATCCGACAGCTTCCTCGGTCTGGACCGCGATGAGCGCGTGCTTGCGGCAATCCGCCGCGGCCTGGAAAAATGGGGGTCGCACAACGGCGCCTCGCGGGCGTTTTCGAGCGTTCGCGCCAACACCGATGCAGAGGAAAAGCTCGCGGCCTGGCTAGGCACGGAAGCTACGCTGATCTATCCGTCGGTAACGCTTGCCAACATGGGCGCGATCCCCGGACTGGTCGGCCGACCGGACCTTCTGGTCATGGACGAACAGGCGCACAACTCGATGCAAGAAGGCGCGAAAATTGCCAAGGCGAACGGCGTTCACGTCGCCAGCTTTTCGCACTGCGATCCGAGCGCCCTCCGCAACGTGCTCGATAACGCAGGTGATTACCGCGTGGCAGTCGTTGCCATCGACGGCGTCTACAGCATGAGTGGTGAATTGCCGCCGCTCGCAGCACTCAACGACGTGGCCAAGACCCGCCGCGCCGTCCTCTACGTCGACGACGCCCACGGCACCGGCGTCATCGGCACACGCGGCCGTGGCACCGTTCTGGATGCCCTGGGCAGTTACGACAATACTCTCGTTGTCGGCTCGTTGTCGAAAGGCTTCTCATGTGCCGGCGGATTCATCGGCTGCACACGCGAGATGAAGCAGCTTCTGAAAATTCGCTCGAATACGTACATCTTCGGCGGGCCGGTCGTTCCGGCGTATCTCGAAGCGGTCTGTGAGGTTTGCGACATCCTGATGTCGGCGGAGTACGACTCGCTGGCAGCCAGCTTGCACCGCAATCTGACGCAACTCACGGAAGGACTTCGTCGCTTGAATTTGATCGTCCTGGGCGGGGCCACGCCGATCGTTTCCGTCCTCGTCGGCGACGAGGAGGATACGCTGAAATCAGGCAAGTTGTTGTTCGAGAAAGGTTACTACGTCCAATCGGTCACATTCCCGGCCGTTCCTTATCACGCCGGCGTCTTGCGCATCCAGGTGAACGCCAACCATACACAAGAATCGGTGGATGGCCTCATCGACTCGATCGCCGAGCTCCAGAACTTCGTCCCGCTGCCGCTCGCCGATTCTTGCAGCCGTCGAGCGGCTTGACGACCCCCCGGGAAACAAAGAACCCGCGTCACTTTCTCGAGGACGTCTCGAGAGAGTGCCGCGGGTTCTTTCACATATCGGTGAGCGGACATCGTCATGCCGCGTGCGTAGTACCGGTCGCCGGCTGCGTTTGGCTCAGCTTCTGTTCGAGCAGATTCAGCACGTCCGCTACCGTAGCGAGTTTTTCCAGCTCTTCGTGAGTCAGTCGAATATGGAAGCGCCGCTCGACCTGAGACACGATGCTCACGACATCCACCGAATCGAGACCGAGCCCCTCGCGCAGATTATCTTCGTCGCGCAGGTCGGCATGTTTCTCGCCGGTGTCGGCCTCAAGAAGCTCGATCAACGTGCTGCGTATGAAAGCGCGGTCCGGCATAGCAACCTTCCTGGTTCGAGAGGAGTCGTCGGTGTGCAGCGGCCGGCAGTCAGCCGACGAGGCCAGCCACTGCGTGGCAAATAGAAAACCATTTCGCGAGCATCCGGGCAATAGCGCTTGCTATACCCGGCGAACCCGCTTTTCCCGCCCGGGCCGTCCTCAGCGTCGAATGTTCTTTAGCTCGAGCCGAGTCCGGTGTCCTTCCTCCATCCATTCCTGGCGAATGAGGCGTCCGGAGCCGTCGTACCAGAGGTCGACGTGGACGTGGCCGATCAGTTCGAGGTGCTTTATCTCTTCGGTCTTACCGGACGCGGAACGCTGTTCGACGGAAACTAGATGAATCCGGGCCTCGAGATCCCGGCCGCAATCCGCATCGAGTAACGGAACGCTTGTTTCGTACTTCTTCTTGTCCGGCTCCTGCCAATAACTGGTCAACCAGACGTTTGCGTTTATTGTTCGTTCGACGTTGTTCACCGACACGTGCAGACCGTCGGCCTGGCTCTCGGCCTGTACATCGAAGTGCTTGCCGTCGTCATTGCAGGTGCTCTGAAAACGCTGCAATTTCCCGTCCTTCCAAGTCTCTCGACCACGATACTTGTAGCTGTACACCTTGAACGGTCCGACCTTCACCGTGATTTCCGTATCGCAGTGCATGCTCAACGTGCCGTCGTCCGCTCGGTGGATCGTCATCTGCGCATCGCCGGCACGCTTGCCGTCGACGAGCACCTTATATTCCCTCGTTTCGACGTCGGAAGCCTTTGCCCCGTTCGCGAAAACTGCCAAGCCGATCAACACTAGCCACCTTGCCAGACCAAGGGGACTGCGGACCATCGCTCCGTACCTCCGGGCGCAATAAGAGTTCGGCCAGGAACCGGTGGCAACCGCCGCCAGAAAAGCCGAGGGCGTGACTTTTAGCCTCGCAAGGCAGCGCCGGCAAGGGGAGTTCTATTGATGAGCGGCAGCGTCTAGACGTGCGTCCACGTCCGGAGCAAAGCCGCCGGACGTGTGTGGCTAGAAGTCAAAAGCGCGCAAATCGTCATCTTTAAATAGAGATAAATAGCTACTAGCTGTCAGCGTTCAGTAGTTCAGGACGCGATCGCGCGCGACGACTTCCCAGGAGTCGGTCACGTGTCCGCCCTCAACCACGTAAGCGCGTCGATAGAGAGCGACTGTCGGGCAAATGTGCGTTGGAATTGCAAACACTTCCGTTCCCGGGGGAAATTGATCGGCTTGCGGCAGTTCGATGGCGTAGTGCTCTTCGTTGTGCAAAACGGGTTCGTGTGCGGGTACATCGATGAGGGCCAGTCGCTTGCCGGCCGGCGGGTCGGTGGCCACCGCCTTGGTGCCGACGTCGAATGTCACGCGCGAGGCCGTCGGTCGGCTGATTACGCGAGTCAACAAAAGCGCCGCGGGCGTGAATCCTGCCAGATCGCGAAATCGCGTGCTATACCCATGATCGTGGAGGATGAGCGTGCCGGGCGAGCATTCCAAGCCAGGGATCTCCTGGCTGGCGTAGACGGGAAAGGTCGGCGTTCCGCCGACGATCAGCCGCGGTACGGGCAGGCCTTTCGCTTCCAACTTGGCTCGCAACGCCAACTCGGCCTCGAGGAGAGAGCGTACGGCAGATTCGCGGTCAGTTCGCGTTTCCTGGTTATTGTGGCCGTCGTACGCGTGGATGCCGCCCGGTCGTAATCCCGGCAGCTTGGAGATCTTCTCGTAAACTTCAATTGCCGGGCCGCCCGGGGAGATGCCGGTGCGATGCTGCCCGACGTCGAGTTCCAACAGCACGTCGACGGTCTGTCCCTCAGCGACCATGGCACGCGAAAGTGCCTCGGCAGAGGCGGCATCGTCGCAGATTACCGCGAATTTCGTCTTTGGAAACGCTCGCGCCATCCGAGCCAGTCGCCCGCAATTCGGGCCGACCATCGGATAGGCGAGGAATACGTCCGGTGCGCCGCACGCGGCCAGCATTTCTGCTTCGGCCAGTGTTGCGCACTTATGCTTGGTGATGCCGGCTTCGAGACACAGACGCACGATTTCCGGAGTCTTGTGTGTCTTCACGTGTGGCCGCAGCCGCGACGGACTGCCGGCGATGCGGATCGCCTCGGCGATATTCCGCCGGATGAGGTCCTTATAGAAGAGCAACCCCGGGCTGTAGATGGCGGACGTGTCGTCGACCGCGTACTGAGAGTGCATGAGTCTGTCCTGCGCTTGAACGTCAGATGCCGGTGAAAGACTTGCCACGGATCTCCCCTACTTGGTCCCCTATTGATACCGGACTTCGATTAGGCTCCTCAGCGGAACCAACTGCGCGCGCTTGGTGATCGAGCCTTCCGGTTGGTAGTATACCGGCGCCGCTTCATGCGCCGCAGATGAAATCGCCGAGCTAGTCGCAGCGGATCGTTAATCGGGAGCGCTTACGCATGGGTGATCTGCCTTCGTCTCTGTTGATGATGGCCGTGACTTTCGGCTCGACGACCATCGTTACTGACGCTACCCGTGGCGAGCGCGTGCGCGACGCCTACTTCCGTAACGAAGTGCAGCGCATCGCCCGCGCTAGCCTCGCCGACATCGGCTCGAGAGAAGATTGGAAGCGGAAAGAGCCGGAGATGCGCCGCCAATTGCTCGACATGCTCGGTCTCTGGCCGATGCCGCCGCGGACCGATCTTCATGCGACGATCACCGGCAAGATCGACGCGGCACACTTCACAGTCGAGAAGCTCCACTTCCAATCCGTCCCCGGCCTATACGTTACGGCCAATCTTTATCTGCCAAAGGGCGCGACAGCTCCAGCACCGGCCGTTCTATACGTCTGCGGCCACTCGCCCGTGGTCGAGAAGGACATCGTTTACGGTAACAAAGTGGCTTACCAGCATCACGCGGGCTGGTATGCCAGCCACGGATATGTCTGCCTTGTTCTCGACACCCTGCAGATGGGCGAGGTTCCTGGCATTCATCACGGCACGCACCATTTAAATCAGTGGTGGTGGCACACGCTTGGCTACACGCCGGCTGGCATCGAGTGTTGGAATGCGATTCGCGGCATAGACTATCTGCAAACTCGCAAAGAGGTCGACGCCAAGCGCATCGGCGTCGCCGGGCGGTCGGGCGGCGGAGCTACTTCGTGGTGGGTGATGGCTGCCGACGAGCGCGTTGCCTGCGCCGTGCCGGTTGCCGGGCTGGCCGATCTGCAGGCACATCTCATCGACGGCGAATCGCGGCGTTATCCGGACGGAGTCATCAGCGGCCACTGCGATTGCATGTACTTCATCAACACGTATCGCTGGGATTTCGCACAGGTCATCGCGCTGTGTGCACCGCGGCCGGTTCTGCTGGGCAATACCGACGCAGACGACATTTTCCCGGTCGGCGGCTACAAACGCCCGGCCGAGAAGGCGCGGCAAATCTACCAGTTGCTCGGAGCGTCGGATCATTTCGCACTCGTGGAGGCGCCCGGTCCTCATCAAGATTTGCCCGAGCTCCGCAGGGGCGAATATCGCTGGATGAATCGCTGGCTCAAAGGCGACAATGCAGAGGTAACCGAGCAAGAATTACCGAAATTTACGCCGCAACAGCTCAAAGTGCTCGATCGGATGCCCGACGATGCGATCAACGCTACCATCCAAGAGACTTTCCACCGCCCGGCTCATCCGGAACTGCCGCTATCGCCAGCCGTGGCGCGCGAATGGTGGGCGGGCCAGGCGCCGGCGTGGCGAGATGCCTTGCGCGAACGCGTCTTCGGCGGTTGGCCCGTTCACCCGCCGGACCTGCGACCAAGACCAGCTGCCGATGTGTCGAGCGACGGTCTGCGTGTCCGAGCTTTCGATTTCACCAGCGAAGATGGGGTCGATTTGAGGCTCTGGTTGCTCACCGCGACCGAAATTGAAAAGCCAGCGCTGGTCGTGCTGAGTGCGTTGGACGAGTCCGGATGGCGCGATTTGACGTTGCAACTTGGTTTGCCGTTTCAGAGCGCGCTGCAGCTGCCGGTTGAAGTGCCGCGCAACACCGCGCGTTTCTTGCAAACGCGCAAGGCACTGGCTTTCAATCGCTGGGCTTTTGCTATGGTAGCGCCGCGTGGGATCGGCCCGACGCGCTGGTCGGAGGTCAGCCCGGTAGACGGCAAGCCAAACGGACAACACGTCCGCCGCCGCTTCGCTCTCATCGGCGAAACGCTTGACGGACAGCGCGTTTGGGATGTTCGCCGAGCGATCGGCTGCGTGCGCTCGCTGCCGGACCTTGCGAAAGTGCCGCTCTGGTTGCAAGGCCGCGGCGAAATGGCCGGCATCGCGCTGTATGCAGCTCTGTTCGAACCTGGGATTGCCCGTATCGACCTATGGCACCCTCCGGCATCTCACCACGATGGTCCGATTTTTCTGAACGTCGCGCGTATTCTCGACATGCCGCAGGCGATGGCTCTGGCGTTTCCAAGAACGCTACGAGTTTATGTGAAGGACGATGCCGAGGCGGCGGCCTGGGATTGGCCGATGTCATTACAGAAAGCACTGGGGAAGGAGTATTTGCAGATACGGCGGGTCGGCGATTGAACTGGCCTGCACAGCTCAATCACGTCGCAGGAGGCTCGGCGGCACTTCCAGGCCGTGCGCTTCCATCAGCTCTCGATCGGCCAGAACGGTTACCGCCGGACCATCCGCGATGATTCTCCCGGCGTCGAGGAGGAGCACTCGGCTGCAAGTTCGCAACACCATCTCCAGATCGTGCGACGCGATGACTTGCGTCCCTCCTAATCCGTTCAAGAGGTCGATCAATTCGCGACGGCCGCGCGGGTCGAGATACATCGACGGCTCGTCGAGCAGCAAAATTGCCGGCCGCATCGCGAGCACACCCGCCAACGCGACTCGGCGCTTTTCGCCGCCGGATAAGTTCCAAGGCACGCGCTCTTCAAGCCCGTTCAAGCCGACGCGACTGAGTGCATCAATCGCTCGAACGCGCACCTCGTCAGGTTTCAGGCCCTGATTCAGCGGGCCGAAGGCGACGTCGTCGAGGACGGTGGCGCTGAATAACTGGTCGTCCGGATTCTGAAAGACGATGCCAACTTGCCCCGGCAAGCGCCGCCGTTGGGCTGCATCGCGGATGTCGATGCCGCCCACCAACGCAGCTCCTGCCTGCGGAACCAGGACGCCACACAGGCAGAGGAACAAGCTGGTTTTGCCGGCGCCATTGGGACCGACTAACGCAATGCGCTCCCCTCCGGAGACAGAAAAGGTCACTTGATCGAGGGCGATCGGCCCTTGTGGGTACCGGTAGCTCAATTCGCGGATATCCAGGACCGGCTCTGACGTCACAGCGGCCCCTTCAGGAAATCACACGGTCGAGTAGCACCAGGCCGAGCGCCACGCTTGAAACGCATAGAAACAAAACGACATCGCGCAGGTGCGTGCGAAACTCAGTCAGCGAATGGAACTGACGATCGAATCCACGGCAGCGCATTGCATGATGTACGCGATCGGCACGATCGTGGCCGCGAACAAGGAGCGTGCCGGCTACCTGACCGGCCGTCTGATACGCGTGTCGCGATGCCGCATTTCGAAAGCCGCGCACGCGGACGGCCACGCGCAGCCGCTGCAACTCGTCGGCCAGTAAAAAGAGATAGCGATAAGTCATGAGACCGATCTGTACGAGCAGCCCGGGTATTCCGAGGGCATGAGCCGCTTTCAAAAGAGCATCCAGCGGGGTCGTCGCGAGCAGAGTCAAAGTGAGAGTCACCACCGTCACCGCTCGCACGGCGAGAAGGATGCCGACGATCGCGCCGTAAGAGGTGACCTTCACCGGCCCCACTTCCCAAGCCGGCCCGGGGCCGTCGATCAACAAGGGCAGCGGCAAGGCGAAGATGGAGACTGCAAGCAGGACGGTTCCGATGCGCGGCATCAACCAACGAAGCTGTAAGCGGCTGGCGAAAGCGAGCCCGAATGCTCCGAGCAAGGCGAGCAGCGCGTAGACCACGTGCTGGAGAGCCAGCGCAGCGCAGACACCGACGAGAGTCGCACCGAGCTTCCACCGTGGGTCGAAGCGCGGTCCGTACCCGGTGCTCGCTGACGGCAAGGGAACGAGGGAATCGAATCGTCCCACGGGAAAGGAGTCTTAGGTTTAACGTGTCTCACTGTCCCGCGTCCCGCGCTCGCACCTCTTTCCACGAACGCGGGATTCGGACAGGAGTTAGCGACGTCGAGCCGGGGCGTGGGCAGGTTGAGGCGCCGGCGCGTGAACGGGAGTCGTCGTCCGCGTCTCGCTCGTCCGGGCCGTTTGCGTTTTCAACTCGGCCTCGGCCTCCAGCCAATCTTGCTGATCCGAGCCGTGCGGACAACCCCGTTTGACCCACTTCTCATAGGCCAGCATCGCGATGCGCTCGTGCGGTACTTTGGGCGCGGTTGCCGGTTGGGCGGCGTGTGGCGTGACGGTCCGAGTCATGATGATACCTCCTTGAGGAACTTAGTTTGTCCGGAAATCCCTGACGCCGTATTGCAGCAAATCGCTTGCTCGGTCGCAAGAAGTTTCCCGGGGGCGGTCACAGTCCACCGGGTAACTGAAAGCTTGCATCCGCCGTGCCGGGCCGTAGAATCCGTCAACCGCCTTCGCGCAAACCGCACGGGTCCTCTCCATGCCGTCGGCCGTCTATCAGCAGCACCTTGATCCGCTTGCCGGCTATATTCCGGGTTCGGCAATCTGGTCGACTTGCTTTGCTGCGGTGCCGGTCGTGGTACTTTTCTGGCTGCTGGTGCCGCGTCGCTGGCTGGCCTCGAAGGCCGGCGCTGTCGGCGCTCTCAGCGCCATCGTGGTCGCGATCGTCATTTATGGGATGCCGCCGCTTCAAGCCTTGGCGGCGTTCGGCTACGGCGCTGCGTTCGGCATTCTGCCGGTGGGCTGGACGATCTTCAACACGATGCTCCTGTACAACATTACGGTTCAGACCGGAAAATTCGACATCGTCCGCCGCTCGGTGGCCAGCCTCTCCGGCGACGCTCGTATTCAGGCGATTCTCATTGCATTCGCTTTCGGCGCTTTCCTCGAAGGCGCTGCCGGCGGTGGCACACCCGTCGCGATCTGCGGCGCTATCCTCGTCGGACTCGGCTTCGATCCATTCAAAGCGGCAGTGCTCTGTTTGATCGCGAATACATCGCCGGTTGCGTACGGAGGTCTTAGCACGCCGCTCATTACTCTCACCGGTGTCACGGGCATACCCACCGAGACGTTGAGCATTATGGCTGGCCACCAACTGCCGTTTTTCTCGCTGTTTGTGCCGCTCTACATGGTGCGCTGCATGTGTTCGTGGCGGCAGACGCGCGAGGTTTGGCCGGCTCTGCTCGTCTCAGGCGGCTCGTTCGCCGGTTTCCAGCTGGCGTTCGCCACCTGCCACAAGTATTTCCCCGGCATCGTGCTCTACCCGATGACGGACATCGGCGGCGGCATCTTCTCGCTCGGCGTTACGGCGATCTTCTTGCAGTATTGGAAGCCGCGAACGGAGTTTCACTTTAGCTCGATGCAAGTCAAGAAGGACGCGACGCCGCAGCAGCCCGATGCGAACGATGCGCACGCGACCGAAGCACGCGCGATGCTGGAGGGCGGTGAAGAAGCCGCCGCAGCGAGAGAAACGCCGCTCGACGCGCGCTCGATCATCGTCGCTTGGATGCCGTTTGCTATCATGTCGCTTCTGCTGCTGTTTACCGGATTAATTCGGCAGCGCGAGGAGAGCGGCCCGGTCCGATTCGGTCCGCTGCAGTCGAACTACAAGATCCCCGTTCCGGGTTTGCATAATGCCACCAATCGCGACCCGGCGCTGCATCCCGTCAAGCCGGAACAAGCGGCGACATTCCTAACGGCAGGTGCGAACCCGATGGGGTCTGCCGCGAACGCCATCGTGGCAGAGCAAGTCGCACCGCGGCCGGAAAAAGCCGAGTACAACTTCGCCTGGATCAGTTCGCCGGGCACTCCGGTCTTCCTCTCGGCAGTCATCTCAATGTTCATGCTGCGCATGGACCGGAAGCAGATCGCCCGCGTGATTCAACGGACCGCATTTCAGATGAAAGTGCCGATTCCGACGATCGCATTCATGCTCGGCCTCAGCTACGTCACTCGTTATGCCGGAATGGACGCCACGCTTGGCGTCGCTTTCGCGGGCACGGGTCTGCTCTATCCATTCTTTGCAGCATTGCTCGGCTGGCTGGGCGTGTTCCTCACCGGTACGGACGCGGGCAGCAACGCGCTATTTGGAAGCTTGCAGAAAATAACCGCACAAACGATCTACCCCGGCTATCACGCGGCCTGTCCGACGATGCTCTCGCAGGATCAACTGCAGATCCTGATTTGCACGGCGAACAGCACCGGCGGCGTGATGGGCAAAATGATCGACGCACAGAGTATAGTCGTATCCACGGCCGCCACGAACCAGCTCGGACGCGAAGCGGATATTTTCAAAGCGGTGTTATGGCACAGCATCTTTCTGGCGTGCGCCGTAGGTTTGCTCTGCCTATTGCAGGCGTATGTCGGTGTATTTGCATCGCTCGTGCCCGCGCTGGCGATCAGGTAATACGCCCGCAGACGATACGCCCGCCAACAAGACCGCGAAGCATTCGCGGCGATCGTTCGCCGTCACGCGGCGATGGTTCACGGCTTGGCTCGACGCCAACTTCGCGAGGCCGCCGACGCCGACGACGTCTTTCAAACCACATTTCTCGTTCTCGCACGCAGAGCCGGCTCGGTGTTCTGGAAACGCTCCGTCACGCACGCCGTCCCCGGCGCCGCTGTCCCATCCTTGGCTGAACCCTCTCATCGGCCTATAATCCCCGGAACTCAGACGCTTCAACGACTCTCCGGGACAATACCATGACCGTCGCGCCGAATGACCTACGCCCCCAGTACAAGCGCGTCGTTCTGAAGCTCAGCGGCGAGGGTTTCGGATATCCCGGAAAGGCCGGAATCAGCATCGACGAAACGCTGAACGTCGCTCGCCAGGCCAAGCGCGTCTCCGAAAGCGGCGTCGAGCTGGCGATCGTCGTGGGCGCTGGCAACATCTTGCGCGGCGCTCAGTTCAGCGCCGGCGGCGAGGTGATCAAGCAGGGCACGGCTCATTACATGGGCATGCTGGCGACAGTACTCAACGGTCTGGCTCTGCAAGATGCTCTGGAAAACCTCGGCTGTCAGACGCGCTTGCAGACGGCTATTCGCATGGAGACCGTGGCCGAACCGTACATTCGCCGGCGCTGCACGCGCCACCTGGAGAAGAAGCGGATCGTTATTCTCGCCGGCGGTACCGGAAATCCGTTTGTCACCACCGACACGGCCGCCGCTTTACGCTCGCGCGAGCTCGAGGCGGATATCCTGCTCAAGGCGACCCGGGTTGACGGCGTCTACAGCGAGGACCCCGAGCTGAATCCGCACGCCATGCGCTACGAGAAGTTGACCTATTCCCAGGTGCTGCGCGATAATCTCCACGTCATGGACATGGCCGCCATCAGCCTTTGCCGCGAGGGCAAGATGCCCATCCTGGTCTTCAACTTCAAGCGTGACGGCAACATCGAGCGGGCCATTGCCGGTCATCCGATCGGCACCCTGGTAACCGAAACTGTGTGAACCCCTGTCGGACATTCGAACATGACTAGCGAAGAAATCCTCTTTGACTGCGAAGAACGCATGGAGAAGGCGGTCAACGTGTTTCGCGACGAGCTGCGCGGCCTGCGCACCGGCCGGGCGACGCCCGCGCTCGTTGACGGACTGCGCGTTGAATACTACGGATCGCCCACTCCGCTCAAGCAAATGGCGCAAGTTAGCACACCCGACCCTCAGCAAATTGTCATCCGCCCGTTCGATCAATCGGCACTGAAAGAGATCGAAAAGGCGATCCGTTCCAGCGATCTCGGCATGTCGCCGACCAACGACGGCAAAATGATCCGGCTTCAAGTGCCTCCGATGTCCGGCGAGCAGCGTCAGAAAATGGTGACGCGCATCAAGAAGTCAGCTGAAGACTGCAAGGTCTCCTGCCGGAACATCCGCCGGGACGGCAACAAGCACTTCGACACCGCGGAAAAGGCCAAGGAGATGACCGAGGATGAGTGCGAGAAGGGTAAGGATGAGGTGCAAACGCTGCTGAAGAAATTCGAAGACCGCGTCACGGACATGGCGGATAAGAAGTCGAAGGAGATCATGGAACAATAGCTTCCACGCGCGCCGCTGTTGTCAAAAAAATGCCCCGAGCTAGCTCGGGGCTGACAACTTTCTTCCCTGTCTAAAAAAACCGCGTTACTTCAAGGAGGCTGGCGTCAGGTCGACGTCGATGGCCTTGCCTGCAGCGACGTCCACGGTCTTGGTCTTCTGCACTTCCTTGCCATTTTCCATGTAACGCACCTTGAGCTGGTACTCGTACTGTTTACCCGGCTGCAGTTCCGGAGTCGTGAAGGTGCGGAACGGACCGCTCTGCGTGGTCATTGTGTCGTCAAACCACAGTTGTGCGTCCGGCTGTGTGCGGATACGCAGCAGAGCGGTATTCCCTGCGGGAGCTGCGTCAGACGGGTAGAAGCTCTGGTAAGTGCTCATCGAAGGAGCAGCAGCGTATCCAGAGTAGTAGTCGGGATAGCTGTAGTCCGAGTAGTACGGATATGAATAGCCATATCCGTAGTACGGATATCCCGATCCCCAACC
>Ga0326727_10022252_pt1 | contig 12283 bp, 10 predicted proteins | sample MB2enrmetagenome_FD_207643 | JGI IMG/M metagenome (GOLD analysis project Ga0326727, IMG submission 207643) | Lab enriched peat soil microbial communities from McLean, Ithaca, NY, United States - MB29MY | ecosystem: Environmental > Terrestrial > Soil > Wetlands > Peat | place: USA: New York... | reverse complement strand
ACACTTCTATTTCTATGCAAAATGGAGGCCCCCTTATGCGCCTGGCCGGCCGGCTCAAGCTCGGCTACTACCCGCTTCCGCCCGCCGAGGGCGAAAAGATCCGCAACCTTCTCCAGTTCGGCCCTGAGCCGGCGAGCGTGATTGATCCTTGCGTTGGCACCGGCGCCGCATTACAGCAGATCACCAAGGGCGGCAACTGCCGTCTGTACGGCATCGAGCTTGATGCTGCGCGCGCCGCGACGGCCGCAGCCGCGGGCATCACCACCATCCAAGGCAGCACGTTCGACGCGCACAGCAAGGTTGAGCGATTCTCCCTACTTTATCTCAATCCGCCGTACGACTCAGAAATTGGCAGTCTCTCGAACCGTCGCATGGAGGAGCTCTTCCTCGACTACACCTTTCGCTGGCTGCGCATCAGCGGCGTGCTTGTGCTGGTCATTCCATTTGAACGTCTCAGAACGTGTGTCGATGTATTGTCGGCGCACTTCACAGACGTCCGGCCGTATCTGCTCGCCGATCCGGAATCCCAGCGCTTTGGGCAGATTGTGGTCTTTGCTACCCGGAAACGCGTAACCGGCTCGACCGTTCGCAGCTCCAAGCAGGCGCTTATCAACTACTGCAAGGGCCACGTTGATATGCCCACGTTGGCGGGAGATGAGAGCCCGTATTCAGTGCCGTCTTCGCCGGGCACGACTCTGACCTATACCGGTCTGCCACTGGACGCGATCGAGGATATGTTGCCGCGCTCCTATGCCTATCAACAGGCCGTGCAGCAGTTCTTCCTTCCGGCTCCAACCGTGAGCAAGGGGCGGCCCTTGACACCTCTCCACGCTGGGCACGTTGGCCTTCTCTGTACTGCCGGGCTCTTAAACGGTGTGTTTGGCGAAGGTTCTGATCGCCACCTGGCGCGTTGGCGTTCAGCAAAAAGCGTCACCACCACCGAGGAGATCGAGACGAACGAGGAGACGGGAGAAAACGTCTTCGTAAAACGTCACACGGAGCGCTTTAGTAACGATGTGACCCTGCTCTACGAGGATGGTCGCACCCAAGTCCTCGGAGAAAAGCCACCATTAGCCGACGCCGCCGCAGAGAAGGAAGCTGCGTAAGCCGCACATCCCACGTTACGTAGTAGAGGAGATACTCGTTGGAAAACGCACACCTTCGCCTTGGGCAGCTTGAGTTTCGCCAGTCCACCGACAAGATTAGCACCACGCTCCGCGTATACTGCGACTGCTATATGGGGGAGGAGGAGCAAGGCCTTCTCCTTTCCATTTTCGGTGGCGACACCGAGATTGCGGCGATCTCTGCCGCAGTCGCAGCCAATTCGGCTTTCTCGCTGAAGTATCCCGGCGAGGATGGCGAGACCAGCCTCTGTGTGCGCATGGGAGAGAACGCTGCAAACATGCGCGGCACGATCCTGATTTCCGGAATGAGTCATCCAGTCCGGCACCTTGTCGTTGTTTCTCAAACCCTTCGTCAGAACGGCATTGATGGGAGCACATACCTGTTGAACTACTCCCCGCAAGTGGCCTGGGCGTTGATGGCCTCAGTAATGGGCCTACCGGCGCGACCGGAGTGGGGCACTTGGATCATCGACCAGTTGGATTTGCAGCACCGCATCTCGCCGCTGACCGGCTTCGGCTGCAATCCGTATAGCATCCGGGTGACCCGCGGCGAGCTGCTCAAGACTCTCAGCCGAGGCGTCCGGAGCACGGACCTTTCTTTCCCCGATACGAATGGCCCCGTCCCATGGCCGGATTTCACCGTTCGAGACTACTTCCAAGCCGCTTCCTCTGCGGTCTGACTCCTCTTGCAGCTCTCCGCCGCAAGAGCTCCAACCATCGCGCGCCAGGTCTCCGGTGCGCGCGTGGCAATAACCGACGTTGAAATCCTCAATCCGATATTCAACTCTTTCAGACGATAACCCCATAACCTGAAGATAGAAATACTGCACGACAGGCGGGGCAGCAATCGGCCCCACCACCACTCTCACCACAGAGCGAGACCTGCTATGGAAATGGAAACTTTATACGATTATCTCCGCATCAATGGGCGCTCACTCGGCCGCAGGATCGTTGAGACCTATCCTCCACTGCATGCACCGGGCGATCCGTCCGCTCCGGAGCTGGCGCGCTTGATGCGTAAATCACTGCCAGCGCAGGAACTCGCCATCATGGGATGCGTGAAGTACCTTGCAGATCACGATGCAGTCAAGATTGTGGGCGAGTGCGGGACAGGGAAGACCTTTATGGCAGGAGCAGGCGTCGCATACGTGGCCGCCCACTCCAAGCCATTCTCCACGATTGTGATGTGCCCGCCGCACCTCACTGAAAAATGGGCGCGCGAAATTCTCATCACTGTTCCCGCTGCACGGACCTACATCATTGAGGATCTGCGCAACGGCGGTGACCAGAAGAAGCCTCACGGCGTATTGGAGATTCAGTACGCAAATGGCATCATGCGCCGTCGCGGCCTTGCCACAACTCTCCCCCAATTGCGGGCCATGGGCCGTCGATCCTGGCTCCAGCAGCATCCCTATCCGACCTACTTCATCGTGGGAAAGGAGAAAGGCAAGCTCGGCTACTACTGGAAACACGTTTACGGCAAAGCGGCGCGAAGCAGCAGGGAGCACGCGGGCAGCGTTGTCAACATCGACACATGCCTACCTGTCGCGAAGGCGAACAACGGCGTGCTCACCGAGGACGACTTTGAGGAGCGCCGGAAATACTCGGAGACGGTAGAACTCAGCAAAGGCGGAACGAAGTTGTATTCGCCTCTCTGGTCCGCCGATCGCGCGCGCATTCAGCGCATGGCTCCCATGGAGTTTATGGGCAGGTACATGCTCGACTGGTTCGACTTTTCCATCGCCGACGAGGTGCACCAGCTCGCAGGCGATACCGCCCAGGGAAATGGTCTAGCAGTACTGGCGAGGATCGCGAAGAAGGTCATCACGCTCACGGGCACCATGATGGGCGGATACGCCGATGATCTCTACAACGTGCTGTATCGCATCGATGCCCCGCAGATGGTCCGCGAGGGCTTCGAGTGGGGCGGCGCCGGACGCGAGATGTTCCAGCGCAAGTATGGCGTGATCGAGACCGTGGAAAGAATCACGGAGAACGAAAACGCTTGCTCTCGAAATCCAAAGAAGTCGATTCAGATTCTCCGGCGTCCTGGCTGCTCGCCGATGCTGTTTGGCAATCACCTGATGGACTCCACGGCCTTTGTTTCCTTGGAGGACATCGCCAATGCGCTCCCGCCCTACAGCGAGACGGTCATAGAGGTGGCTGCCGGCAACACGTTGAGGGACGCCTACGACGATCTCGCTGAACAGATCAAGAAGACCATCAACCAGTACCCGAAGGACAAGGGCTTGAGAAGCATCATGTTGAATACGCTGCTCTGCTACCCCGACCACCCCTTCGGCTTCGAGACAATCTACCGGAAGATGTGGGATCGAAAAGCACGCGAGTACACGATCATCAAGGTCGCGGACCCCGCGACTCTCGATCACGAAGTCATCTATCCGAAGGAACGTGAACTGATCGATGACATTCGCGCCGAACTGGCTCAGGGACGCAAATGCCAGGTTTTTGCCACCTACACCGGAAAGCACGATGTGGTCGGCCGGCTCGACACGGTGTTGCGCGGCGCCGGCTTCCGTGTTGCCGTACTGCGCCCAACGGTTGCCACCGACAAGCGCGAGGCTTGGTATGAGCGCCAGTTGTCGCAGGGCGTGGATGTTGTCATCTGCCATCCACGGCTGGTGGAAACTGGTCTCGATCTCCTCTCTTTCCCAACCATCTACTTTTACGAAACCGGATACTCCACGTATACGTTGCGCCAGGCCAGCCGCCGTTCCTGGCGAATCGGCCAGCGGCGCGATGTGCGAGTGAAATTCTTCTCCTATGCGAACACGATGCAGTCCAACTGCATTCGCCTCATGGGCCGAAAGGTTCTCGTCTCAATGATGATGGAGGGCAAGTTCAGCGGCGAAGGCCTTGCCGGTATCGAGGAGGATACCGACATGATGTCCGCTATGGCCCGCGAGCTGGTCGAGCAGGGAGGTGTTGGAGAGACTGCCGACGACGTTTGGCGGCAGGTTAACCAGCAGCGCCAGGCGCAATTCGGCTCTGCGCAGCCTGCTCCTGTGCTATCCGCTGATTCTAGGGAAATGCCCGCCGAGGAAGAACCACTTCTGGTTGCAGCTATGGCGGCGGAGGTTCCTCCTTCGGTGGCCGCTTCCGCCGCCAGTGCTCAGCCGTCATTCATCGGCTTTGCTATGACCGCCATTTCAAAACGGAGGAAGAAGTTGTCTGAGCCCATTGACAGCGGGCAACTCTCGCTCTTCGCGGCATAACGGCGGTTTCGACTTTCAGGAAACCTACTGATGGAGCACGCGCGTTCACCCGTTTGAGGTTTTTCCTGTCGGATAAACCTCATGGCAACGGGTGTGTTTTGTGGTTTCTCCCGCCCCAAGACACCCCGTTGTTTTCGCATTTCACGACTTGCTGTACCCAACCGAGGTATCTCTCATGCTCACATTCTTCACTGCTTCCGACTTCCTGCCTACCAAGTGGAGTACCACTGACGAAAAGGCGGTTTTTGGCAACAACTTGCTGCACTTCATGCTGACCGGCTTCCTGGCCGGGCGGTTCACCGAGAAACTCTACACGCGGCTGTCCATGTGTTTCGGCCATATTGCTCACTTCGATCGTCAGGGCTTCTCTGAAACATGGTTCGACAGCCCCGAGAGCATCGCGTCCTTTGTGAACCACTTGATGCAATGGCCGTGCCACGGTGATCCCGGCTACACCTTTTCCGACGTGGAACGGGCGGTCCAGCGCGAAGCCGCCAGGCTCGACCTTGTAGCGAAGGTCAACGAGGCAGCTGCCAGTTCCATGCAACTGCGCGAGCTTGCCTTGCTGGACACGCTCGAAAACAAGTACCGCCGAGACACCGTCATCCCGATGCCTCATCCGGCGACACCAGCGGAACGCGAAAATCCTGCTGAGCAACTTCCGCTCATCGCGTAAGCACCGCCCGGTCGCCGCACGGCCTTTCCCCACTTCATACCCAGGAGCATTCCCACATGGAATTCGTCGTCAAGAAGTCGGATATCCTTCGTGAACTCGCTGCCGTTCAGGCCGCGACTGAGCGCAAGACCACCATTCCCATCCTCACCAATGTCCTGCTCAAAACTGAAAATGGATCGCTGCACATCGCTGCTACCGACCTGGATTGCAGTCTGCGGACCAGCTGCCCGGCCGCCATAGCCAAGGACGGTGCGATCACCCTGCCTGCCCGGAAGCTCTACGACTACGTCAAGCTCCTTCCAGAGGGTGACGTGTTCTTCGCGCTCGCCGAAAACAACTGGGTGAACATCAAGGCTGGCCGCAGCAAGACGAAGATGATTGGCATGGCAGCGACCAGCTTTCCGGCTTTGCCTGCGTTTCCAGCCGCGGGGATCGAGGTGCCGATCCCCTTGTTCAGTGCGCTTATCCAAAAGACGATCTTCGCGGTCTCAGACCAGGAGAGCCGCTACACCTTAGGCGGTACCCAGTTCGAAATCTGCCCCGAAGGAATGGCGATGGTTGCCACGGACGGACACCGGCTCGGCTATCTGAAGATCGACAAGCCGCTTCCGGGGATCACGGGCGCCACGAAGTTGCTGATTCCGAAGAAGGCTCTCGCAACGCTCATGGCCTTGCTCACGCCGTATGAGGACGGCGTGGTCACGTTCGCGCATGACGAAAGCAGCCTGTTCTTCAGGGTGGCGAACAAGACGCTGACTGCCCGCAAGATGACTGGGCAATTTCCCAACTACGCGGCCGTGCTTCCGAAGGATCAGACCATCTCGGTCGTGATCGACAGCAATGCGCTCCGCAACTCTCTGCAGCGCGTTGCCCAGTTTGCCGACGAGCGCGTGATGAGCGTCAAGATGCACTTCGAAGCGAACTCCCTGGTTCTGTCGGCTCATAACACCGAGAACGGGGAGACGGAGGAGACGCTCGACGTGGAGTATGTGGCGGAACCGATCACGACCGCATTCAACGCCAACTTCATCCGGGATATTCTTCGCTCGGTCCCGGAGAGCGACCGTGTGCGTCTCATCTTGAAGGACAAGCACTCGGCTGCGGAGTTCCAGCCGGTGACGGGGATGGATCTGACGATGAACCGTCAGATCGTGATGCCGTGCCGGTGACGGACACTGACTATGAGCATGGGCGGCCAGTACAGGCCGCCCATGCGGGAGGACTGTGAAATGAGCATGGAAGAACTCTTTGGAGAGGTTATTTACTCGTATTCCCGCGCCCAGGCAATCGAGGATGGCGTACTGGTGAACCTCAACGATCCGTCCTTCACCTTCCGCCCGGGTCTCAATATCTGCGCAGAGGCGGGGATCAAGTATCCCGTCGCCATGACGATTGCCGCCTATAGCAAGACGGTATCGGAGCCAGGAACGCCTCTGCCGCCGGGCCAGGACATCTCCGGCAGGCTGTGGGACGTGCTGACCATGTTCAAGGTGGCGGCCAAGCAGGGAGGTGAGGAGATTCACTTTCCCGTGAGCGTGGTCGACTGGGTGAGCGTGGACGGCGAACGGACTAACCGGACGAAGCGGAAGACCGTGATTCTGAAAGCAATCTGCGGCCCGGGCGACAGTGCAGAACCGGTGATCACGGTCCTTCTTTCCGACGAGGATTAGCCGGAGTCCAAGTCCCTTCACATAGAGCGGAGGTGCAATTTTGAAAAACACAACCGAATTGAAGTTGGCCGGCGGGCTCAATCACCGCGAGTGCGCTACCGTGCTGGCCGCGTTGCGCAATTGGCAGCTCATGTTGACGAACCTTGGACTGGACGACCGCTCCGGGAAGGATATGGCGAAAGCCCTGGCGAAGGACATGCCGAGCCTTGACCATTTTGAAGACGGCACCAAGCCTCTTACTGTGGAGCAGATTGATGCGCTGTGCGAGCGCATCAATTTGGGACCGAGGGCGCGCATAGTCAGCGTCAATCTCGCCCCAGACAGGCCCTTGCCCATTACTGATTCCGCCGTCCTCGACCAGATTGACGATCTCCTGGCGAACGAATTTGGCGAAGACGAGCGCCCGGAGATTATGCCGGACGCCTGCTATGAGCTGCTTCGCCACATTGCCGATGATCTGTTGGACACGCGCAAGCATCCGGAGGCGATTCCAGAAGCCTGCGCGTGCAATAGCAAGCATCAGCAGCACGGCACGGTCTGCCGTCGCTGCTGGCACGACAAGGTGAAGCCCTACATTGAGCGCGGCGGTGTCGCCTGCCCATTTTGTGAGAGCAGCAATATCGAAGGGCGTCAGTTCGACGTGCAAGCAGGCACAGCCTGGCAGCCGATGAAGTGCATGGACTGCAATAGAGAATGGAACGATGTGTACAGGCTGGATGCCATCAGTGAGATCCGGTAGCCTGAGGTGGCAGCGGCAAGTGACAATGCGGCTAGCACTGTCTCTGTTTTAGAGGCGCGAGAGCAACTGCGATAGCGTAGTGCCGAAACCCTGTGCAAGCACAACCAGATTCAGGATCGTGATATTGCGTTTGCCGCGCTCCAGATCGGCGATGAAGCTACGGTCCATGCCGATTTTCTCGGCCATGATTTCCTGCGTCCAGCCGCGCTTCTTCCGGAGCTTCCGAATACGCTCCCCAAGACCCACGAGGATGTCTGCGTTGTTGGGTTTTGGCTTGGCCATTCAAGCGAATCATCGCTTGTTGTTTAATAACTACAAATCGGACTTATCTAACAATTGCGATACACTCTCTGTTAACGAGGTGCCGCAGAGACCTCCGAATACTGAACCTGACCGATGAAAACCCGTTCCATCCCCCGAATTTGCTGGGTTCCCGGCTATCCGATTGACTGGCACAGGTGGGCTCTAGCCTCCTCTCCGGTGGGGCCCTAAGGATTCGGCCAGACAGGGAAACAGCGGGCCGTTACGGCACCGGAAGTTCACGGAATACAAGGAGAATTGCTGATGTCATCAAGTGCGGGGATCGGCGGCGCCTTCGGGTTGCTGCTGCCTGAATTCCCACAAGTTGCGGCCATCTATGGCGACCTCAAGATTGTCGTAAACAGGGCCATTGAGGAAGAAAGCGCGCAGAATCCTGGAGATATGGAGCGCGCGCCCGAGGTACTCGCGGTTCGCGATCGCCTCATCAAGGCACTCGCAGAAGGCGGAATCATCGTCCCGGCGTCGGCAGCATTGTTATGGACGGGGTCCGAGGTTGATCGCCTGGCGCGATGTGCGACTCCTGCTGATGAGTGGGTCCTTGGATATGGAGTATTCACGAACCCCTGGGATTATCCGCCCATGGACGAATCCTTTAGAAATAACGCCAGCTTTCATTCCTGGGCGTGGGTGGAATAACCACGCGAGTGACAATCGCGCGGGTGGGTTGCCAGGGCATTGGCGACCCGCCGTCGTTTGGCCACCACCACACTTGGAAGCTCGTCCATTAGAAATCAGAGGTCATCCGCATCAGGAATGGATGTGAACGAGATTCGCATTGGGGCCGAGTTGAGCACTGAGTGGACTCCGCCGAAGTAGACGGCGTTCTGCCTGATGTGGCCGGGTTCAATCGTTCTGCCGACGGCGGTGTCGGAATTTTTATTACCCAGAAAGACGCGCCTGCCAAAGTGAAAGGTGGTGTAAGTGCGTTGTGGAACGATGGCAAGATCCGGGTGGCGCTCATCGCTGGCTATCACTTCAAATAACCGCGTGGCAGCCAGTGCCGAAATTGCCTAACCGGATTTCCGAACCTTGTCCAATTGCTGCCCGGTCAGGATCAGTGCTTCTCCTGCGCCCTGCACCGTGTCACGGAAACCGTCGAGAGCTAGCAGGGCACCGGGTTCCAGCGTCTGCATGAAGTCTCCGCCGGAAAACACGGGGCCTGAGAACTTTCTTTGCGCTGGAGAAGGCGCGAAGGGATTGCCCACGAGCTGGAACGCAGCCCAGTTGTTACCGTCGGCCATATCGGAATCTTTCCGCATCGCCTGCTGAGCTTTCATCAGCGCCACAGTCGGTGAATCTCCCCGCTTGAGCGACAGGTAGAAACGCTCCATAAAGAACAGGGTCGCCGAATCATCAATGGGCCAGAGCGTTATCAGAACCGATCGCGCGCCGCCGACGAGAAAAGTCTGCGCCAGCCCGGTGTACGAATCCGGGTGAGGCATACCTAATCCGGTTTGGCAGGCCGACAGCACAACCAGTTCCGCTTGCAGAGGCAGTTCGACCACGTCCGTTGGAGTGAGGGCAGAGTCGCCAACGACGAGGAGGGAAATGTCTCCTGCCGGACTCCAGTAGCCGTGGGTTGCAAAGTGAATCAGCCGGTGTTCCGGCATCTTCCGGCACACCGTGATCGCGCTGGCCTCGCCTCCGATCAAAACCGTTCCGCCGAATAACTCGACCACGCGATTCGCCTCGGCTGAGGTCATGGACAACTCGCAAAAATGGATGGTGATGGCGGGTTCGGGAAACCCGGCGATCAACGGAATCGCGATTATCTGTTCGCCTATTCCGCCGATTGCCAGCGCGCCGCATGGGTCATTGCACAGTCTCGGGAGATCTTCCGGATCGCGACGCGGATCGAGTTGAAGAAACGCTCCGGCTGAGGGCGCAGTCGCCACCTCCCACTTTTCTCCAAGCGGCTGACAGCCCTTCTGCGGGATCGCGGTAAACGGCAGGTGATAGATTTCACGATGCGGCAGGATCAGCAGTCTGCCCGACCGTTCGAGGAAGTATTGGCGAACATCTTCGGGCAGCAACGCCTCCCAGAATCTGCCGAGGGCCGCGTCGATCCCGTTCCACGGAGGACGCTCCGATGGCGGCACGCCTGCTACATTCGTAACGTTGGCGATCCCAGCCGCGGCCGCTTCCGGCGGGGCGTTCACTTCGATCAGCTTCGTCATCACTTCGGCCAGCGGCACCAGCGCATCCGACGCGTCCCACGCCCGCAGCGGAGCGCCGGGAGCAAGCAGCCAGACGAAGAGCTTCCGCCCAGCCCGGTAAAGTTTCAGAAGGTGCAGGTTCGATTCGACGAGTTTCTCTTCGACGTCCGCGACGGCGGGCGAATCCAAACCGATTCGGCCTTGTCGAACCGCGCGGATCGGTCTTCTGCCCTGGAGTTTCCTTTGGTGGCGGAACATCAGGTCGAGTGTCGCTCGCGCCTGCCCGCGTTCGGATACTTCGAACGCCTCTTCGAAGCCGCCTTTCTGGAATAGCAGGCTGGTTGCTGAGCAGGCGATTTGCGAGTAGCTCTCCATTACCTGGAAGCGCTCGCCATAGTCGAGCTGAGTGCGAATGAGATCGATTTCATCGAGACATTCCCGGTAAACGTCCAGCGCTCGATCGTCGCGGCCAGCCCGCTCCAGCGCGATCGCAAATTGACACGCGCTGTCTATGTATTGCGGCGAGCCTTCCGCCCGCGCGTTTTCGTACCCTTTCTCGATTGCATCAAAGGCGCCCGGCAGGTCTCCGACTTGTGCGCGAAGCCGTCCCATGAACGACTCGGTCTGGCCAATGTATCCGGGAATGCCCGTGGCTTTGGCCGAGAGCAATGCCTGGTCCAATGTCTCAAGCGCGAAAATTGGCGTGCCCTTACTCTCCTGCACGTGGGCCAGTTGCATCTGGTACGACCATCGGATCGCCGGATCGTTTTGCAAGAAAGGCGGTAGTTTTTCGAATTGGGAGAGGAACTCCTGGGCTCGGTCCCCGGCTCCCATACCGAAGAAAAAGCTTGCCAGCGAGAGCAGGCATTGGGCCTCGCCGCGGTAATGCTTTCCATCCCGAAATATCTTCAGTGCGAGTGTGTAGCTATCATATGCAGCCTGGCGGCTGTTGGTGTAGGCGTGGACGTTGCCGAGATTCAAGTAGACTGAGGCACAGGCATCGGGGTTGCCGGCATAAGCAAGCAGCGCCGCATGAAACATGTTTTCGGCTGTTTTGGGATTGCCCGATTCGGCCAGCGCAGAGCCGTAGGTCATGCAGTATCGTCCCCACTCGTCCCCGTTCTTTTCCGTGTCGTCAAACAGTCCCATGCATGGCTGCAGGATGGCTGCGGCTTCGCGCGAATGGCCCATCGCGTACAGTTTGTCTGCCGTGTCGACGATGCGCTGCCGTTCGGTTTTCAGGTCCTCAGACATGGATTACTCCTAGCCCATACTCCGGGCTCGTATACCACACAAAACCGCTGTCCGCGTTTTCTGGTTCTCTTCTCCGTGGCGAACCTCGACCCGATGCGTTGAATAGGGGAAATCCGGGCGCATGGGTAATCCAGCGCGCTCCAGTTTTTCTTCCATCGATTCCATGTAGCGCGCGCCAAGGCGCTCGCAGACAGGCCGCAGTTCCGGATTGCTCCAGCTCCGCGGGAACGATATGACAAGTTGCCCAGGCACGATGTCGCACATAGAGCTTTATTGGAAGAGCAGGCGCGCATACGGATCGCCGAAATACGCATACGATTGCGCAGTGAAGTTTGCAGGCTCGTCGCACCGGATTTGTTGCAGCGCTTCGCCGATACAGATGCCGGTCTTCAGCTTGCGATAGAGCTTTACGCAAAAGGCCATCGCCTGCGGGTCATACACGCTCCAATAGGGAGCAATGACGCCGCTCCATCCGTTGCGTAAACAGCTTGCGGCGAAGCCGCCCGGACGCCCCACGTTCAGCGCGGTTCGACCGACGGTGCAGGCATTCAGATACAGGATGGGATGAGCCGTCATCCCAAGCTTGCGTCCATCGAAAGCAAGCGCCGGAATGGAATCATTGTTGGACAACTCCAGCGCCGTGAGATCGCCGGTGGCGTCCCAAGTCCCATGGCCGTTGAAGTGGACGAGTTGCACCTCGCAGCCATTGAGCAGGGCTTCCATCAGTTGTCTGTCGACCGTTGCCGGCCGGTCGACTCCCTGAATCAGTTTGAGTAGCTCCTCGCTTTCCTTCTGCGCCCAGAAAAGCGGCTTCCCCTTGTATTCCGGAGTCAGGATTGTCATCTTGTCGATGCGCAATGATTGCGGTTGCGGCCGTGCTCCGAGAGCGGGAGTCCAACGGGCCAGGATGTGTTGTACTCCGAGCCGCGGGTACTCCTCAAATTTCCCGTTGACGATGCCCGAGGGGCGCACCAGTTCCCACGGCAACACCATTTCATCCGAGTAGATGCATAGCGATCGAGGAGGATTAGGAAGAGCTAACAGGCGCAGGTACTCATTTCGGAACTCCTCGGGTAACAATGTCCACAGGTTGCGCCCCAGGTCATC
>Ga0326727_10022251_pt1 | contig 12283 bp, 8 predicted proteins | sample MB2enrmetagenome_FD_207643 | JGI IMG/M metagenome (GOLD analysis project Ga0326727, IMG submission 207643) | Lab enriched peat soil microbial communities from McLean, Ithaca, NY, United States - MB29MY | ecosystem: Environmental > Terrestrial > Soil > Wetlands > Peat | place: USA: New York... | reverse complement strand
TGCCGATGTCCCACACTTTCACCGTCTTGTCCCCGGACGCCGAGGCCAGCCGCTGGCCGCCGGGGCTGAAGCTCAAGCGGGACACCCCGCCCGTGTGCCCCTTGAGGGTAAACGCCTCCCGGCCACTGCCGATGTCCCACACCTCCACCTTGTCCTCGCCGTCCGAATGCCCCCAGACCAGCCGCTTGCCGTCGGGGCTGAAGCTCACGCCGCTCCCGTCAAACCTTTGTCGCTTGAGGGTGAACACCTCCCGGCCGTTGCCGGCGTCCCACACCTTCACCGTGCCGTCCATCATGGATATCGAGGCCAACCGCTGGCCGTCCGGGCTGAAGCTGACGCCGGTCACCCGCTCCGTGTGTCCCTTGAGGGTGGATAATTCCTCGCCGCTGCCGGTGTCCCACACCTTCACCGTCTTGTCCCCGGACGCCGAGGCCAGCCGCTTGCCGTCGGGACTGAAGCTGAGGCCATGCGCCGGCTCCGTGTGTCCCTTGAGAGTGAATATCTCCCGGCGGTTGACGGCGTCCCAGACCTTCACCGTCTTGTCCCCGGACGCCGAGGCCAACCACTTGCCGTCGGGGCTGAAGCTCACGCAGATCACCGCGCTTGTGTGCCCCTTGAGGGTGAACAATTCCCCGCCGTTGGCGGCGTCCCACACCCTCACCGTGCCGTCGACTGACCCGGTGGCCAGCTGCTGTCCGTCGGGGCTGAAGCTCACCCCTCCCGTGTGTCCCTTGAGGGTGAATACTTCCCTGCCGTTGGCGGCGTCCCACACCCTCACCGTCCCGTCGAGAGAAGACGCGGTGGCCAGCCGCTTGCCGTCCGGGCCGAAGCTGACGCTGTTCACCAGGAAAGGGTGCCCTTGGAAGGTGAGCACTTCCTGGCCGCTGCCGACGTCCCACACCTTCACCGTCCCGTCTGACGCCGAGGCGAGCCGCTTGCCGTCGGGGCTGAAGCTCACGTCAGTCACGCCGCTCGCGTGCCCCTTCAGGGTGACACAACCGCGATCCAGTTGACGCACCCAGTAATGCCACTCCCAGCCGCGCAAATCCTCCTCGCCCGAACGTGGTACCTGACTCTGCAGCAACTCTTGGAAACGGTCGATGTGATTCTGCTCCCACGCATTTTGCGCGAGCAGCATGTTAGCGTTATACTCCCGCCGCCGTGCCTGCCGGGCGGACTCCCTGGCGTTGCTGTACGCCCACAGAATGCCCGTGACACCAACCGTGGCAACCAACACCAGCGCCGCCACTAACGAGGCCACCACCGGCCGACGCCGCGCCCACTTCACCGCCCGGCCCGCCGCTCCGACCGACCGGGCCCGCACTGGCTCCCCGTCGCCGAACCTCCGCAGATCCTTCGCCAGCTCGGCCGCGCTGGCGTATCGCCGCGCCGGCTCCTTCTCCAGGCACTTGAGGCACACCGTCTCCAGGTCGCGCGGCACCGCCGGGTTCAACCGCCGCACCGGCACCGGCTCGTCGTTCAGCACCTGCTTGACCGTTTCCATCACCGTCGCCGCCTGGAACGGCGGACGGCCCGTCAGCAGCTTGTACAGCATCGCGCCCAGCGACCAAACGTCCGCCGCCGCACCCGCCGCCTTCCCCTTGCCGCCAGCCTGCTCCGGTGCCATGTACGACAGAGTCCCCAGCACAGCCCCCGTGGCCGTGCGGCCGTCGTCGTCCAGCTTCTTGGCCAAGCCGAAGTCGGCGATTTTGGGCGTGCCGTCGGCGGCTAGTAGCACGTTGGCCGGCTTGAGGTCGCGGAGGACCACCTTGGCGTCGTGCGCGGCCTGCATCGCGCCGGCCAGCGTACGTACCAGCGCTGCCGCCTCGGCCGGCGGCAGCGAAGCGTCGCCGATCCGGGCGGCCAGGCTGCGGCCCTCGACGTACTCCAGCGCCAGGTAAGGCCGGCCGTCGTCCTCGCCGACGTCGTAGATCTGCACGACGTTGGGGTGCCGTAGCCGGGCGGCGGCTTCGACCTCGGTGCGGAAGCGAGCCAGCTCCTCCGCGCCGGCGTGGCCGCCGGCCAGGATCATCTTGAGCGCGACGAGCCGGTCCAGGCGGAGGTGGCGGGCCTTGTAGACGACGCCCATGCCGCCCCGGCCCAGCTCCCCGAGAACCTCGTAGCCGGGGATCGTGATTGGCCCGGATTCGGATCCGGCAGAGGTCCCACTCGAGCCCCGCCCGGTGGCCAGAGTAGCCGTACTCGCAGGCACGACCTCCGGGCCCCGAGTGGCCAGGCTCGGCCTCCGGCTGCCACTGTCGTACGGCGGGGAGGTCCGGGTTTCGGAGAGCGGGTCGGACATGGTTGAGTAACCGTGGTTGGCCCGATGGGCCAGGTCGGAACGGTGGAACGAGAATCACACCCCATGTTAGGGCAGCCCGGAAACGGGGTCCACCAGAATCGGTTCCATGCCGTTGAGGCTTGTTCAGGTGTCCTGGCAGAAACCGCCGGGCCGCCAGGGTGCTGGCCTAGCAGTCTGCAGCCCTCGGCCGTGGTTATGTCGGCCGTGGCCGTGTGTTTGATTCTCAGCTGGGCGGTGTTCTCGCCGCTCTTGCCGCGGCGCTGGCATTTTGATTGGGAGACTTCGCTCGAGCTGAGCCCGTCGTGGCCCTCAACTGCCCCGAATGCCAAGCTTCAATGGAAGCAGGGCCGGTTGACAAGAAAGGGCAATTCATCGGAATAGACTCCGGGCGGGCGCTATTTGAGCCGACTCAAACCGCAACTTGCGCTCAGTGCCAGCGAGTGTTCAAGCGTCGGTCGCTCGGCAAAGTGTGGTCGCCGTGGCAGGAGGTTGGGGAGCAAGAAAAGGGCTGAGAGCCTCACTCAGCATTTTATTTTCTCTGCGCATTACCAACCCTTGCCGAGATCGTGCTTATCAGTTCGGGAGATCAAGGCTCGCAGAGTCCGCTCCGATGTTCCTTTCAGGAATACTCGTGTCGATCCACCTCCCATCGAGACACGAAAAAAGTTGTCTTCCGGGGTATTGAGATCCGGAAGCGGGCCGAGAGGATCGTATTCGATGTCCTCTGGCTTGGTCCAGGGAACGGGGGCACCAGCTTTGACGACTAGGAATGTCTGAGAGCAGCTCACAAAGTCGTTCTTAAAGCTAAGCCCCTGTTTTCCTTCGAACGGAGTGTCCTTGCCGGTGAAGACCTTGCAAAGGGTGTAACCAGCGCGAAAGTCGCCAGAAATCCGAGGGCGCAGACCATAAACCGCCGGCATCTGTGAGAGGAGCCGGAGATTGGAGGGGCTGTCCCAAGGTTCGTCGCGATGAAACGCATTGTAGAGGGGTTGTTCTTCTAGGAATGGTAAGAGAGCCACGCGCCAGCTATAGAGTGGTTCTCCTTGGTCGTTATAGATAACGGCAGATGGGAGCCGTCCATGTAACTGGTGATAGGTAGTAAGAGCCATTGACAACTGCTGCAGATTGGCGCTATCGTTGAATTGCATTTCTCGGACGGCACGAGGAAGAAATAACGCTCCCCCTATCATAACGAGCAGTGCGTTTAACAATAGGAATTTGACAAGAGCTTTGATTCTTATTTGATTAGGAGCTCCGGATCGGTTTGTCACGGTATTGACCTCAGTTCTGAGAGTCGTGCCGTCGTGTGTACTAAATCCGGGCACACGTACTGTCGCCTCTTCTTAGGCCCGGACTCAAGATCGAGCGGGTGATCGAACACGTAGCGGCAATAGCTCTCGCGCCGCACCCGCAATAGTTAGAAAGGCATCTCTATAAGGAGATCGATGATGCCAACCAGTGCAAAACCCTCGGCGGGTTGGCCGGTTGCACGGCTAGCGCTCGCTCGAACAGCGGCCGCGTCGTGCCCGTGTGCGACGATCCTGCCTCGATAAGGTACGACGAATTCGCCGCGGTAGCGATCGAGCACCTCAGTCTCTCCTCGAGCCCATCGAACATCCGCTTGTCTCCGGACTTCTGCGGCTGTTGCGCGGCGCACGGTAAACCGGGCCCGCAAGGCTCGCTTCATTGCCGCTAATTCGGCGTCCGCGGGAGATTTGGGTTCCATCTTACTCTCGTCAAGGGTTCCCCTTCTGGACCAGCGCGGTGAAGAGCCGCGAGAAATGCGTCGAACCGGTTCAATTCTAAAAGAGAGCTGTACACATGAAAAGCGATTTCCGAGCCTAATAGCGGGGGAGATAGGGAGGGAGTGGGCTGCAGCACGCTTTCGGCACCGCGACGACCTTCTGCCCGCCGGTCCGTCGCCCTACGCGACCCCGCCATTCCCGCCGCCAGGAACTCGCGGGCCGCAATAGCAATAAGTCGCAGTTCCTCAAAAAGAGCGCTCGATCGCGTAATCGCGAGGTGGGCGAGGCAGGCTTTACTTCAATGAACCGTCCGTGAACTGCAGCCAAAACTCCCCGTCCTTACCCGGTTCGACGGCCAGGGCAGTGAAATCGCGGACGAGATGCGGCGTCGCCAGGGCCGCGGGCGGGTGGGTCGTAGTGATGCCGACGACAGCCATTCCCGCACGGCGGGCCGCCTCGATGCCGGCCGGGGCGTCTTCCATCACGACGCATTCTTCTGCTCGGACACCAAGCCGGCGGGCGGCCGTCAGGTAGCCTTCCGGCGAGGGCTTTCCTTCGGCGACGTCTTCCGCACCGACGACCAGGTTGTCACGCCACAGACCCACGACCCGGAGCCGCGTCTCGGCGAGCGAGCGCGTGGCTGAGGTCACGACAGCCCAGGGCCGGCCGGCGAGGGCGTCGAGCAGCTCCGCCGCACCGGGGATGGCTTTCAAGCCAAGCGTCCGGGCAGCCCCGGCGGTCTGCACCCAGTTGGCGGCTTCGGCGGTTGCGAGGTCGGGGTAGGTGAGCGAAAGGGTCTCTTCCGGCCGTCGGCCGTGGTGGATGGACAGGATCGGGTCTGGATCGACGCCGGCGTTGGCAGCCCACTCGCGCCAGACGGCTTCGCTGATGGCCGTCGAGTCGACGAGAGTCCCGTCCATGTCGAGGAGGACGGCCCGGCATACGAGCCCTTCCGGCAGGCTTTGATTAGCGAGCTTTCGGCGCGGTCGCAGTGCTACCGCCCCGGAGGCCAGCAGTATCCCGCCGGCGATGACCAGGAACATCGCCCGCGGCAAGCCGACTGCCTCGGCCGTGAAGCCCACCAACGGCGGGCCGACGAGAAAGCCGGAGTAACCCACTCCGGTAACGAGGGCGAGACCGGCCGCCCGGCCGGTGGGGTCCAGGGCAGCCGCGGCGCGGAACAGGATCGGAACGGCGTTCGCCAGTCCCAGCCCGACGATGCCGCAGCCGACCGTCACCCCGATTGACGCACCCGTCCAAAGCCCGAAGCCGACGCCGATCGCGGCCAGGCACCCGCCGATGCGGACCACGTTCACATCGCCGATGCGCCGGGTTAGGCGGTCCCCGGCGAATCGGCCTCCCGCCCAAGTCGCGGTGAAGGCCACGTAAGCGACCGAGGCGACGTCTGCTCCCGCCCCGAACTCGCCGGCCAGTAAGCCGGACCAGTCGGCCATCGCACCCTCCAGGAACAGGCACACGAATGCCAGGGCCGACAGGGCAAGCGTTTGCCGGTTCATGCTCGCGAGCCAACCGGAGGAGATGCCTTCTACGGAACGGGTCAGGCTAGCTCTCGGCCAGCCGCTCAGGAGCAAGCCGGCCGCGATGGCGATCACCAGCGCCGCGTGAGCGGCGGGCGATAAACCGGCCTTGAGTGCGGCGACACCGCCCGACACGCCCGCCACCATGCCGACGCTGAACCAACCGTGGAACGAGGACATCAACGGCTGACCGACGTCCTTCTCGCAAGCGGCAGCGGCCGCGTTCATCGTGACGTCCATCAGGCCGTGCATCGTCCCGAAGGCTAGCAGGGACAGTCCGAGAATCGGCACCGATCCGGCAAGGAGCGGGAAGGGAACAAGGAATGCAAAGGCGAATCCCGCCATCCACCCCGCCCGACCTGCTCCGAAGCGCCCGATCATCCCCGGGGCGGCCATCATTCCGAAGATGGAACCGACCGCCATACACAGTAGCGCCAGCCCGAGCGGCCCGGGCGACGTCTGAAGGGCAACCTTTTGTCGGGGAATGTGGGCGATCCAGCCCGCGACCACGAATCCATTGACCAAAAACCACTTCGAGATCGCACTCGGTAACTCCGTTTGCCGGGAAGAGGCCAAGAGCATCACTTATCTCCCATTTCGGCAGCGAAATTGCCGATGCTCGGGCGGTGGATTGCGAATCTCGGCAAACTTGACCTGGCCCGGAAGGCAATGGCTTGCCGGCTGAGCCCCGACTTTTCCCGGTAGGCAAAGCCGCCAGACTTGCTTTCCAAGCGACCAAGGGCCGGGTGTGCCACAGGCATCGGGAATAGACTTCCGAAAAGACAGCGCCTGAGCGGATTGCTCGTAGCTCGCTCGGGCCTTACGTAGATGCAACGGCGTGGCGCTGCCTTCAAGAATGCCTCGGCCCGCTCCAGCAGCCCACTTCCGCGACGGACGAGGAGGTCTCTGATTTTAGGTGGAAACTCGATTGGCGGTGGGGTTAGCACTGTTGGTTCAACCGGCGGGAGGTTCATTCCACATTTCCCGGAACGACTTCGCCGCTGGTGCCGGGAAATCGCGTGACTGCGTCCAGTGTGCGCCAGGTCCCGGCAGTTTGTTCAGCCAGCCGGTGCGTGAAAACGGCCGTAAGGCCAAGCGCGCGGCGCGGAGCGCCAGTTGATAGAGCCACGGGCGGAGCAGCACTTCCTTCGATAGTCGATACGCCAGCCGCTCACCGATGCGGGCGAGCGTCGAGCCTTTTGATCGGCCGTGATGCTGCAATTCGCGCAGTCCGATTAGCATGTGAGGGATGTTGATCTTCACCGGGCATGCCGCCTGGCAAGCGCCGCACAGCGATGAAGCATGTGGCAGATGCGGATTGTCGGCGACGCTGTCGTAGAGCGGCGTCAAGATGCTGCCGATCGGCCCGGCGTAGACACCGCCATACGCGTGGCCGCCGACACGACGATAAACCGGGCAGGCGTTCAGGCAGGCGCCACAGCGGATGCACTGCAAGCTTTCGCGGAAGGGCGATGCCAGCACGCGCGACCGGCCGTTGTCCAAAATGACCAGGTGGAATTGCTCCGGACCGTCCTTTTCGCCCGGCCGGCGCGGTCCGCTGATCATCGTCGTATAAACCGACAGAGTCTGCCCGGTCGCGGCGCGGGCCAGAAGCTTGAGAAATACCGGCAAATCTTGCAGGCGCGGTATCACCTTCTCCATGCCCATCAGGGCGACGTGAACTCGCGGGCAAGTCGTCGTGAGGCGTCCGTTTCCTTCATTGGTGATCAGGACAATTGTGCCGGTTTCGGCGACGCCGAAGTTGGCGCCGGTGATACCCATATCGGCACGGGCGAATTTCTCGCGGAGCAGCTCACGGCCGACGCGTGCCAACGGGGCTGGCTCATCGGGAAGCTCGCGGCCGACGTGGTCCGAGAGGATGCGGGATATGCTCTCGCGCGTGTGGTGAACGGCCGGTGCGACCAGGTGGGACGGACGCTCGCCGGCGAGTTGCAGGATGTACTCGCCGAAATCGGTCTCCGTCACCTCCAACCCGGCTGCTTCGAGAGCCGGGTTCAGGTGGATCTCCTCGGTCGTCATTGACTTCGATTTGACAATGCGTTGACAGCGCGTCTCGCGGGCGATGTTCACGATGATGCGGCGAGCATCCTCGGCGGACGAAGCCCAGTGGACTTCGCCGCCCAGTCTGGCGACCGAAGATTCGAGCTGCGTGAGATAACGATCGAGCCGGGCCAGCGTATGCTCTTTGATGCGCTTAGCGTGATCGCGTAGCTCGCTGCTATCAGCAAGTGCTGCGTAGCCGCGACGATTGCCGGCCAGGAGCGTACCTGTCAGGCGCACCAGCGCTTCCTGCAGCGGTACATCCGCGAGCGCTTCTTCCGAAGCGGCCAGAAACTCGTGATGTTCGTGACGGGCGTAGGCGGTCATGCTTTTTGCGCCCTCCGCGGTAGCCAATTCGGCGCCTCGGCCAGTGCGTTGCCGGTGAGGATCAGGCAACCGCCGAGCAATAGCGCTGCTGTGACGCGGTCGTGTCCTTGCCAGACAGAATAAACGGATGCGAACACCGGCTCCAGCAAGTAGATGAGCGCGGCCCGGCTGGCGCCCAGGCGCGGCTGATAGACGTTCATCAAATGAAAGCCGAGCGCGGTGGGCAGCAGCGTGAGTTGTACGATGTTCATTTGGACTTTCGGATCACGCAGTGATCCGGCCAGCCAGCTCCACCACGCGTCTGTGCCCGGACCGAGAGCAGCAACGGCCGCTGCGAGGGCCAGGCTGAACAAACCGGGCCCGGCGAAGAATCCAGCGGTAATGTGGCCCGGCCGTGCCAGACGTCCGAGGCGATCGAGCACCAGCACCTGAACCGCGAAAGCCACGGACGCGATCAGAGTAAGCCAATCGCCGGTTTTCAGGCTGGAACCTTCGAACGATGAAACGGAGCCAATGCCCGAGATGACGAGCGTGCCGGTGATAGCCAGTGCGAAGCCAAGCAGAGTCCACACGGCTGGTCGTTGTCCGAAGTACGCCCAGGCGACGAGGGGCACCCATGCGCTGGCGAGACTGGTGAACAGTGCGGAGAAAGCGGGAGAGGTGGTAGCCAGGCCCCAGACTTGCGGCAGATGTCCGGCGAAGAAGGTGAGGCCGACAATCGCACCGGCGGCGTGTTCGCGCAACGTGGAACCGAACGTCAGGCGCGGCAAGCAGATGGCCACCAGGACGAATGCCACTGTCATGCGGATGCCGATGAGCGTCAGGCTGGACAACAATCCGCCGCCGGGACATTCGCCGGCGGAGACCTGCCACTCTTTCAACCACGTAAAGGAAACGCCCCAGACGAGCGTCACAAGTACGAGCATCAGCGTGGCGTGGCGTTGCCGCGCCGCGTTTGCGAGTCCTTCTGATTTGCTACCTTCCGTGTCGGACACAGCTAGCGTCCTCCGTGCAGTCGCAATGCTTCGGGGTCGATGAGGTTGATGGTCTCTTTCACGTATGAGGGTCTCAGCCTGGAGTTCTTCAATCTCTCAAGCAAGACCGGCACGGCTGGTTTGGCCGGTGGGCCGATTTCGCCCAGAGCATTCAGCGAATTGATGACAGCCATCCGATCGGCACTGTCCAGGCCAGCAATTAGTACGGGCAGCGTTCGATCGACGTCTGCGTCCAGGCGCCATAAAGCCATCGCAGCCTGAACTCGAGTTAGCGGGTTGTCGTCTTTCAATAGCTTCCGTATCAACGGGGCCTCGCCGCGCGCGACAGCGCCTGCTTTGGCGAGTGCAATAGCACAATTTCCGCGCACCAACGGATTGGTATCGCTCAGGCACGTGCGCAAGACAGGCAGATAGATCTTCGGATCGGAACACACCAGACACAGATAATTGACGGCGCTGATACGTTTGTTCTCGTCAGGGTCGCTGCACAGTTTCACGATCAGCGGCGCCAATTCATGTGCTTGCGTGCCCATCCTTTCTAGCAAGGCTAGCGCGACTGAAGTTTGAGCAGTGAACTCACGGTCCTCGAGGACTGATTTGACAATCGGAATAACCCGTTCAGAATTACGTTCCACCGACCACAAATGGAGGGCCGCATCCATGCGGTAATACGGATCCGGGTCATCCAACCGTGTCGCCAACGCCTTCACGGCCGGTGCGGCGGCTCTTCCCATCATTCCCAGTACGCCGGCGGCCTGATAGCGCACGCCGGAGTCGGCGTCCTTCAGACCGGCGATGAGCACCGGGAGTGATTTCTCAGGATGGTGCGTCACACGGAATAAGAGTTCGGCGTAGCGGATGCGTGTCGACCCGTTAGCATCCGCCATAGCCTTCTCGAGCAGTGGCGCGGCAAGCTGATCAAATTTCACGAGGGCGGCTTCGGCTTCATATTGAACACGGAACTCCGCATCCCCTGACAGTTCGATGATGGCGGCGATGACCGGCTCTTTACTTCGGCCGATCACGGCCAAGGCCTTGCACGCTAGTTTGCGGCGGTAGACGACGTCCGATTTGAGATCGTCCAGCAGGGCCGGAATCGCCTGGCTAGCTTCCTTTCCCATCAAGCCGATCGAATCGAGAAGCTCGGCGTACGTTTCCTCGTCATTAATCCGCTTGAGAGAATCGCGCCAGAATTGCTCCAGTACCGGGTTCGGCTGTGAGCGATCTTCGTCGATGGCCGGTGCGCTGGCGATCGAAACGGCAAGATTGATCAGCAGGCAGAGTTTCATCGTTCAACTCGAATTGAATTCGCTAAACCGTCGCTCAGTATGCACGCCAGGGAATCACGTACTCTCGAGGACTTGTGCCAGGTGCATCGTCCGTGTCTTGCAACCACGGCGACGAAGACAGCCGGCGATGTTCATCAGACAGCCGGCGTCGGTTGCAACCAAGGTGTCAACGTTTGCCTTCTCAACGAATGCGGCCTTGTCCGACACCATCGCCCCGCTGATGTCCGGATAACGCACCGAAAACGAACCGCCGAAGCCGCAACACTCATCGGCGCGTTCCAAAGCTACTAATTCCAGACCGCGCACTTTCCGTAGCAGGCGTTCCGGCTCGGCCAGAAGGCCAAGTCCTCGCAGATGGCAGGCCATGTGGTATGTCACGCGGCCATCGAAGCGGGCGCCGACGTCGTCGACTTTCAACACGTTGACGAGAAAGTCGGACAGCTCATAAGTACGCTTCGCCAGAGCGACGGCGCGTTCCCGCCACGTCGCATCGTCGTGAAACAGCTCGGGGTACTCCAACTTGACCATCGCAGCGCACGAGCCGGATGGCGTGACCACGATCTCGCTTTCTGCGAATGCACGAATGGTGTGGCGAGCGAGAGCGCGTGCGTCGTCGTGATAGCCGCTGTTGAAGTGCGGCTGGCCGCAGCATGTTTGCGATCCCGGAAAGTCGACTGCGATTCCCAGTCGCCTCAGTAGGCGAACCGTGGCCATGCCCGCTTCCGGGAATAACGCGTCGCCCAGGCAAGTGACCATCAACGAAACCTTCATTGGTCCTCACGTTCTACAGCAGCCGCTTGCTCTCTTGGTCGAGTGCACTTGCGAGGAATCGGATGGCCCGGTCGGCCATGTGATCGAGATAGGCGCGCGTATGTCCGCCCTTGCGAGTCTCAAAGTCGGTTTCGTGCGCGATGCCCAGGGCTGTCAGCTTCTCGTGCAAGCGGTCGTTGCCACGTAACCAGTCGCGATCGTCCGGATCGATGCAGAAGTAGATATGCGGTGGATAGCGACTCGGGTGGACGTGCATGGGCACGCTGTCCTGGCGACATTGCTCCTTGCTGTCGTACATTGCATCGACGGCCAGCTCCGGTAAAGCTCCGGAATTCGGGCTGCCGCGTCCAGCCCCGTACGACGCATTGCGGCCGTACAGCTCGTAATACTCGATTGCCGATGAGACCGCAGCCACCGCCGGGAATAACTCCGCATATTTGAACGCGAGTCGCAGCGCTCCCTGGCCGCCCATACTGAAACCGAACAGTCCAAGCGCCGGCGGCTTGATTTGCCAGCGTTCACGAAAGTAAGGGACGATCGCCTGAAGAATGTGCTTCTCGGCGGACACGTGCGGATCGAATCGACTCCAAATCCGATCGCTCCACCACGAATAGTCGCCGTGCGGGCACACGCAAGCGAGATGCAACTCGTCGAACAAACGCGCTGCGACAGGGTTGCCGGTCAATGTCTCGAGACTGGCGCCGTGCAGATAAATGAGTCCAAAGCGGGGCCGCCCATTGCCCGCCGGATCGTAGACATCCGCTGCTTTGCCGCCGATTTTCACGCTCGCCCAAGCGCCGTTCATACCCGGATTATACTGACCGACTTCTGCGAAGCAGATTAAAGCGAGCTGAACCAGTCGTCCAGCTCGCGGGCGCGGTATCGACTGGATAGCCGCCCCATGAGTAAGAGTCCACATCGACCTTCAAACTTCGCCAAACATGCCCTTTCCGCCGTTCGTGCTTTCGTGTTCAATAGCCGCTCAATACCGCCTACCGAGGCTGCAGCATGGAGATACTGCTACCCGCCGAGCGCATCCGACAGCGAGTCGCCGAGATGGCGACCGCTGTCGCGGCGGATTACCGCGAGCGCCAGCCGTTGACCGTCGTCGGCGTGCTCACCGGAAGTCTCATGTTTCTGGCCGATCTCGTGCGTCAGCTCGATTTGCCGCATCGCATCGGCTTCATCCAGGCGTCGAGCTATCGCGGCGCGGCTACCAGGCCCGATGAATTACGCATCGGCCCGGAGCTGTTCT
>Ga0326727_10022250_pt1 | contig 12283 bp, 7 predicted proteins | sample MB2enrmetagenome_FD_207643 | JGI IMG/M metagenome (GOLD analysis project Ga0326727, IMG submission 207643) | Lab enriched peat soil microbial communities from McLean, Ithaca, NY, United States - MB29MY | ecosystem: Environmental > Terrestrial > Soil > Wetlands > Peat | place: USA: New York... | reverse complement strand
TCCATTGCTTTTGCACTGGGTTGCATTTTTTGACTCCAATTTTCAAGTAAAGGGGTACCCCCAAAACTTATACTTTCTGATACGTTAAAGAAAAGTTGGCTGGCGCCAAGCCTTGGCGAAGGCAGCTACCTAGTTGCTCTTATGCTTGGAAAGTATATAACGAAGTTTATACTTTCTGATAGTATAAAAAATACGCTTATACCGCTAAAGAACCCTTACATTTTAAAGTTGCTTTTAAAGAAAAGGATTTCAAGTCTGTTGATATTTTCTGCGGTTCCATAGTGATTCCAGCCCAATTTCAATTAGAATTACCATTGGTGTTGATCATAAAAGGCATTGCCACAGGCGAGGAAAGGTTCTGGCTCCCGTTCCCGCTATTGGCGGCAACTCGGTTGGTAATAAATAGCCAATACTTCTTTCCAATGGTATAGACATTGACCGGGCTGACCTGCACAGAGGCCACGTCGGATGTTGGAGTCAACGTGGTACTGACAGGCTGATTGCTGTCGTCAGCAACATAAATACAACTGCTAGTCATAGAGTTCCAGTTGACAGGTGCGCTGAATTTAATCGTCCAAATTTTTTTAGTGTCCGTTGTGGTTCGCAGTGGCCAGACATCAAACCCGGCAGTTGGTGCGCTGTTTAGACCCGTAAAGTTTAAGGTTGGAGTAGCGCTGCTGAAATCCAAATAAGCCGGAGCAAATGTGTAATTGGTCATACTTGGCGTCACCCGATAAGTACCTCCTGTCAGAAAGCCCGATTGACTCCAACTGCCGTTAGCGCCAGTCGTTACAGGGTCTGGTACGGTTTCAACGCCGGAAACACCAGTAAAGGTCATCGTTGCACCGACAATCGCCTTTGCGGCTACCTGCTCCATTGTCAGGCCGGAAACGCTAAAGGTAGTCGGCACCGGAGGAGTGGTGGTCCCTGTTGCCACATTGGATTGGGCCCCTTCGCCGTATGCATTGACTGCACTTACTTTATAATAATACGTGGTGTTGGCTGAGAGATTTTGATCATTGTAGCTGGCGGAGGTAATGGTACCTACTGCCAAAAACGTTCCGGCTGCAGCTGCAGACCGATAGATCTTGTAAGACGTGGCTCCGCTAACCGCATTCCATGTTATGTTTATCTGAGTAGCATTAACCGGCGTGGCGGTCAATCCTGACGGTGTACCTACCGGAGGGGAACTTAAGGCGTTGACAAGTTCCCCAACATCAACAGATCCCAATCCAGTTACCATATCATAGCCTGGCAAACAAGAATATGCGCCGTTTGAACCACTCGTAATATCGTGAAACACCGACCCATTGGCTAATGAATATAAGTCTGGGTTAGCTAAGCCGATCAACCCTAAGCCATTATTCAATCGACTCTGATCAACCAGCGCCAATACGGCCGCCCATTCGGGAGCAGCTGCACTGGTACCGCCAACCTGATTCCAACCGCCGTTAAAATAAATCATATAACCAGTGTTGGGGTTGGCGTTTAGAGCTACATCTGGGATCATTCTATACGAACTATTTAAAGTTGTTATCCCTTGTTGCCAAGAAGGCTTAGTAAAAACAGAACTAACTCCGCCACCACTGCTACCGCTGTCGCCACTAGGGCTCCAAGCAGATTCACTGGAAATTTGACCGGTACTGCTGCTGATGCTCAGAGTCGTTCCGCCAACCGCCGTAATGTAGGGATCAGTCGCAGGATAGCAAATACTCTTACTACCATTATCGCCGGACGCTATCACAAAGGTCATGCCCTTGGCTGTACCTTCTAAAAATAAGCTATCCATGGCGTTTAGTTGAGACGGACTATACATATTTTCATTGAGACCCCATGAATAACTCACAATATTAGCCTGTTCATCATCAACAATATGAGTGAATAGATCTGTTTGGGTAGTTGAGTTTGAGTTAGCTCCATCGTAGACCAATAACTGTGCTCCCGGAGCACTGGATAATGCCGTCTCGATATCCATTGTGGATTCTAAGGAACCGTCTTTGTCATATTGGGGAGTTCCGTCTATCGGTATTACTTTAATCGGTTTTGTGCCGGTAATACCGAAATTGGTCAAAAAGTAATTAATATCACTTTGCTTAAAAGAATAATTCGTTGCAATAGCCAGGTTAATACCTTGACCATTGAGGTTGTTGGCGTAAGCAGAGGTAAAATTATAGGCTTTTTGGATTTGCTGGGGAGTAAAAGCACTCGTTTTAGCGAATGAATTAGCTAAGGAAGGTTTTAGTTGCAAGCTATTAAGTCCGTCGATGCTTTCGATTAGACCCGCTATATCTGCCGGCAGTTGTGGTTCCATACTGTTAGCGAAAAACTCTTCTCCATTATAAGTATAATAACTTAACTTTACGTTAAAGGCTTTTTCAATAGACTGCGCTGAACCCTGAACCTGAATGGCCATATGACTGCTATAAGTCTTAGTAGTCTGTAAGCCGTTGCTCTTTAGAAAATCGATGATCTTATTATGCGAATTAATATCTGGCAAATAGCTATTTTTCAGATCCTGGTCGCTGACAACCCTGCCGAAAGTTCTTTTCGAATGGGCTAAACCGATTTTCTTTTTCAAAATGTCTTTGTTGCGCAGCTTAAGTGCTATGGTGATACTCAATTGCTTGTCAGGCTCTACATCCCCTGCTTTGATAACCTCGCTATCCCGAAGCAAAGGGATTACATTGCTGGCGGTCAGCGGAATATATGACTGGCTTTGAGGTGTGTCGGCCAAGACAGGCTGTATGATTGTGAGAAAAACCATTAATAAGGTTGTTATAACAGTTAATATTTTTTTCATCTGACATGCTCCTTTACATCACTTGTCTCAAAGTTTGAGAAAGATTTATGGCAAGAAATCCTTGAGGCTCCCCTATATCATAATCAAGAGAATTGATATCGTCTATACTGAAGCTGCAATTAAATAATTAAATCATATTACCATAATTAAAGAGTCATTGGCAGGATATTTATAAAAAGACCAACTTTCCTCAGACTTCACAATCCCATATATTGGTATGGGGGATCCGATTTTCTAATGAAAGGAGTGAAGGTGCTATGCATCTTTTTGGTCATATGAGTTGCTGCCCTTATCCGATCTATGTTTGTTGTTATCCTATTCACTCTTGTTATGACCCTTATCGTGAACAAGAAGAGATGATCAACCGGGCATATCGGGAAGAGGTAACCTACCGAGGATATCCGGGATATCCCGGATATCCTGGATACCACGGCTACCAGAGAGTCCCAAGAGCGGTAAACTATGAGCAATCTCAAATCTACAATGGTCATGAACACGGAAAAGGTTAGACTACTTGACTCTGTGAAAAGAGGCGTCGTTATTTTAGGATCACAAACCACAAAGCCGTCCTTTCGGACGGCTTTGTGGTTCTAACGTGCCATTAGACGTTGGTTGTGAGCTGCCGGACGGTTTTTCATAAATAGAGCTAGTAGCCCAGCCAAGATTGGAAGAAGAAAAATAACTGAAACCGCCGTTGAAAGACCCCATATATCGCCGATCTGACCGAGAATGATGACATTTACAAGGAGGTAGTAAAATGAATCAAGTTGATGATCTAATCAAAGAGAAATTAATTCCTATGCGTAAAAGAGTGGTTGAAGGTCTACTCCAGAAACATCCTCACATTTTAGGTATGTTAGATAAGTACATGGCCGGGAAAGATAACAAGATCGGGATGAGGGTTACAGAAAATGGCAGTACAGTCAACGAATACACCTTCCATCTAGGCGGCCTGCAAGTTAGTGATGTTGAGTGCGGGCTACACCATCCGTTAGGAACTATAAAACCCTATCTGATTATTGAGAAAAATATCTTAAGTAAAGTATTAAATGCTGAACAGGATTTTATTAACGAACCCTTTACCGCAATCCGAAAATTCCTGCCGGATATTACTATTAAGTTTCTGAACTAAAGGATTGTCTAACTTTTAGGGTCCGCCAATATTCTAACTGAATTTTCGTTAAAATGTTAGCGGAACCTTAGGACCTGATAGCTATTGAAGAAATTCAATAAGCTTTAAACCAAATTCCACCGGTACCATCATTGTTCACGCCATAAGAAATCTTTGGTTTAGTATCATTAGGCGACACCATAAAAACTACCCAACCTTCATTGGAGGCTCCTTTATAAAGGGTTGAATCTAACTGGGGGTCCGGTTCAACTTCTATTACTTGATGATATACTTTACCATCCTGCGACACAAGATTAAAATCCCATTCGCCCGCCACGTCCAACGATTTACCCCCAGGAATATCCAATAATTTAAAATTAATTTTTGCTAAGAGATACTCATAACCTGACTTCGGGGGATCATTATATTTATTAACGCTTGTGACCATTGTCCCTGCCAGAGCCCCTCTAATTATTTGTTTCACAGTCACTTCGGCAGTAAATTTGGCAACGGGATTATTTACGATCACTGATTGTGAGATATTCAAGGAAACAGGATTGGCAAGTGACGAGGCCGGGGAAAGCGATAGTTGATTGGGATCGAAAGGGAGATTTAAATTTTGGTCCTTAATCACATTGAAATCTTCAGAGGGAATAGCAAAATTCAAATTTTGTCCATCTGTTAAACCAGCCGTAGTTATGCCAATTACTTCGCCCTGCTCATTAATTAAAGCTCCGCCACTACTACCCGGAGATATCGGTGCAGAAATTTGAATAAAGGTATCGCCATTAACGACCCTATTAATAGTGCTAATTAATCCATTGGAAATTGTATCTTCAAGTCCCAGTGGATTTCCCAAGGTATAGATTTCATCTCCAATCTGAGCGGAACCCGAAGAATTAAATTTAGCCGGTTGCAAATTGCCGGCATCTACTTTTAAAACAACAGCGTCATATTTAGGATCATAGCCCGCAATATTCAGTACATCTGAAACTCTGCCATCAGAAAATGTTACCTTGGCGCTGGAAGCTCCTTCAATAACATGATAATTAGTAAAAATCTTTCCATCGTCGGTAGCAATCACGCCACTTGCAGCCCCTAATACATTTTCGGCACTATCATACACCTCAATATAAACAATCGATGGTTTGAGCAAGCGGGCGATTTCAGAGCCGCTTAAATTCTTTTTTAAACAGGAAGGATTGTTTGGTGTTGAGCTATTTAACTGTTGGATCAGAGTATCTGCAATAACGCCTGTTCCTCCAAATACATAAACATTATTGGCCTGGGCCAGACGCTCTTGAAAATAATTTTGCGTAGCATTTGAGGGAGAATTACCCACAAGCAACATAATCGGTGCGGATAGTTTAGCCGCGTAAGCCGCTCCGGTTAAAGCATCGACAAAGTCTTCCCCGGTTGCAACGCAAATACTCCCCGAATTAAAGCTGCTGTCAAATTCCTTGTTTATAGCTATATTTCGTTCTGATTTATCTGCGCCAACAATTCTTTCCTGATTAGAGAATTGATTGTAAACATTATCACTTATTAGGCTCGAATCCCCTATAACATAAGTTTTATTGACCTTAAGCGCAGAAAGATAATTCTTAACAGAATCCGGTAAATAGTTTTTGGGAACTAAAATAATGGGTATTTGTTTCGCTCCGGCAACCGGAGCAATGGAGAGAGCATCTGAGTAGTCTTCCCCGGTAGCAACAATTAATTCTGAAGGCGAACTAATTTGTTCGGCTATTTTAACTGAAGTCTCATATCGATCTTGTCCGGCAATACGAGTTGGCGTTATTCCCATGGAATGCAATTCAGTTTCAATCGACGTAGAGATAACGCCTGTTCCACCAATAATCAAGACATTCTTAACTTGTAAATCAATTAAGGACTGTTTGGTAGCATCGGGCAGGCTTTCGCTATTGGTTAATAAGATTGGTGCATCATATTTTTTAGACAAAACTACTGCGGATAAGGCATCAGAAAAATTCTCGCCATAGGCTAAGATTGCATACTCCGAAAGTCTCCATCCTGCTTTGGCGATGGCTTGAGCAGTTGCATATCGATCTGCCCCGGCCAATCGAGTTATTTCAGGCGGAGTATCGGCTAAAGCCGGTAAAGAGAAAGAGAAAACGATGATAAGCGTAAGCAAGCCGCTGATTATTTTTTGGATAATTGGCATAGTTCCTTTTCTCCTTCTGCTGTTATGCTTAGGTAAACTACTTAAGTACTTCTACAAATTAAACTTTTATCCTTCCTGACTACACAAAAAAATCCCCTCGTAAAGAGGGGTTATAGAAGAAGAAGGAGGATAAAAAATGAAAAAAGAAATCTTTATGTAAACCGCTAGACTAGCGAGTTATTATCTTTCTTACAACTATCATAAACCATCTTTGTTACTTTTCGATTAACTTTGTATGAAGAATTTGTTAAACTTTTCAGTCGCTTCTTACCTTCCTTCATTTGTGATTGCCGGAGCCAACCTTCCTGATTAATACATATCCTCAGCTTCAGGTAGCTTCACTACAAAGTGGGCCCCCTCCAGAATCTGTGCTAAAACGTTCAAGGGTGTGGTTGCCACCTCACGGTACATCCTGTGAGTGTACAAGTGACGAACGTTGGGAAACTCTCGCTTAAATAATCTTCGGGCTTTGTCACCGGCATGATCGGCATCCAAAAGAACACAAACCTCATCATCACTAAATTCTGCAATTAACTGTTCCAACTTATCCAACCCCAATGTCCCATAGGTACAAGCAATCTCTACGGGTTCATCCAAGAGTTGCAGCAAACGCTGTTTGTCAGTTTTTCCTTCAACGATAATAACTCTGCTCATTATTCCACCAATTCTTTCCGACCAAATACGTATCAGCCACCGCTTAGATTTTACTCTTTGCTGCTGAAATATACTTAGGATGTTTATGTCCCAGCTGTTGGCAGTTGCCGCCGCTTTCCACATAGTCGTTGTCCTTGTAACTGGTTATCCTTGTAACTGATTGAGGAAGTATTTCTTTTTGATCTACGCTGGGCTGTATTCCTCTCCCTGCAAAGATGCCTCCGGGTGAACGCAGGTGTAAGGCTGGAATACAAAAACCTCAAAATTCGTGCAATAAGCAGGACAAATGCCTTTAAATGTCGTATTAATATACAAATAGAAGAGCACATAGCTTTAAATGCACAATGCAACCTTTAGCGGACATTTTTCTCACAATAGTGTGAAATCTACTGATCCCATGATTGTATCTATTTATGGTGAAGAGTTGCTGATCATATTTGAATAGAGTAAAGGGGGGCTTCTGATGGTAAACAATAAATTTTTCAAAGCACTTTATCCTATGAAAATCAGCCTAATTTATTCGCTCGTTGGATGCATTTGGTTCCTCTTTTCTGACCGTATGATTAATCTCTTTGTCCAGGAGCCCGTTCTGATGAATCGTCTTCAAGCAGGAAAAAATTGGTTTTTTGTGCTGATTACCTCTGGATTTCTCTACCATTTTTTATCAAGAGGAATGTCGCGTCTTCTTCATTCCGAGAAGACTGTGCAACTGCATGAAACACTCCTGGGACAGATGGAATACAAGGTCCTTACGGCACAACCTCTTGAAGAAGAAATCCTTCCCTTCCTCACGGAACAACTCGTCAACACTTTAGGCTATGCGAGTGCCTTAATCGGAATAACTGAGCCGGATGGATCCGCATCCTTGCGTGCCAGCGCCGGAGTTTTCGACAACTCTCAGAACAGACTGGAAATTCGCTGGGATGACACGCCCCTGGGTCAAGGTTCATTTGGGCAATGTATTCGTACCGGAAAAAACCAAGCCTATAATATACAGGGGAATCCTCGCTTTAGGGCCTGGGCTGCGCTCTTCGAGAGACTTAACATCCACTCAGTCATGGCACTGCCGCTCCTGATTCAGGGCCAACCCATTGGCGCTTTGGTTTTGTTTTCCCGACAGCCTAACTTTTTCGATGCTTCTCGAGGTTCGCAACTCGAGCATTTTGCCTTTCAAGTTGCTATCGCCTATACAACCGCGCGTCTCAAAGCTCATTTAGAACGTTATCACCTGCTCTATGAACATTCCAGAGATATCTTACTCTTTCTTCATCCCGATGGTCAAATTATTGATGCAAACCTTGCCGCAACTCTGACCTACGGCTATTCTCGGGAAGAGCTTCTCTCCCTCCGAGTTCATGATTTACGAACAGCAGAGACCCTCTCCACTCTTCATACTCAGCTCCAGGATGCCTGCAGTGAAGGAATCCTGTTCGAAACCATTCACCGCCGTAAAGATGGAACTCCCTTTCCTGTGGAAGTTAACTCACTCGGAGCCTCTCTCAACGGTGTGAATGTTCTGCTGAGTATTGTTCGCGATACTACAGAACGCAAACAGACCCAAGCAGCTCTCCAACTAAGCGAAATGCGTTACCGCGAAATGTTTGAAAACATGAGCAATGCTGTTGCCGTCTATGGAGTTCTCGATTCCGGAAAAAGCTTTATTTTCAAAGAGTTTAACCGGGCTGCAGAGAAAATCGAGAAAATCTCACGAGAAAACGTTTTAGGCAAGTCTCCGCTGGACGTTTTCCCCAATTTAAAAGAATTCGGGCTTATCAACGTCTTCTCCCGGGTTTGGCAGACCGGAAAGCCCGAGTCTTTCCCCACGAGTTTTTACCAAGATCACCGCATCATGGGATGGCGGGATTATTATATCTATAAACTCAACTCCGGTGAAATCGTTGCCATTTACGAGGATGTCACCGCTCAAAAACAAGCGGAAGAGTCTGTTTGGTTAGAAAAAGAGCGAGCTCAAGTAACCCTCCATTCCATCGGAGATGCAGTAATTACGACTGATATCTTGGGAAATATTGATTACCTAAATCCTGTTGCGCAAAAACTTACAGGTTGGTCAGACGCTGCTGCCCACGGCTTGCCGCTCTTGACGGTATTTAACGTAGTTAATGACCTGACCAATGTGGTTCCTGAAAATCCTGTGGAGAAATGTATGAATCTGAATCAAAGTGTTAAAGGAACTGACCATATCCGCCTTATCCACCGAGCCGGGAATACCATTGAAATTGAAAATTCTGCAGCGCCGATCTGTGATCGCCATGGCAAAACCATTGGCGCAATTCTGGTCTTTCGCGATGTCAGTGACAAACAAAATCTCGTGCGAGAGCTCTCCCACCAGGCCCAACACGATGCCCTCACCGGGCTGCCCAATCGCCTTTTATTTAATGATCGTTTGAGCCAAGCCTTGACTCATGCTCGTCGCAACAACCTTAAAATCGCGATCGTTTTTCTGGACTTGGATCATTTTAAAATCATTAATGATACGTTGGGTCATAATGTCGGGGATCTTCTCTTGCAGGCCGTTTCAAAACGCCTCCAACGCCATTTGCGCGAAGGGGACACCATCGCTCGCCAAGGAGGAGACGAATTTTTAATCCTCCTTCCCGACCTGTTGGATAATGCGGATGCGGCTATCATTGCTAAGAAAATATTGCATTCTTTTGCAGAACCTTTTACTCTGGATGAACACGAAGTGTTTATCACCCCCAGTATCGGCATTAGTCTTTATCCCTCAGATGGAGATACCCTCGAAACGCTTGTCAAACATGCCGATGCCGCCATGTATCGTACAAAAGAACTGGGACGCAATAGCTACCAGTTTTACGATAGCGTAGCCGAAGGCCCTTGACTTCAGTCATGGGGATAAAGGATTAAACAACCTGCTTAACCTCAAATTTATACCCCACCCCCCAAATGGTTTTTATATCCCAGCTAGAGGTTTCAGGCATATTTATACAAAAACGCACCCCCTCTCTTCTTCCTCTATCTTATCATGAAGACAATAATGGTTTATGTTCTGAATATGAACTTCTGTAAGATCACCACATAGGTTGTTCGAATTTTGCTCAGATGTTTGTCGATTGTCTATAGCAAAGTAAGACGACTGGACTTATTAAAGCGATAAGACCAGAATACCTCTAAATTCAGAAGGTATCCCGATCTTATCGCTTTATTTGCCAAGCATAGGGCAGTGATAGATTTGAGCTGAGGTAAACCTATCAAACTTTAAATTTACTGACAACAAGTGACAGAGTCTCTCCGAGCTTAGCCAAGGCTTCTGCTGATTGACTCACGGAAACCATTGTGGCAGCTTGTTCCTCCGATACTGCCGAAACCTCCTGCGAACTGGCAGCGGTTTGTTCAGCGACAACCCCAATACTTTCAACCGAATGAACAGTTTGGGCGGCTCCGCGGGCCATTTGTTGTGAAGCTATGGTCACCATACGAATCTGTTCAACAACCGTATTGACCTCTCCGACAATGGTTTGAAAGGAATGGCCGGCTAAATTAACCGCCTCGACGCCTTCGGCCACGCCAACCTTGCCTTTTTCCATAACTCCAACGGCACGATCCGTCTCTCGCTGAATATTTCCGATCAGGGTCGCGATTTGGGCTGCAGAAATTGAGGATTGTTCGGCCAGTTTTCTTACCTCTTCAGCGACAACCGCAAAACCTCGTCCCTGCTCGCCTGCTCGTGCGGCCTCAATCGCCGCATTGAGAGCCAATAAATTAGTTTGATCGGCAATACCCTTTATCACATCAACGATTTGTCCGATTTGTTTGGATTGATCTCCCAACTGAGCAATGACCTCGCTGGTCTGGGCTGAAACCTGCCGGATTTCTTCGATCTTTTGCACGGCATTTTCTGCTTGACGGGCCCCTAATTCCGCAGCCTGTGCTGCCTTGCTGCTGCTTTGACTGACGATCTCAGCATTCACTGCGACCTGTTGAGCACTTGCCGACAGTTGTTCAATGCCCCTCACAGTATCTCCGACGGAAATTGCCTGATCAGTTGCACCGGAGGCGAGTTGAGCTATCGTGTCTGAAACCTGCCCACTTGCAGCCGTTGCTTCCTCTGCCGCAGCCGATAATTCCTGGCTGGTAGCCGCAATATTCTCGGATTGGACTAAAACTTCTCCGATGACTTCTCGCAGCGAAGCTACCATCTGACCGACTGCTCGGGATAAAACGCCAATTTCGTCGCCATTTTTAATATCCGGCATGGTAACGTGTAGTTCCCCGTCAGCCACAGACTGAGCGACCTTCGTCACTCCAACAAGCGGTCGGCTGATATGTTGAGCCAGCATAATTGCCAGAACCACACCCACGATCAAGGCGATTATAATAATCAGGATCAGTAAGCGGTAGACGGAATTTTCGGTATTATGGGCATCTGAAAGGGCTTTGTCCCCTGCTTGATCCTGAAAATCCATCTGAGTATACATATCTTTAAGGACCTGCTCAAGGCTGTCTTTGCTCTTTTGGGTTAGAATGGGACGAGCCTCGATATCCTTACCTTGTTCTGTCAAATTCCAGACCTGTTCGGAATCTGATATATAAATGGCAAATGATTTCTGAATCGCTGCGATTCTTACTTTTCCCTCCGCACTGGTTACATATTTAGTGTAGGAGTTGAAATCCTTCTCCCATTTTGTTTGATAAACCTTAAAATCAGCGTTGATAGCTTGGAACTGTTGCGCATCAGCTCGCATTGTAAAGCCTAGCAAAAGAGTACGCCGCGTGTCTTCGGTATCCGCAAATACTTGCGCCAAGCCGATATTTGCTTTAGACCAATGCCCCCCTAGATCTTCCGCCGCTGATTTGATCTGGTTAACGCCATAATAACCTATGCATCCTACAAGCAGAGTCAGTAGTAGAATAACGAAAAACCCCAACATTAATTTAATTCGGATTCCAAAGTTTATCTCCGACTTTGGAGCCGTTACTTTTTCATTCATGCAGTCACTCTCCCCTAAAATTAATGGTCTGTATTTGATTTTCCTTATATAAATAAAAGACGCTGAAACTAGCGATCGGCGTCAATCTTTGTTCGGTAACCCGGCTATCTTTCCTGCATAAATCGAAAGACCCGTGGCTTTGCGTCCTCAGCTCTCACTGAGTTTGCCTTTATCGCGGAGTATTAAATTAAATCAAGCCTTAATTGTGAATGAAATATAACACAATCTTAACTATAATACAACATTATGTTAATAATAATTCTAAATGGCTAATATGAAAAACTTCAAGAAAGCGGAATTATATTACATATACTGGGCAGGATACAAGTCCTATCAGTGATGGACTGTTGATGGTTTTAAAATAAAGGGGTTAGTCATTGACCTCCTGACCTAAAACTGGTAAAATCGGTATTATTTTAACATTTAGGGGGAATTGAGCATGTTTTTGTCTTTGTCTGCATTTCTTGAAACTTGGAAAAAGGAATCGGAATTAACCCAACGAATTCTAGATACCTTAACCGATGATTCTCTCAAGCAAGCTTGGAAGAACGAGATATGTACGG
>Ga0326727_10022249_pt1 | contig 12283 bp, 5 predicted proteins | sample MB2enrmetagenome_FD_207643 | JGI IMG/M metagenome (GOLD analysis project Ga0326727, IMG submission 207643) | Lab enriched peat soil microbial communities from McLean, Ithaca, NY, United States - MB29MY | ecosystem: Environmental > Terrestrial > Soil > Wetlands > Peat | place: USA: New York... | reverse complement strand
TCCGCGTTTCCTTCCTGAAGCACCGGGAACAGATGATAGAAGTTGTTGAACGCCTGGGCGAGCTGAAACGCGTACTTCGCCACGTTCGCCGGCTCGCCCGCGGCCACCGCGCGCTGAATGGATGAATCGGCTTTCGACGCCGCCAGCAGCAGTTGCCAGAGATCCTCGGAAGCGAGCTGGCGTTCCATGGCCGCTTCGTCCAGCAGGGCAGGGAAGTCGGGCAGCTTCTCGCCGCGCTCCTCCAGCTTGCGCAGAATGTTCGCGGCGCGCACGGCCGCGTACTGCACGTAGGGGCCGGTATCCCCTTCAAAGCTGAGCGCCTCCTGGAAATCGAACGCGATGACCGAATTTCGCGTGTACTTCAACATGAAATAGCGCAGCGCGCCCACCGCGATCTGCGTGGCCACGCGCCGTCGCTGCTCGGCCGGAGCCTCGGGGTGGCGCGAATCCACCTCGCGCAGCGCGTTTTCGATCAGCTTATCGATGAGATCGTCGGCCTTAACCCCGAGGCCCTTGCGGCCGGAGACTTCCACGTATGGCTTGCGCTTGTCCTCCTCCGACAGCTCGATTCCCAGCTCGACGCAGGTGCGCGGCGAGAGCGCCACCATCTCGTAGGAAAAGTGCACGGAGTGATCGGCCTGATCGTTGTACCCGAGCGCGCGCAGGCCGGCCACCACCACGTCCTGCAGATACGACTGGCGCGAATCGATGACGTTGTAGACGCGCGAGGCGCGGCCGAATTGCGGGGCGTCCGGCTCGCTCGGCTCCGTAGTTGATGACCACACGACGTGGCCATCCGGATAAGTATGCCAGCGATGGTAGTGGAAGTCCCTGCCGAGCACGCCGAATTTCCACATCTGATACGCGATGTCCTTGCCGACGTAAGTGACCGTGCCGTTGGAGCGCACAATCACCTTGCTGTCCTCCTCGTCCGATGCGTCGTTGAACGCCGCGCTGGGCATCACCCAGCAGCCCGCGTTCTTTCCCTCGGTTTCGAGGTAGATGGCCCGGTGCTCCTTCAGTTGCTCGAACGCCTTGGCCCAGAACTGCAGGTGCAGGATCTCGCTTTCGCGCGGCAGCACGTCGTATTCGATGCCCAGCCGCAGCATGGTCTTCAGGTGCGCGCGCACGATGGCGTCGGCGACCAGGTGAGCGATCTCGGCGGTCTCGCCCTCGCCCGCTTCGATGGCGTGCAGTGTTTCGTGCCGCCAGGCGAGCGATTCCGGATTGTCTTTGAAGTGCTGCGACGTGCGGGCGTAGAGATCCCAGCAGAGATAATCGAAGGGCTGGCGCTCGCTGGCGATGAGGGCACTCACCTGCTCCGCGTTGAGCCTCTCCAGATGCTCGAAGCCGGCAACCACATCCGCCACCTGCACGCCGGTGTTGTCGATGTAGTTCTGCACCTCCACGTTCTCTCCGATGGCGCGCAGCATGCGCACGAAGGTATCGCCCAGGACCGCGTTGCGCAGATGGCCGATATGCGCGGCTTTGTTCGGGTTGATGTTGGTGTGCTCGACAATGATCTTGCCCCGGATCTCGGTGGATGCGCCGGGATTGTACTCGAGCGCCTCGCGCGCGTACGCGCCGCGCTGGAAGTGCACATTGATGTAGCCGTTGCCGGCGATTTCCAGCGCGCGCACGCCGGAAATCGGACCAACTTCATTGACAAGTTGTCCGGCGATGGCTCGCGGCGGTTGCTTCAACTGCCTGGCAAGCTGGAACGCCAGCGGAACGGCCAGTTCGCCGAACGACGACTGCCTCGGCTGCTCGAGAGATACCGGCGATTCCACGCCATGCTTTGCGCGGACCAGCTCCGCGAACCGTTGCGCCACGCGCTGTTCGATCAGATGGAACACTTCTCTTCAGCTTAGTCGGTCCGGACCGCTTCCTTTGGTCGCGGCTCAGCGATGGCGCAGGCGCCGCAGCGCGGTCAGCGCCGGCGGGTATCCCGGTTGAAGCTGCAGCGCGGTCTCGAATTCAATGACCGCATCGGCGCGATGTCCGGGCAGCTCCAGCAGCGCGTTGCCGAGATTCACGTGCGCCTCCACGTACCACGGGCGCAGGCGGACGGCCGTCTGAAATTCGGCGATGCCGTCGGCGGCGCGGCCCGGCAGGTTCATCAGCGCGCTTCCCAGGTTGTTGTGCACTTCGGGGTCGTCGGGGCTGATGCGCAGAGCGGCCTGGTACTCGGCGATCGCCTCTGGCAGACGGTCGGGCATCTGCGAGAGCGCGTTGGCCAGGTTGTCGTGCGCTTCGGAGTTGTTCGGCTCCGTGCGCAACGCTGCCTGGAACTCGCCGATGGCGTCCTGCACGCGGCCTTCGCCGAGCAGGAAGTTGCCGAAATTGTTGTGCGCCATGTAGGCGTCGGGGTTGCGCTCGAGCGTGGTGCGGTACAGCGTCTGTGCATTGCGATACGTGCCGGACTGGCGCCACGTCAGCACGCCGAGCACGGCGAGCACCACCGCGGCGATCGCATCTTTTCTCGGAATCGTGAGCGACATGAAACCCGCGGCCGCCGGGACAATCAGCCCGAGCATCGCGAGGTACTGGAAATGGTCGGCAACCCACGAATAGCGGAACGGATAGACGTTGAGAAATCCGAGCACGGGCACCAGCGTGCCAGCGAAAATCAGAGAACCCGCCAGCGGGCCGCGAAATCGGCGGGCGAGCAGGACGAGACCGATAGCCACAGCGAGGACACCCGCCGGAAACAGCCATTGCCACCATTCGCCGGGATTCAGATTCCAGCGCGGATAGATGAAGATCAGGTTCGCAGGCCAGACGATCTTCGCCGCATAGAACCAGATGGCCCGGCCGGCCAACAGAATCCGCTGCGTCAGGCTGAGCGTGTAGTCGGAGCCCTCGGCGCCCACGAATCGCCGTTCCACCCAGGCGGTGAACAGGCCCGCCGCCGCGCCGATGGGAAACCACGCCAGCAGCGGCCGGATATCGCGACGCCATTCATGAGGCCGCGCATAATGGACGCGGTCGGCGTCCGAGATTGCATTCTCAGGGAGGACGCCGCCGCGTCCTGTGCGCTCCAGCCGGCCGCGCTTCCACCATAGGATCGCGAGCAGCACGGCGGGCAACGTGGCGGTGACTGTCTTGCTCAACAGCGCCAGGATGAACAAGCCCAGTGCCAGCAGATAGCGCGAACGGCGGCGCGTTTCGTCGAAGCTGAGATACGCCAGCACCGCGCCCAGATAGAAGACGCCGGAGAGCGTGCTCTTCTGCTCGGAGATCCAGGCCACGGCTTCCACACAGACCGGGTGCAGAGCGAACAGGAATCCAGCCAGCCACGCGCCCGCCAGCGACAGACGGCGCGCGATGAGCACCACCAGAAATGACGCCGTCGCGTGCAGCAGGACATTGATCAGGTGATACCCGGCAACCGCGTCGCCCCACACCGCGTGCTCGAACCAGAAGGCGCTGTGCAGCAGTGGATAGTACTGCTGCGTCGCGCCGAGCTGGAACCAGATCTCGCGCAGACCTTCCAGCGATTGCAGGCCGGCGCGGGTGACGTGGCGGTCGTCATCCCACAGCAACGTGCCGTTCAGCGCCGGGAGGTAGGCAATGAGCGTGGCCGCGAGGATGTACAGTCCGATGCGGTATCGGCGGAAATCGATCGGCGGCCGCGCAGGCGCCGGCGCGGGTTCAGATCTGCGCGCCTCCCTGCGAATCTGTCTGAGCCTTTTTGCCATCAGAACCGGAGTTCGCCACCGGAATTCATTAAGGTATCAGGTCGCGGCAAGCCGAACCTGAGAATCGTTTCGGCATCTCACCTATTGCTTCGCGTGCACCGTCAGAATCACTCGCCGATACGATGTCAGCGTGGGCGAGCCATCGTCGGTCACGGCGAGAATGACGTGCGCCGTGCCGGTAGTGCAGGCGATCGGTACCGGCAGCCACTTCGGCCTGCACGCCGCCGTGGGGGTGACCACCGCTTTTGCCGAATCGGCCCCGGCGATCGTCACACCCGCGAGGTTCCCATCCGCGGAGCCCGCTTCCGGATAGTGGAACCAAACGAACCGCAGCTCGTTCCCATCCGGGTCGCGCGATCCCGAGGCGTCCAGGGTGATCGGCTGGCCCACCCTGGCGTCCAGCATAATCGGCGCGGTGCCGCTCTGGCCGTTCACTTCAACCACCGGGTGGTGATTGGCGTGAGCGTAGTCCCGAATCGTCCAATCCATCCGCGCGGCGAAGTCGTGCTGAAAGGCCTCGCGCCAGCGCCAGATGGTCGCCTGGTCGGAGACGTGGGTGACCCCATCGGCGCTTTTCACTTCATCCTGCGAGGTCACTCGCCCGAACTCATCGCCGCCCTGCGTCCACAGCGGGTGCGTTTCGCCAAACGGCCTGCGGTAGACGTAGCGTCCGCCCCACCCTCCCCAATCGGGACGCCGGAACGCGTTCAGTCCGTTGTCGATGAGCCCCAGCCAGGCGGGGGTGTCGCCTTCCATGATGAACGCGAACCGTGGATAAACCTTGCCAAGCGGCCCTTTGCTGCGAACGTTGGCGTCCAGCCAGGCATTGGTCACGGTCGTGATGTCCGCACCCTCGCAGTTCCGGTAGAACGCATCGCCGCTGATGCCGGTCCAGGTCGCATAGTAATACTCGTCGCCGTCCGGGTTGGTCGGCCGCACGATGTAGAACAGGTTCGGAAACTCGCGGCGAATCCACGGCCCGGCGTCGTCCTGATCGGAAATCGAGTAGACGCGAAGCCGCGCGACGAACCGGTCCACCTCCGCCGCGGAGCGTGTGGCACGCACCTGAATGAGCGCCTGGGCCAGCGTATTCGCCCCGCCCCAGATCGATATCCACAACGGTCGCGCATCGGACCGCTCGCCCGCCCGGATGATCGCTTCCGCTCCCGGCGACATTCTGTCCGGCCCCGTCGCGGCCATCCCATACGCCGGCTGACCGCAAAAGACCCGGCCCGCCAGTTCCTCCGCCGTCGGCCACCCCTTCGCGTGCAGCAGCAGATTCGTGCGTACCCGGCCGTACGCCTGAACCAGGGCGAGCATCGTCTCGGGATGCACCGCGGTCTTCTGCCAGGTGGACGTTGCGGCGATCAGGGCCTCGATGTCGATTTCGTTGGAATACGTCAGCAGCCGGACAAGGGACATCTGATCGTCGGGCTCATTCCCGATGTCGCTGATCACGACAAGGCGAGGTGCGCCCGCGAAGTCGTCAACATGATTCGGCGGGATCGGCTGCGCGCCCGCCGCGATCGCACCGCCAAACAGAGCGATCGCCACGTGGAGTCCTCGTAAGCTCATGTTCACCCGTTACATGCCGATTCTCGCATCCGCGCCGGAGCAACGACGACGACCCTGGATGTTATCCTGAGACATCCCACTGGGTTCGGACCACGGGCCCGGTGTACCTTCAAATCCTATGTCACGGCTCGAGTACACCACGCCGCACGGAATCACTGTGCTTCGCGCGTCCTCGAAAGTGCCGTTCCGCCGGGGGCTGCGGCATCTGCTCCGTAAGCTCGACACACATCGCGGAATCTATCTTTCGTCCGGATACGAATATCCGGAGCGCTATTCGCGCTGGGATGTCGCTTCTCTCTGTCCGCCACTCGAGATCGTCGCCTGGGGCCGCCGCATCGAGTTTCGTCCGCTCAATGCCCGCGGCGAGATTCTGAACCGCCTCCTGCATCCGCTTCTCGCCGGCCATGCGCACTGGGATTCGCTGGAGCTCGAAGGAGGCATGCTCTCCGGCCGCCTGAAACCGCTGCCGCGACTTTTTCCGGAAGAGGAGCGCAGCAAACAGCCGTCGGCATTTTCCATCCTGCGCGCGCTGGTGGAGGAGTTTCGCAACGCGCTGGATACGCGCCTGGCCTTTGTCGGCGCGTTCGGTTACGATCTTCTGTTCCAGTTCGATCCTATCGAGCTGAAGCTGCCGCGCGAGGGCCACAAGGACCTGCATCTGTTCCTCTGCGACGAAATCTACTACATGGACCGCAAGAAGGAGCAGATCGAGAAATACTCGTACGATTTCGCGCGCGACGGTCTCTCCACCGCGGGGCTGGCGCGCGATGGGCAGCTAATCCCGCCCGCGCCGGCGCGCGAGGACGCCGACATCGTCTCCGACCACACGCCCGAAGAGTACATGCGCGGGGTGGAGGCGGTGCGCGAGGGCATGCGCCAGGGCGAGTATTACGAGGTCGTCCTGCACCAGACCTTCAGCGCGCCATTCAGCGCCAGTCCGTCGGCATTGTTCCGCCGCATTCAGGACGCCAGCCCGAGCCCCTATGAGTTCTTCATCCAGTTCGGCGAAGAACAGCTCATTGGCGCTTCGCCGGAAATGTTCGTGCGCGTGGAGGGCGACCGCGTGGAGACGTGTCCGATTGCCGGCACCGCGCGCCGCACGGGCGACCCGTTGCGCGATGCCGACAGCATTCGCGAGCTGCTGAACTCCACCAAGGAAGAATCCGAGCTGACCATGTGCAGCGACGTGGACCGCAACGACAAGTCGCGCGTCTGCATCCCCGGGTCGGTGAAGGTGATCGGCCGCCGGCTGATCGAATCCTATGCCGGCCTCTTCCACACCGTGGATCACGTGGAAGGCACCCTGGCGCCCGGCTTCGATTCGCTGGATGCGTTCCTGACGCACATGTGGGCGGTCACCGTCATTGGCGCGCCGAAGAAAGCCGCGGCGCAGGCCATTGAGGATCTGGAGAAGGAAGCGCGCGGCTGGTATGGGGGCGCTGTCGGGATGCTCTCGCTGAACGGCGACATCAACACCGGCATTCTCATTCGCACCGTCCACCTGCGCGACGGCGTGGCGCGATATCCCGCGGGGGCCACGCTGCTCTTCGATTCCATTCCCGAACAGGAAGACCAGGAGTGCCGCCTCAAAGCGACCAACTTCTTCCGCGCTCTGCGGGCGACGGCGAAGTTCCCGGACGCCGCGGGGGCGGACGATCGCTCCGGCGCGGGTGTGAAGCTACTGCTGGTGGACAACGACGACTGCTTCATCCACACCCTGGCCAACTACGCCCGCCAGACCGGCGCGGAAGTGGTGACTTATCGGGCCGGCATCCCCCACGAGCTGATTCGTGACATCGCGCCCACAGTGATTCTGGTTTCACCGGGGCCGGGCCGTCCCGCCGATTTCGGCGTACCGGACCTCGTGCGCTTCGCGGCCGCCGAGGGAATTCCCGTGTTCGGCGTGTGCCTCGGATTGCAGGGAATGGTGGAAGCCTTCGGCGGCGAGCTGGGCGTGCTTGACTACCCGATGCACGGCAAGCCGTCGGTGGTGCGGCATACGGGCAGGGGTGTGTTCGAAGGCCTGCCCGAGACTTTCAAGGTGGGCCGCTATCACTCCCTGTTCGCGATTCGCGAGAAACTGCCGGCCTGCCTCGAAGTCACGGCGGAGACGGAGGACGGCGTGATCATGGGCGTGCGCCACCGCGACCTGCCGCTGGAAGCCGTGCAGTTCCATCCGGAATCGATTCTGACACTGGACGGCGGTTGTGGCCTCCGGCTGATCGCCAACATGGTGCGGCATTGCCGCGGGCAGTTGGAAACACGGTAGGAAATGGACAGTGTTCGGTCGACGAAAAGCTCGTCCGGTCCGGCTCGATTGCCTCCCGCAAAACCAGCCATTTCGCGGCTGATACCCGGCAGAGCGACGCTGCTGGCCTTTCTGGTCATTGCCGCTAATCTCGCGCCGGCGGCGCTTTTGTTCTACTTCGTTCATCACTTTGCTGTCGACGTTCCGTTCTGGGATGAGTGGGGCGCAATGATTCCGACACTCCAGCAACTGGATCAGGGTAAGCTCGGCTGGGCGCAACTGATTGCACAAAACAATGACCATCGTCTGCTCTTCCCACGGCTCCTGACACTGGCCAACGCCGGGCTTTTCCATTGGAATCGCACCGTCGAGATGTTTGTCACGGCGGGATTGCTGGTCTTCTCCGCATGGTTCCTGTTCCGGTTTACGAGAGATTACTGGGGCCGCCCGACGGCAGCCGTTTCGTTCATTCCCGTGGCGTGGGTGATGTTTACCTGGTTGCAGTGGGAAAACCTGATATGGGGCATGCAGACGGGGTTTGCCTTGCTGGAGGCCGGAGCGGTGGTCGCTTTTTGCCTGCTCCACCGGGCCCGCACTGCTAAAGGATGCGTCACAGGCGCCGCTGCGGCTGCGTTCGTCGCGGGGTTTTCCTCTGCTGGAGGTCTCCTGATATGGCCGGTAGGGCTCGCGCAGTTGCTCCTTCAACGCGTCTACGGCACTACGGAAAGGAAACCTCGAGCGGGAGTATTCGTAGTCTGGATCGGGGCGGCAGCGCTTACGGGTACCTTGTTCTTCCGCGGTTATGTCACGCCACCAGTATCCTGGCCAACCGGAACGACGTACGTATTCCACCATCTGATCGAGGCCGGTGAGTTTGCCGTGTGCATGGCCGGCAGCCCGCTTTCGCTGCTGGTTCCCCCGGCGATGTCATTCGGCATCATCACGGTCACGCTGTCGATCTGGGTCCTGGTAAGATTGTGGCGCGCCAAAGAGAGCCTGGTAGCGTCAGCACCCTTGCTTTCCCTGGTGGCGTTTGTGGCATTGACCGCCGTCGCGGCATGTGATCGTCGGATGGGTGTGGGGCTCGATGCCGCTCTCGCATCCCGCTACTGCGGCATAACCGCATTTGTCGTCGTTGCGCTCTATATCATTCTGACCAGAATCGCCCAGAGCGAGCGCCAGCCAGCCGACAGCGTCGCACGTGGAGTAGTGCTGGGGCTTCTCCTGGTCGGCGTTCTGAGCAGCCTTTTCGAGTGGAGCGACGCGGCCGCGCGGTCTGCCTTCCTGAAGCGGGACGCACTGGCGGTAAGGACCGCCACCATGGCGAGCGACCAGCAACTCATCTGGGTGTACCCCAATCCCGAAACAGTTCGCGAGCTTGCGCCCTTTCTGGAGCGCCACGGGTATAGTCTGTTTCACCATGTAGTCCCTTCCCCTGCTTCAGCCCGATATGAGGGCAACAGCACTAAATGCTTTATTGATACGATCAACAACCGGGTGGGACCCGGCGAGGTGCATCGTCAGAACGAGACCAGAATCAAAGTGGAAGGCTGGGCCGTAGATGAAACAGCAGGAGACGCGGCCAGGTGGGTCTATGTAAGCTTCGACGACAAGATCGACCTTCCCGCATTCACCGGGCTTGCGCGGCCCGACGTAGCAGATTATTTTCACCGCCCCGGGTACGCCTGGGTTGGCTTCACCGCCGAGTTCCGTGCGTCGCTGCTACCGGATGGCTGGCACACTCTCAAACTGAAGGTTCTAAGCGCTGATGGCGCTCGCTACAAAACCTGTGGCTCCCTGAGTCTGCACATGGTCGAGTAGCGGACTGGCGCGACGAGCTTTTGTGAGCTGCTCCGGTTTCCGGAACTCCGGTCGAAGCGCTTCTCCAGCCGGCAGTACCGCGTGACGAAGAGGTGGCGGCTGCCCATCTCGCGGATGCCTGGTTTCGACACGACGAACCGTTCAAGCCTTACCGGCGCCGGGTGATTGAGCGCCGCCGGCCTCCGTTGCCGCCGCATTTCACTGCGGTCACCCGGAACGAATAATAGACTAGGTTGGAGTGCGAACCCGCAAACCGGGAAACCAGGGCAGGCCCAAACGCGCTACGCAACCCAGCGGCCGCGCTGGAAAGCGAACTACGGCTCCCTCGCGTGCAACAGGGAAAACGAGCTGGTACCTCGCGCTCGCTGCGTCAAGGCCGTCGCGTCGGAGATTCCTGCGTATCGCATTCTTCGTCCTGCTGGCTTACGCGTTCCTGCTGACCGCCCCATTCGGGTTTGAAGTCACAAATGTGGGGCTGGACGCATCCTGGCGCTACGCCACGAACTTCCTGCCGCATTCTCAGTTCAGGTACGGCCCGGACGTTATTTTTACCTGTGGGCCTCTCGGCTTCGTAAATTTCCCGGAGTATTTCGAAAATAATCTTGCAATTGTTTTCTCCATCCGATTGCTCGTTTGGGTATTCCTGTTCTCCCGGTTGGCGGCGAGGATTGGACGATCCGGCGAGGTGCCCTGGGGGTGCTTCGCGGCCGTTGCGGCGGTTATCGTGGGGCACTACCATCTGTTGACTTTCGACTACCTTCTGGAGACCGCGGGCCTCCTCGCCCTGATCCGCACCCGTCCGGAAGACCAGCCGTTCTGGACCAGCACCCTGCCGCTCGGTCTGCTTACGGCGCTCGCGTTTCTTGGAAGGCAGACCGCCTGCATCGTGCTTCTTCTGTCCATCGGCGCCTGGTACACGGCGTGGTACATCCGCGAACGCAGGACGCCATCCCTGGCATCGTGGCTGAGACTCGGATGCATGGCTATCGCGCCCCTGGTTGCGTATCTGCTGTACAACGCGTCGCTCTCCGGTCTGTGGGCGTATGTCACCGGCTCCATTCAGGAAATGAGCGGTTACAGCGTCGCAATGTCGCTCCCTGGATTCCCGGAAAAACTCGATTACATTCGCCTCCCGGCCCTTGTGGCGCTGTGGATTGGTTTCGGTGTGTGCGCCGTGTGGCGGCGTTGGCTCCGCGTGGAGATTTTCGGATGTCTCCTGGCCGCGTTCTACCTCGGTCTGAGGCACGGCATGGTGCGGAGCGATGCGCACGTCCTTTATACCTACGGTTTCGCGATTGTGTTGATGGGGCTCCTGCTTCTGGAGTGTCGCCCAGCGAGGAGCGCTGTAGTGGCGGGCAGCGCCGCACTCGCCAGCGTGTGCGTGATCGCTCTGAGCGGACTGAATGCGAACTGGAGAGTGACCACGACGCACTACTGGAGCCCCGGACCGCAACTCGACCAGATCAACGAGATCCTCCATTGGGGACGCACCATGGCGTCGGCGGCGGCGCAGAAGGACCACAATCTGCTTGCGGACCGGCTGCCCGAATCTCTGCTGCGCGCCATCGGCCAGTCCCCTGTCGTTGCTTTCCCCTGGGAGCTGAGCTACGGACCGGCGAATCGTCTCCACCTGTTTCCGCTGTATACGCTTCAGGCGTACTCGGCCTACACGCACGAACTGGACATGAGGACGGCTCACAGGCTGCTCGACCAAACGCCTCCGGACACGCGGCTGCTGGTGCAGTGGGAGGACCTGGATGAGCGGCACCCCCTGCTCGATGTCCCGCAAACGTGGACAGCTATTTCCGACGGGTTTGCGCCCGAAGCAATGGACTCGGACATTCTCTTGCTGAAGAAACGAGATCGGGCGCGGACATGGCAATCCAGCCCGATCAGCAGCGCTTCAGCGGACGCGCGGCAGTGGCAGCCGGTGCCCGAGCGCAACTACGCGGTGAAGGCGAGTATCTGGCTCCCTCTGACTGCTTACGGCACAGCCCGGAAGTTGCTTTACAGGATCGAGCCCGTGTACATGGAGTTCCGGACCGGCAACGGTCTTCGCCGGAAGTTTCGCGTCATTCCCGACGTCCTGCAACAGGAGTTCGTCGTTAATTGCCTGCCGCTGACTGGTGAGGCGATGAAAGCGATCCTGTTCGAGGATACATGCCGGAACAGGGTTACAGCCTTCCGGTTCAGCGGCCCCGGTCTGACCGCCTTCTCCGCGAATGCCCGCATTACGTTCTCTGGTCTGCCCGGCCGGGCTTTGCAGTTCGCATCGGACGAGCGGGGGCAGGCGGACGCCTCCAGTCACTCGGGTTTCCGGTAGTCCCCGCGGCTGAAGTATTTCTCCAGCCAGCAGTACAGCGTGATGAAGAGGTAGCGGCTGCCCATCTCGCGGATCTTCAGCTTGGAGATCCCGCTGCGCCGATTGCGCCACGTGATGGGCATCACTGTCCACGAATAGCCGCGCACGATGGTCTTGAGCGGCAGCTCCACAGTGAGATTGAAATGGGGCGAAAGCAATGGCCGGCAGCCCTCAATCACCTTACGCCGGTAAGCCTTGAACGCGTTTGTCGTGTCGTTCAGCCGGATGTTAAACAGAATCCGCAGGAACAGGTTGGCCATCCGGTTGATCAGGAGCTTGTGCAACGGATAGTCGATGACCCCGCCGCCGCGCAGGAAGCGGGAACCGAACACCGCGTCCCATCCCCGATTCAGGATCTCCCAGTAGCGCACGATGTCGCGGCAATCGTCGCTTTCGTCGGCCATCATGACCACGACGGCATCGCCGCGGAACCGGTCGAGACCCACGATTACGGCCCGCCCGAATCCGCGCAGGCCTTCATTGCGGACGGGATTCAACTCCGGCACCCGCGTCCGAACTTCTTCGAGCGCCTGCCAGGTGTTGTCGGTGCTGCCGTCGTCCACCACCACGATTTCG
>Ga0326727_10022247_pt1 | contig 12283 bp, 16 predicted proteins | sample MB2enrmetagenome_FD_207643 | JGI IMG/M metagenome (GOLD analysis project Ga0326727, IMG submission 207643) | Lab enriched peat soil microbial communities from McLean, Ithaca, NY, United States - MB29MY | ecosystem: Environmental > Terrestrial > Soil > Wetlands > Peat | place: USA: New York... | reverse complement strand
TTTCATGATTGATGGGTGTCCTGAGGACCCCGGTTAACATGAATGGTTACGCGGGGAGTGCTGGTAACACTCCCCGCCCGTCGCCCAAGATGATAACCGAACCAACAAGGGCTTTGCTGAGTTTCAAATCGCTCCAGGCAACCCCTACGAACGCTTCAGTTTTGTCCTTGAGGTGTTGGGCTGGTTTGTGCGACAGGTGCGGGGTGCCTGAGCTGGATCGTTAAGCATCTATGCTCACTCGCATCGCCAACTTGCTTTTCGCCGCATGCGGCACCGCGGCTTTGGTTTTGCTCACCTTCGCACGCAATCTTGGGATCGTTTCCTACGTCTTGATTGCAGTCATGCTGATTTGGTGTCTCGGTGCGATCGGCTTGCTCTTCCGTAAGCGCTTCGCTTGGGGCTGCAGCATGCTCGGTGCGTGCACCGTGCTCGGGATTTGTCTTGGGTTCTGGGTGATCACCATCGCCAACGTTGTCGTTCATTGGCGTGATGTTGTTATTGCTGGCCCGTATCCAGGGTTTTTTAGCCTGTACCTTTTTGGGTTCTGTTGCCTTGAGATTTCGCTCTGTATATGGCTGGTTTTGGGCCTCATGAGAATACGCAGAGAGACAAAAATGTTTCGGAGTGTTCCTGATGCTTAACAAGATCACTGCACACAACGCCGGATGGCGCCTTCAGTTCCGCTTCGCGGGCATCGTCTTTTGGTCCGGCGTGTGTGAGTTCTGGCGTTAGGCGGCATCACACATCACACACAAACAAAACCCAAATCAAACTATGCAACCACAAGTCATGGCAGGAGTCGGCGGATTATTCTTGGTCTTGGTCTATCTCGTCTGCGTCGTAGCCGTCATCATCTACGTCTTGCGGCTTTTAGGCCGTTTAGTCAGCGCACACGAGCGAGTTGCAAGTTCGCTTGATATTATTGCGCGCAAGATGAAGGATGATGCCAAGCCATGAGAGTTGATTTTATGCCGCCTAACCACCAAAGGATTGAAATGACCGGAGCGCGAGGGTGAAGGGGGCGGTCGAACCACCGCTTCGGGCAGTTGACCGATTATGGAAAGTCGAACATCATCATTGCAGGCCACTCTCGGCTCCAGAGGTGTTCAGAAATCCTCCCCTGTTTTCGGACCCGCCGAACCGCCGGTTTTCTGCGGTTTCGCTTGACTCCTTCATGTGTTCAGAATACTTTAGATTTGTGAACGCTGCTGTTTACATGAGGGTTTCCACTGCCGACCAGAAGCTGGATTCCCAGGAGAAGGAGCTGCACCGTTATTGCCAGATGCGGGGCTGGAAGAAGACCACCGTTTACTCCGACAAGATGTCAGGCGCGGCCACCACCCGCCCGGCACTTGAGCGGCTGCTCCAGGACATGCGAGCTGGCAAAATCGAGCGGCTGGTCTGCTACAAGCTGGACCGGGTGGGCCGGAGCCTGACGCATCTAGCACTGATCGTGGACGAGATGGCTAGCTGCGCCTGACCTTTGTGAACCGCTGCCTGCGCGTTCATCGTTGCGCGATGCGCCGCCCCTCGCGCTGCTGACGCCTGCTTTTTGTAAAACGCCGCCGTTCGCTTGGCCTGGACGACGGCCTCCGGCCATGTTGGCAAGGGTTGATCGTCGTCCGGCTCAAGGTGGAGATCAAATTTTCGATGCAGCCTGGTTTTGTCCGCGCCGCCCGCTGGATGGAGATAGTCCATTGAAAGTCGCCATCACGCCACTGCCGCTTGCAGCGCGAAGAAGTTGGCTGGTCGGGTCGGCGGGGAGCCCGTCCGTTCGATGGGAGGAAGGTGCGATTGTGGCGGCACACTTCATTTGTGCTAAGTAGTGTTGGTGCCGTCGAGTCCGACTTATTCACAGCCCCTGAGCATTTCCGTCCGATGCTCGATGGTTAATGCAATGGCATTCGTTTACGTTGCCAAATATCAGGACCAAGCCAAGCTCTGAACGATGCCAACCATTGACATTAGCCGAAGTTGACTCGGAGACTGAAACCACGGCATAAATCACTCATCAGCCACACCCAATTCACAGTACAATACAGTACACTTTATTTCAGATTCATAGCCTGGTCAGCCTTTTTTGACGTGAAGACAAAACGTCGTAAACAACCAATAATCGCAGGCATTTCAAGATGATTCACTCTGTTTTGCCGTGGACGTTACAACAGGTTCAAGTCCTGTCGCGGGCACCACTTTTTTCTCTGCCCAAAGGTCAGGGCTTGGCGCATAAATAAAGGCGTTTACGGGCATTCTTGCCCGTTCGCAATTTGCGCTTACTTCTATCCCTTCCGGTCTTCTTCGGTTGCTTTTCAAGGCAGCGAAAGGCAGCGAATGAAAATTAAGAAAACGGTCAACCACGGAAAAATCCGCTGGCGCGTCAACGATCCACACGGCACGGACGGAAAACGCCAGCGGAAATTATTTGAAACCAAAGAAGCCGCCGAACGATACGCACGGCAAAAAAACGCCGACCGGGAAGCATTCGGAATTCATTTTGCCACAATTCCGCCCAGCGAACGCGCAGCGCTGGCGTATCAATTGCAACGGCTCCGTGCCCTGGGCTGGTCCTTGGCTGCCGCTGTGGACTTCGTAGAGCGCCACGGCAAGGCCCCGCCAAGCATCAGGCTCGGGAAATTATCAGAGGAATTTTTTGCCGCCCGCCTCGCTGCCGGAGTTCGCCCGCGCTATTTGCGGACGCTGCGGGCATCAATTAACCGCTTCTCCATAAATCGCCGGGAGAAAGTAATTTCCGAAATCACGCCCGCTGAAATTCAGGAATACATTTCCCGCAATGGCTGGGCACCCTCCACCATGCGAAGTTATCTGGTTGACGTGCGGACATTTTTCGCCTTTGCGGTGAAGCGGAAATATTTGCCGGAAAATCCCGCGCTCGCCGTGGATTTACCCCGGCTGGACGAAAAATCACCCGGCATTGTCACCCCGGACCAAGCCAAGAGGCTGTTGAACGCCTGCCTTGACGCCGCGCCGGATATTCTGCCGGTCGTGGCGCTTTCCTTGTTTGGCGGAATTAGGCGAGCGGAAGCGGAAAGAATCGAATGGGCGGAAATTGGTGCGGAATTTATCGAAATAAAAGCGGAAAAAGCCAAAACCCGCCGCCGCCGGTTAGTTCCGATTTCCGCGCAACTCCGCGCTTGGTTGGATTGCTCCCGGGCGATTGGCGGAAAACTCCCCGCCGTGAATTACGCGGACAAATTCAAGCGGGCGCTGGAAAAGTCCAAACTGCGCGCGGAATGGCCGCAAAACGGGCTTCGCCATTCATTCGCAAGCTACCACTACGCCAAGCACCGGAACGAAAACGAAACCGCCGCGCTAATGGGCAATTCGCCGCAAATGGTCTTTGCTCACTACCGGGAACTTGTCCGGCCCGCTGAGGCGGAAGCCTTTTTTGAAATGATTCCGCCGTCTGACGCGCTCGCCCGCGCTAAAGCTGCCCGTGCCGCGCTTCACCGCCGAATCGTGCCGCCGCGAGCGGTGAAAATCACGGCGGAAGCCGTTGCCGCCGCTTTCGACGGCGGACGGTTGGAATTGCCACGCCGGGAAGCTGTCGCGGCGCTGCGTGCTCGTTGCGGCTGCTCCGTGTGCGGCGCTTATGCCGCCCTTTCGCCAAAGGGCCGCTTCCACTCTCACCTGCGGGAACTTGAAGGCGTATTGTCTTGGCAGCCGTTTCCGCTGGTTAGCGCAGAAAGAGAAAATCGCTTTATTCCATTTCCGGCAACTCCCAAACCGGAAAACCTTTTGGCCCTCAAATCATAGAGCTTGGTTTTTGTCGCAATTCTCAACACAACACACAAATACCCACGAATTATGAATCCAAAACAGAGCGTCCCACTAATTGCAAAACTCAGTCCGTTGGTCGCCGCCGCGCCGCCATTGCTCGTCTTCGCTGGCATCGGATTGACGCTTTACTGGCTCTTCTCGGACGAAAAGCAAAAGAAACCGAACGTCCCCGCCGACGCGGAAAATGAGCGGAAGTCCGATGACCACCGCGAACGCGGTGCGGAAACTGGTCGCAAACCAGCGGAAGCCAAACCGTTTCCGCCGAACACCGCGCCCGCGGCTGCTCGGGTATCCAGCGCCGCCACGCCCGGCGCTATTTCCCCGGCTGCCGTGCGGATGACGCCGTTGCGCGAACGGCGGGCTGTGACGCGGGAGGACATGGCCGCAATTTTTAATCACGGCGTACGTCACCTAACCAAGCGTGACGCCGTGATTGCACTGGAAGGCCGAAACTTCAGGAAAACGGCGGCTTACAAGGCGCTCTCACAAGGCGGGCGCTTTGCCACTTGGTTGCAATTCTCGCCGGACGGAGTAATTACTTGGAATGGCTAACCCACAGCCCCTCACCGCATCAGTTTCCTTCCAGTAAATTCTGCAAGTCGTCGACTCCAAGGATCAACGCTGGCACAAGGGTGTGGAGCACGTGATGACCGCTGTGGGTCTCCGGCCGTGTAGCGTAAAATTGGAGAGAGGGTGATCGCGCCAAGGCTACAGCGCAACCCGCTGCCCGTCTCTTTCGATCAACAGCTTTGTGTGCCGCGTGATGTCGCAGCGACAGGCGCTACAGCCGACTCCCGCGATATGGAATGCTGCTTTGCAGTCGTGCTGGCCAGCGCGTTTACTTGAAGCCACGCACGCATCTCGATGCAGGATCTGAAAGGGTTGCAGCGAATTGGTGGCTACTAGTTGCCGGATGTATTCTTGGCTGAAGACGCTGTTGTCCCTCATGTGCCTGTGGAGACTCTGTGTGTCCAGATGTTTAATACCGACTTTCGCTTTGGCCTGTTTCAGTGCTGTCAGCATTCTGTTGTAGATTTGCCGAACACCAGATTCGAGATATCTGGTGGTTCTGTTTTGGCATACCATTGAGTCGACGGCGTGTTTTTTTAGCCATTTTTGATAGTACTTGCCCAGATTCTCAGTTCGCTGCTGTGCGCGGAAGTCGCTGGCATCCTTAAACCCGATACCGAGACGTGCCTCTATTTCGTGAAGGAGGGCCTCGACCTCATAAGAGGGGCATAGTAGTTCTTCGTCCTCAGCCGGCGAGGGGGTCTGCACGTCAAATGTCGGGCCGGGACTACGAGGGTCGAACAGTCGGGGGTCGAAATTCTTCGCGTATTGGTCGCCGTAGAGTAGTTCATGCGCTAGGCCCTTGCTGCGTTCTGTTCGGGAAGTTAACCACTCCAATTCGTTCATGTTGTCTTGTGGGGGAAATTGCCCACGGTTGACGCAAACGTAGAATGAAAGGACCGGATAGCTTTCGTTCTTACCGTCGGGAAGGGCGCCTCGGAGAAGCTTTCTTTTTCCCATCTGAAATCGAGGCAACATGAAGGTATGCTTCGAAGCGTGGTTTGGGATGACTTCTCGAAAGTCAAACTCAATGACGATCGGTTGAAAAAAGAATCCCCTATCCCAGCCGCAGAATTGAACGGGGCCTATCCACCAAGACATTTTCTTCTCCGTCTTATGGACAACAGCAGCACCGTCCAGAATGGGAGAGCAATTACACAGTACTGGCCAAGGGTCGAATTCCTTCATGAGTTCAGCAAACAAAAAAGCTCCCGCGAGGGAAGCCTTCTTGTTGAATATGTCGATACTTCAGTCGCGCACTTCAGTCCGGATCTTCAGCCGAAGCGGGTTTCGCTAGTGTCTTCTCGTAATCATCCTCCATCTCGGCGATTGGCCCCTCGAATACCTTTTTCAGGCCTTCACCCTCGATGGGCACATTATCTTGACAGTGCATGGCGAATATACCGTAGGCGTTGTCCGGAACTGGGTGCGTGCATTTCTGGGTTTTATTAATAGGTGCCATAATGCGACTCCGGTTTTTTTCCCTTCCGTTTCGTTCCGTCTTGGCTGTTGGTTTCGTTTTGCCGGCGTGCGCTCTGTCTCTTCGATTCATATTAGCACACAATGCAGATCGTGCGCCACCGAAAAAAAAAGAGCCGTAACCCGCCAGCCATCAAAATCTTACGGCGAACCGACTCCACTTAACCACAAAGGATAGGTGCAAATACAGGACAGAGTCAAGCACGAATGTCAATTTTCTGCATTTGGGGCGGGGGTCCTTCGACTCGTCCAGTTGGAAGACGTGACGCGAAGTCAGCGCTCGCCTGTTTCAACTGATTCCTTTTGCTGGGATTCTCGGCGTGGTTTACCGTGAATCATCCAGTGCTATAACAGGCCCGCAAGATCAGCGGCTTTGCGTTCGTCGCTGGTGCGGCTGCGGGCCAGATGATCCGCCTTCTCCGCAATTCCGGCAAGCCGGGCGTCAAGCTGCTGTTGCAGGTCGCGGGCGGCGTTCTCCGTTTCGGGCAGGCGGACGCTGCCGTGCAAGCCGGGTTGCGCCAGCATGAAGATCGTTTCCGCGTGGCTTCGTGACGGTAGGGGCAGCCGCTGCGGCTTGGCTTTGCCCCCGGTGGACTGACGGAAAAAGACCGTGTTGGGGTCCAAGAAATCGTTGGCATCGGGAAGGCTCGCGTGCCCTTCCGGGATGGCGAACGATTTGCCGCCGGTGGTTTGCGCGGCAAGCCATTGGCCGAGCGGTTGCTTTTCGTCGTCCGTCAGAGGGTCCCACAGATCGGCGGCCAGTTCGTCCGTGCGGAATTCGCGGCCCTCGGCACGGGTGCGCTGTTCCTGTTTCTGGATTTCTACCATGCGGATTTGCCGGAAGTAAGCGGCGGTTTCGCGGTAGAGTTCATCGCAAAGCGCCTCGCGTTCTTTCGCGTCCGCCACGACCAGCAACTCAAACACGGCCAAGTCAAGCGCGCGGCGGTCCTCCACCAAGTCTGGGTTGTATGGGCTACGGCCTTCAAGCGTGCCGGGCATCTTCACTTCCCCGGCGAGAATCAGTTTGCCCGCGTCACCGTGAATGCGCAGATCGGAGCGTTTGCGCTTGATGGCTTTTGATTCTTCAATCTCGGCGCGGCGGAAGGGCCATTCGGGATGCTGCGCGAAAAGAGCGTCAGCCCAGCTCTTAACACGGCTGCAAAAGGTTACTTCGTGGGTGCGCGTGTCCCGTTCCGACATGCCCAAGGTTTAAGGACACCCGACTATTTTGGCGAACAAATTCGCTGCCGAGGCTTGGTGGGTTCAATCCCGTTCGGAAACTTCCAAGCTTTCCCGAAGAGGCAGAACGATTTTTTCCACCTCCGCTACGCGGATGGCATCTTCCTGCATCGAAACCTCTCTCTGCTGCTTCCTTCTGGCATCCTCCGCTTCGCGATGGGCATCAACTTCGGCTTTGGGCCATTCGGCACTTCGAGCTCCGTACTTTTCATGCATGGCGATCTGCCATTCAATTTCTTCGGTGCTTAATCCGTGTCCCCACGGCCAAGGCGTTCCGCCAAGAGGGCGTCCAGGTTTGTCAAGTGCTGCAAGTTTCTCGATCAATTCGGCGCGCCGTTTGGCTTCGGGGACGCGCAGCAAAATGTCGATGAGGCGAACCGCGGCGGTTGCACGTTCCCAAATCAGTTTTCGGTGCTCGCGCGCCGTAGGATCATCGTAGAGTCTATAAGATTCCTCACATGCGTTGAGTATTTGCTCTCGCTCCTTAGGGTCTGTTAGGTCCGCCAAACTCACCTTTTGGCTCATAACTCTAGAGATGAACGCTTCGAGGCCCGCGCGAATTGCTTCCAGTAGAATTTTGCTTCGTCGCAGCCCTGTTTCTTTGGTTGCTTGCTCAACCACCGTCGAGAGTTCACTATCCAACGTGAGCACGTCCGCGTTACCCCCTGCTTTGACGAGCGGCAATCCCTCCTGAATGGCTCTTCGCATGATGAGGCTGCGGGTTTCGTTTCTGTCACCGGCAAGACGATCCACCGCAGCGAGGAGTTCCTTATCAATCGAAAGTGGAATGTTTCGGGCCAGGTTTTTACGTGATTTCATTGCCATGGAAAGACAAATAGCAAATTGTAACAACAATACAAGAAAAAATGTTGACATTGTAACATTGTTACGTGATTCTACGCGAAATGAAGAAATCGAATACAATTCCATTGGCCTTGCCGGACGACCTTCACCGCGAAATCAAACGTGGCGCAAGGGAAACAGGGCTGTCGCAGGCTGACGTGATGCGCCACAGCATCCGATTAGGACTCCCCCGTTTTGTCCGGGGCTTCCCCAAGCCTGATCAACCTGCAACTGCGAAAGGCAAAGAATGAAACTGGATTTTAGCCCTGTTTGCGACGGCTCCGGCAATTTCTTGGGCTGGCTGCACGCATTTCGAAATCTCTCGGGCGCTTATGTGATTCGCGATAAACACACAAAGCATCCTCTCTATATTGGCGAGAGTCACACCGGCAACCTAGCCAAAACGATCAAACGCCACTTTTGGCACTGGAAAGACGACGTGGAACGAAAGCACCACACTTATTCGCGGTTCAAAGTTGAAGTGGCAGTCCGGTTGACGCCCCCGAATACGGCGGCAGCAGCGCAAGACAATCTCATCCGCCGCCTTGAACCGCGTGACAACGGCTATACGCCAGTTGAAAAACCCTTTTGAAATGATTTTGTCCGCGTTGCCGCCGCGTGTGCGGTGGATTGACAGTGCGGACGATTAGAAAACACAACGAAAGGAAACTGAATGAAATGACCGGGGCACGTCTGCCCCATAAAACCACAAAGGGCAAAGGACGGGCAGAGCGCCAACTCTGACCCGTCCAAAACTTACGCTAACAGGAAAACATTTACTCTAAAACTTTTTATTCTGCAACTGGATTTACGTGCTTTTGACAATGCTCCGTTGCGTCCTCGGCAAAAATTTGAGTTATGACAGATCCTGACGCACTACTTTCAAAATCCGTAGTGATGGCCCGTCTTGGCATTGGTGAAAAAGCATTGCGCCGACTGACGAACGAAGGCCGCTTGCCCGTCGTGAAGCTGGGCAAGACTTCGCCATTGAAGTTCCGCCAACAGGATGTTGCCCGCCTCTTGGAATCGTCCCTTGTCGGCATCACACAGCAAACGGGGCAAACGTATGGCGCTGCCTGACTGCGCCCGTGCGTATCTTGCCACACTTCGCCCGGCAATCGCCGGGCAAAACGGGCACGCCGCAACTTTCGCCGCTGCATGTCGGCTGGTTGAGTTTGGTCTTTCGCCCGATCAAGCATTGCCGCTTTTGCTGGAATGGAATCAGACGCATTGCCAACCCCTTTGGACCGAAGGCGAGCTTCGCCACAAACTCATAGGCGCTTTTCAAGTCACTTCGCCTAAAGAGCAATTCACACGATACAGGGGGCAACCAAACCCAACGCCTTCACGCTGTGGAAAAGCGGGTGTCGAGACAGCGGGCACCCAATCAAAACGCGCCACAACCGATTCTAGCGCGTCGTTTTTCGATGAATTGCCCTGCGGAAGCCACTTTTCCGCTTTGGCATCATTTCGTGGACTTTCAACCGAAGGCGTCAAGCTCGCCCACGAACGCGGCTTGCTGAGTTTCGGCCAGCATCACCGGCGCGCGTCTTGGTTCATCCTGGACGGTTCGCGCCGCGTTGCCCAGGCGCGGCGATTGGACGGGCAGCCGTGGACGGCGGCTGCGAAGGCGTGGACGCTTCGCGGCTCGCAAGCAACTTGGCCGGTAGGCATCGAGGAGACCGCTCCGTTTCCTGTGGTTGCGTTTTGCGAAGGCGGCCCGGATTTGCTCGCCGCGCATCATTTCATCTGGGCAGAGAATCGCGAACGCGATTGCGCGGCAGTGGCGATTCTCGGCAGCGCAAACATTAACGCCGCCGCGCTGCCACTCTTCGCGGGCAAGCGCGTTCGGATTTTCCGGCACGTTGACAACACGGGCGACGCCGCCATGAACCGTTGGGCGGTGCAATTGGCCGACGCGGGCGCGGATGTTGACGCTTTCAGTTTCGCAGGACTGCGTCAAGCGGACGGCTCGCCGGTTAAAGATTTGAACGATTGCGCTCGTGTTCACGCTGACGATTTTGAAATCCACCGCTGCCTCTGGAATTTGATGCCGTGAACATGATGCTTGAACCACCCACCGCTAAACCGCCCGGGCCGTTTGAGCCGAACTCCATCACGCCGGAAGAATCGGAAAACGAAACGGCGGCAAGCCCCGTTCTCGAATACTCGCCGCCACCGATTGACAGGTTGCCATCGCCGCTCGCCGAATACATCGCCAAGAGCGCAGAGGCCATCGGCTGCGACCCGTGCCTTGTCGCCATGCCCGCACTTGCTGCGTGTGCTGCCGCCATCGGTGACGCCCGCGCCGTCCAAGTGAAAGCCGGATGGATAGAATTTCCGATTCTGTGGGCTCTTGTCATTGCACCATCCGGCGCACTCAAGACACCAGCGATGAAAGCCGCAATGCACGGCTTGGAAGAAGCCCAGCGGAAAGCATTTGAGGATTACTGGCTCGCCGAAGCGCGATACAAAGTCGCCGTTGCGGAATGGATAAAACGCGACAGACAAGGCACAGAGCCAACGCCGCCTCTGCTCAACAGCTTCTACATTGGCGATGCAACGCTTGAAGCAGTTGGTGTTCTCCTTGACGACAACCCGCGCGGGTTGCTCCAAAAGCGGGATGAACTTTCCGGCTGGCTTGACGGTTTCGACAAATACAGCGATGGCAATGAGGCCGCGCAATGGTTAGAGTTTCACTCTGCTAACGCTGTTCGCATTGACCGCAAAGGCGGCGACAAAAAGACGATCTACCTTCCGCGCGGCCTTGTCAGCGTCACCGGCACAATTCAAGAGCCGGTGTTGCGGGATCTATTGACCGGCGACGATGCCAAGCATTTCGATAACGGACTTGCCGCGCGCTTTCTCATGGCGATGCCACCAGAGCGCAGACGGCAATGGCGCGAAGCCATCACGCCGCCCGCACTGATGCGCCAGTATGCGGATTTATTCCGCGACTTATTGGCGCTCGTCCCACGGATTGACACCGAGACGGGACGCCGCGAACCAATAATTTCGACCTTTTCGCCAGAGGCCAAAGCGCGTTTTGTGGATTTCGTGAACGCGCACGGCGCGGAAATGCACGGCTTCAAATCCGACCGACTCAAAAGCGCCTGGTCAAAATTGGAGGGACAGGCCGCCCGGCTCGCCCTCGTGTTTCACTGTGTTCGCGAAGCTTGCCTGCCCAGCCCCGGCGAGAATGCCAACACGATGTCCGCTGACACACTTGACGCCGCTCTTGCTTGGATCGAATGGCTGAAAAACGAAACCCGGCGCATCTACTACACTCTGACGCACAAGGGCGACGCGCGGCGGGCCGACAAGTTGATTGCTTTCGCCAGAAGCAACGGCGGAATCATCACCCCCCGCGACGCGGCGCGCGCGGGGGCAGGCGGACGCGACGCGAAAGCAGTAGAAGAAATCATGGCCGGGCTGGTTGCGGCTGGCTTGGCTGCATGGCATACGCCAGAGCAACCCAAAGGCGGACGGCCAACCCGCTACTTTCGATTAAAGTCCGCCCTCCCGAACCGCGAAACTGACGAAACCCCGCCCAAAGTTTGAAGAGGCTCAATTTCACTATGGGTTTGTTTGTTTTAAGACTTTGCGCGAAACCCTGACAAAACTATGCGAAACCGGCGAGGGTTTCGCGGCGTTACGCGGCAGTTCTGCACGGGTTTCGCGGCATAGTCAAAAGAGTGAAATAATCCCTTATCAGTAAATGGGATTGTTCACTTTCAGAGAAGGTTTAGTCAGTTTCGCTGCAAACTCGGTAAGAGACCCGAACGGGCGCTTGGTATTGGGCTACTTTGAAAATGCGGCTGCATCTTTTCGCTTGCCTATGTTACGCTCGGCACATGAACAAAACTGCGTCATCGAAAGCCTTCAGAAATTGAGCTCGTCATATGTGGCAAAGGCAGCGGCAGCGGAACGCACCGCTATAAGAAATGGTTTCAGTGGGCATGGATTATTCAGGAAGCGATTCACGAAACGCTTGGAACTCCGGAGTGTTTCTGACCTGGTCAAAATCGGAATCTGAATCCAATTCTGATCTCCTTGCCTCAGGCTTGCACTTTCTCCATTTGGCCAAGGACTTACAACACGCTTGAACCTGACCAAGCAGAGCCGAGAGACACGCGCTATTAAAATGTGCTGACTCATCATCCGGTTTGATGGCGAGGGCTTGCTGATACTTTTCACCCGCCCGCTGCCATAAGGTGCGCGCTGCGGCCAGGTCGCTCGGGGCCAGAGCGCCGGCTTCATCATGCAGTGTATTTCCCCAGTTGTTGGCCGCTTCGTGCTTGTCGGGTTTGATGGCGAGGGCTTGCTGATACTTTTCACACGCCCGCTGCCATAA
>Ga0326727_10022244_pt1 | contig 12285 bp, 11 predicted proteins | sample MB2enrmetagenome_FD_207643 | JGI IMG/M metagenome (GOLD analysis project Ga0326727, IMG submission 207643) | Lab enriched peat soil microbial communities from McLean, Ithaca, NY, United States - MB29MY | ecosystem: Environmental > Terrestrial > Soil > Wetlands > Peat | place: USA: New York... | reverse complement strand
CGTAGAGAAACCGTTGTACAGCGGGACAGCGTACGTGGTGCCATCGGTTCGCCATACCGGAATCTCCTCCGCCTTCCCGGCCTTCATGACTGCCTGCCTGTAGAGTAGCTCGACAACGGCCCGCTCCACACCGCACTCCGCCAGAAGTCTGTTTTGCAGCGACTCCTTATAGGAGAGGGTCCCATAGGTTTCTGTTCGTGCCGCAAAGGAGAGAGAAAGGCCCATCACCGCGAGGGCGCTGACGACCCAGAGCACGATGAGGAGGGCAAAGCCTTTATCCTTCGGAGGCCTGTGGATCATGCGTTCCCTCGCACCCGCACGGGGATGATGAAATCATACTCCTGTCCCCCCTGTTTGAAGCGGAACCGTATGCTCTGGGGAAGGTTTTTTCCGTCGGTCCACGTGTCACCCACCACGGTTTTCTTCCGTGCGTTATCCCACCCCAGGTACTCCAATCGGATGGAGTCCCAGTTATCGAGGAGCCTTATTTCGGTTCCGTTTCCCCCCGGCACCCAGTACTCGGTTGCGAAGAGAGCCGCCTTACCGAGTTCGTTCGCCCCTATCCGGTAGACGACGTAGACATAAGCCCTGTGCCCTGCCCAGATCGAATATGTCGTGACGAACTGCACCGACTGCTCGTCCCCTTTGAAAAAGTTCGTTGGCTGCTCTTTCCTGCCCACCTTTAAAGGGACCCCGGACTGGATCTGCGCGTCCAGTATCATCAGGGAAGTTCTCAATCGTTCGAGCGAATCTATCGCCTTCTCCGCTCGAGCTGCTGACCGGAGGGATACCCTGAAGGCGCCGCCGACTATAACCGTGAGAAGGCCGAGGAGCGTAATGGCGATCAAAAGCTCGAGGAGGGTGAACCCCCCCGAGCGTAGGGCTTCTCCTCGCCGGGTCAAAGATGGAGCATCAGCTCTCACGCTTGCGGTTTATCCTCCTCGGGTGGGGGCCTGGGCACAAGTTTTGTTGTCGTCAGGGTCACCGTTTTCCCCTTTGGTCCTCTTTTCCAATAGACCCTGACGGTGATCTCGAGCATTTTTACCTGCAGGGAGTCTGTTTTATCCGTAAGCACATTCGTTATGATGATGTCGGTCCTCATCCCGTCGGACGCGGTCTCCTGCCATGAGCCTTCGGAAAGCTGATCCAGTGCGGCAATCTCCCTCAGTTTCCCGTCGGCCCTCATAAGAAAACTCATGTACTCCGCCGACCGTCCCACAGCTCTCAGGTTCGAGGAGCAGAGCTGCAGGAGCCAAGCCACGGAAACCGCGAGAATGGTTAACGCCACAAGTACTTCGAGGAGGGTGAATCCGGACTTCGAATTTCGAGTGGTGCATGTGGAACAGGACAGGAGAAAACGACCGCTTGCCTTCACTTGCCCGTGCCTTGTGGTCTTATTATTGCTCCACCGATCACCGGATCGGGTTGTATGTAGATTGTTTTGTTCCCCGCCCTGGCGACAATGGTTGAGGCGCCCTCCATCCCGCCGGTGGCGGGGAAGACTAGCGAGTACGTCCCGGTGTGTATCTCTCGCGAAAAGGGGCCAAAGACCGCCACTTGCACGTTCGCCGGTATTTTGCGCATCATCCGCCCCTCAACCCCGTAGGTGCGCTTGTCGAGATTGATGATCAATGCCTGGTCTCGACCGGTAAGAAGCGCAAGCCCCCTGGTATAGCGGATTGCCGAGGAAATGTCCCGCGCAACGGCTGAAAGCCGGGAAGAGGAAAGGTTTCCGGCCAGGAAAGCGGATGAGAAGCCGACAATCAATGTAACCAGGAAAAGGACGATGACAAGTTCGAGGAGGGTGAAACCATCTGCGTAACGAGGAGCTAGTAAATCGCAATTGCTTTTCCTCATCTTCTCAATCCTCCATCGCCTTAGGAGCCGCTCAAATCGGCAGGTCTGTTATGCTGAAAACGCCCATGAGCATGGCAATGACGATGAACCCTATGACAAGGCCCATCCCGAGGATCATGACAGGCTCGACCAGGCCGACGAAACGCTTGATCGATGTTCTCAAACTCTTTTCATACGTCGCCGCCACCTTGAGGAGCATGGCGTCCAGCTGCCCCGTCTCCTCCCCCACCCTTATCATGGAAACGGCAAGCGTAGGGAAGACCGCCCCGCTGGAAAGGGCAGCGGCGATCCCACGACCTTCCGTGGCAGACTTTGTCACCCCCGCTATCGATGCCGCCATCACGCTGTTGCCCATGACGTCCCTCGCGTTTTGAATGGCCTGGAGGACGGACACGCCGCTTCTCAAGAGAGTCCCGAGGGTTCTACAGAATCTGACCGTTTCAACCTTTCTTATCACATCGCCCATGAGCTTGAGCTTAATGCCGTCGAGCCGTCTTTTTCCGTTTTCCGACCTTACATACTGCCTCAAAACGAACCACAGGAAAACGCAAGAGGAAAGAAAGACCAGCCAGTACTCCTTCAGGTCGTTGCTGACGGAAAGAAGAATCCTTGTGGGGACGGGTAAAGCGGTCCCCAGTTCGTTAAATATTACAGAAAAGCGGGGCAGCACAAAGGTGAGCAGGACTATGATCGACATGGTGCCTGTCAGGAGAAGGATAGCGGGGTAAATCATGGCGGTGAAAAGATGATCCTTCAGCTCCTGGGTCGATTCCTGGAACTCGTTCAGCTTCTCGAGGACCGCATCAAGCACGCCCCCGGCTTCCCCGGCCCGTACCATGCTCACGTACAGGGGGGGAAAAACCTGGGGGTGCTTCTGGAGGGCGTCGGAAAATGAGCTGCCTCCCCTGATCGACTTGAGCACGGCTTCTACTACATCCCTCATGACTCGGCCTTCGGATATGCCCGAAAGGATGTTGAGGCTTCTGTCGAGAGGCAGGCCCGCCGCGAGAAGGGCAGAGAGTTCTCCGGTAAAGCCGAGGAGATCCTGCGCCGACCGGAAAAGACGGCGCCTCTGCTTTTTCCCCCTGAGAGCGGAGACCTTGAGAGGGATGACACCCGAAATCTTGAGGCGCTCAATGGCGGCGGCGGCCTCGGGCGCATCGATGACGCCTTCCGTAAGTTCGCCGTCAAAGGACGTCGCCTGGTAGGAGAATACCGGCATTAAACCTCCTGGGTCACCCTGAGCACCTCGCCCAGTGTCGTTATGCCTGCCCTCACCTTATCCATCCCATCCTCGAGCAATGTCTTCATCCCGTTCTTACGAGCAGCCTCACGGATATCGCCGACGTCACTCCTCTTGAGGATTAGACGATGCAGGGAGTCGTCGACAACGAGGAGTTCAAAAAGACCTGACCTTCCATAATATCCGGTATACGTGCACCGCTCACACCCCTTTCCCCGATAGAGGGGCATGCCGGGGGAAAGGCCCACTTTGGCCTCTTCACCCTTGCCCGTCACCGATTCTTCCTGTTCCTTGCATGACGGGCAGATGACGCGGACAAGCCGCTGTGCGAGAATACCCCTTATCGTTGCGGCGAGGAGAAAAGCCTCAACCCCCATATCGAGGAGCCGGGTTATGGCGGTGGGGGCATCGTTGGTATGAAGGGTTGAGAAGACAAGATGGCCGGTAAGGGCCGCCTGTATCGCGATCTCCGCCGTTTCAAGGTCCCTTATCTCCCCAATCATGATGATATCGGGGTCCTGGCGCACTATATGCCTCAGGGCATTTGCAAAGTGCAGTCCTATTTGGGGTTTTATCTGTATCTGATTGACTCCATTGAGCTGATACTCGACAGGGTCCTCGACCGTTATGATCATCTTATCCGGGGAATTGATCTTCTCGAGCGCGCCGTAAAGGGTGGTGGTTTTCCCGCTGCCTGTAGGGCCTGTGACGAGGATTATGCCGTTCGGCCTCGTGATCAACTGATTGAATCTGGCGTGGGTCTCCATGGGGAACCCGAGTCGATCCAGATCCACGACAATCCCCTCCTTGTCGAGGATCCTCATGACGACGCTCTCCCCGTGGAGCACGGGTATCGTGGATACCCTCAAATCTATCTCCCGATCCCCCACCTTGACACGGATACGGCCGTCCTGCGGGAGCCGCCTTTCGGCAATGTTCATTTTTGACATGATCTTGATACGGGAAACCACGGCCGCCTGCAACCGTTTAGGCAGCGATTCTATATCGTGGAGCACGCCGTCTATCCGGTACCGAACCTTCAGCTCATTCTCAAAAGGCTCGACGTGGATATCACTGGACCGGCTTTCAGCCGCCCTTGAGATGAGCAGGTTCACAAGTTTGATAATCGGCGCCTCAGAGGCCAGGTCTTTCAGGCGACCTGCATCTTCATCATCCTTGATGAAATCGAAGACGTCCTCTTCCATATTCTCGATGATCCGGTTGATGTTCTGGGGCTCCTGGTTATAGAACTTGGCAATGTAATCGTCGATCATCTTCAGGTCCCCGCCATAAACCGCGACGTCCGCAGAGACGGCCAGTCTCAGCGCCTCTACAGCGGCCTGGTCGTTGGGATCGGCCATGAGGACCTTGAGTACATTGTTTTTCAGCTCCAGGGGAACGACTTTGTTTTCACGAATGAATCGGGTCGAGATGCCTTCGAAGACGAAGGGGACCTTCGGGAGCTCTTCGGATTGGAGCTTCGGCACATAATCTAACAAACCACCCTCCTTCGAAAGGCTCACAACCATTTAATCACTCTTGAAAGTAAATGTCACGCACAAAAACTCCTCATGCTTACTACCCCGGAAGGGGTTGATCTCGGGGTTTCAGAGCCGCTCACCCCCTCGTTCGGACCGGGGTGCTCCCCCAGGAGGGAGCGCCACAGGAGAGGGTATGGAAGAATAGTAAATGTGTACTATAAATGAGAGAAAATTTAGCGAAAATGCTTGACATCTTATTATAGTAATGATTTACTACTCTTAATATTGTATAATTACGTGAAACATCAATGACCGTGCTCCAGAAAGGGGGAAGGAATGCCGTTCTATAGGGAGAAGATCCTGTACGTGGACGAAGAGGAGCTTTTCTGCGAAGGTCTCTTGAGGCATTTCAAATCCAAAAATAGTTTTGAGGTCGTCGATGTCGCGCGCGACTGGCCGGAAGCGCTCTCGAAGACGGAGAAACTTGCGCCCGACATCGTCGTCCTGAACCTCCATGTGCTCCATTCCGACTGGATCGATACCTGCAAGTCGATCAGACAGCGACAGCCGTCTACCACCATTATTGTTGTTGCCGAAAGTAGTGAGAATAGCAAAGAAGCCCTCAAAGCGGGGGTGAATGCGCTGGTGGCAAAAGAGCTTCCTTTCCGCGACATCCTGAGGATTATCGGTTCAACCACTGAGAGAAGCGCCCTCGTCTTTCTGAATGGGGGAACCCAGGAGCACGTTAAGCCGGTCCTCTCGGCAGCGGACGGCCTCCGCTTGAGCAAGCGCGAAAGGGAACTACTGGTTCTCCTTGCAAAGGGTTTGCAGAATAAAGAGATAGCGAATCGACTCTCCATCAGTGTTCCCACCGTGAACAATCACCTCTACAATATGTTTCGCAAGCTTGGCTGCTCGAACAGGACCGAGGCTGTTTACGCGGCGATGAAGAAAGGATTGATTGACATGGAGAACTGACCTAGCGGGCCGATTTTGCCTCGAATAAGCCCGGACGCGCTCCCGGCACGGCCTCCACGGCCGTGAGCCCCCTGCCCATACCCGCGACGGACCCTGTCGCGGCCGTTTTCTCATAGATAAAGTTCCTAGCTGTCTCGCCGGGCATCCTCACCGCTTCTGATCGCATTCGACGACGTTCAGGACATGGCTTTAGCAGGGGGCCCGGTATTCCGGAGTTCCCGCACTACCCTACCTCTTCTCTCCCCGCGAAGGCACAGGCCCCGATAGGGTTGTCGAGGCCACCTAGAGTTCTTACTATGTTTTACTGCTTCGAGCACAGGCCAAGATGTGCGGGGGTAGATATAATTGCCTACTTGACACTTTTTTCATTTCCTACGAGTATGTAGCAATAATATAAAACTTTACGGAAACCTCGACTCCACCTGAATTTTAAAGGCGGGGACCAAGCGGCTTTTTCTGCGCATTTAAGATCGGGGACGGCAGGCATGGCGATCATCGGTACGGCGGGACACATCGACCACGGTAAGTCAGCCCTCGTGCATGCCCTGACGGCCATCGACCCCGACCGCCTGCCCGAGGAAAAGAGGCGGGGCATGACCATCGATCTCGGTTTTGCCTGGCTGCCTCTCCCTTCGGGGGAAACGGTCGGTTTTGTCGACGTGCCGGGTCACGAGGACCTGGTGAGGAATATGATCGCAGGGGCCACCGGCATCGACGCGGCAATGCTCGTTATCGCGGCGGACGACGGATGGATGCCCCAGACGGAGGAGCATCTGAGGATCCTGGATCTGCTAGGCGTCAGGCACGGGATCGTGGCTTTGACGAAGACGGACCTCGTTGACGATCCCGAATGGCTCGACCTGGTCGAGGCGGACATCGGCGGGAGGTTGAAGGGGACCGCCCTCGAGGGTGCGCCCGTCGTCAGGGTGAGTGCCCACAAGGGAACGAATATCGAAGGACTCCGGCAGCAGATACAGCAACTCGTCTCGAAGCTTGGCCGCAAGGATATAGGTAAGCCCCGGCTCCCCATCGACCGCGTCTTCACCATCAAGGGGAGCGGCCTTGTGCTGACGGGCACCCTGATGGACGGGACATTGGTGCAGGGCGAAGAGGCCTATCTTTTTCCCGGGGGCATCTCCTGCCGTATCAGGGGCCTGGAGAGCTACAGGACAAAAAAGGAGAAGGTGCACGCAGGGAACAGGGTGGCGATCAACCTCGTCGGCCTGGAGAAAAAAGACCTCAAGCGAGGGGATATGGTTTTCGGCGGCAAGGAGCAGTTCAAATCGACCAAGGTGCTCGATGCCGAGATAAGGCTCATCCCCCATCTGGCCGTGCCCCTGAAGAGCACCGCCTTATGTGCCGTCTACCTCGGGACCCGCGAGATCCCGGGCAAGGTTGTGCTATTGGGCAGGGAAGCCCTCAAGGCGGATGAATCCTCTTTTGCCCAGCTCCGCTTCGAAGACGAGGTGGCCGCCCATATCGGTGATCGCTTCATCCTGAGAAGGGCGTCGCCCCCTGAGACCATAGGAGGAGGGATCGTCCTCGACCCTCTGGCCGCCAGGCACAAATTCAAGGATATTCCGAAGGTGCTCCCCATCCTCGAACGAAGGAGGGGCCTCGATCTGGAAGAGCTGATCCTGTCGGAGCTGGATAAGAAGAACTGCGTGGAGGAAAGGCATCTGCTCGTGGCGAGCCAGTTCTCTCGCCAGGAGATCAGGGGCTGCGTGGAGTCCCTTCGCACGAAAGGAAAATTGATCGCGGGGAATTCGTGGGTAATCGGCGTTGCCTTCTGGCAGAGGCAGACCGCTCTCCTGATGGAGCTATTAGCGAAGGATCATGAACTCCGGCCGGAGGAAAGGGGCCTTTCGCAGGCCGAGGTGCAAAGCCGTCTGGGCCTCCCGAAGGCGCCCTTCGGTCACCTCCTTGTCACCCTCTCCCAGGCGGGGAAGATTTTCCGTAATGGAGAGATGATCGCCCTGTCCGGCCACAGGCCGTCCCTCTCACCCGGCCAGGAGGCGCTCGTCTCGAAGATACTGAAGTTCTTCGAAACCCACCGGGCCAATCCACCCACGAGAAAAGAAGCGGTCGGACAGATGGGCGGTGATACGATCTTCCGCTACATGTGCCGCCAGAACCTGCTTGTCGAGCTGCCGGAGGGGATAGTATTCGATCGCAGCCACTATGAGAGCGTGAAAAACAGGATCGTCGGCCTACTAAGAAAGAATAACTCGGTGACGATCCAGGAGATGCGTGATCTCCTGGGCCTCAGCAGAAAATATATATTCCCTCTTTTGACAAAGCTGGAGGAAGAGGGCGTCGTGCTTCACCAGGGGGATCGCACCGTCTTGAGGGGATAGGGACACAGGCTCCTATTTCGCTTCGCGGCTCCGGGTGAAACTGGGGGTTGTCCCTTGGCGCCCGGGCGCGAGGGAATGATACAGCAATCCTTACTACTCCGCCCCTTACGGGGGCGCAGGGATAGATACAATTCCTTACTTGACAGATTCCGCACTTTTCGAGAATATGTTGGGGTAAGCTGAAACAATATTAGGATTAGGATCTTTAAAAAGAGGCCACGAGCGTCACCGCCGCAGGGAAGCGCGCGTTGTGCCCGGGCACCGAAAAAAAAGGGGGGTGAGGAGGCAGCCGCCTCTGGTCATGGGCGGCCATGGGAAACGGGAAAAGGATAGAAAGTGAAAGAACCAACTTCGTCAGGGAGGAATACTATGAAAAGAAAGACAGCACTGGCACTAACCGTATGTTTTGTGCTTGCCCTCGGCCTCGCCGGCTGGGTCCAGGCAGGTCCGCCTGCGGTGCCGGTATCACCGGCTTCGGACATGGTATACCAGGTGCTCAACCCGCGAGGCATCCAGGCAGTCGTCCCGCTTTCACCGCTTGCGCCCCGTCTGCCGCCGGGACCTCTTGCCGGGAAAAAGATCCTTTTCGAACAGGGTGAGGCAGACCCGGTGGTCATGCCCGCCATGTGGACGCGACTCCAGGCTGATCCGCTTTTCTCCGGCGTCATCTGGTTCAAGGAAGTGTCGGACAGCTTCGGCCCGACTTCCGTAGAGACGACCGCAGATCCTCAAGGCGCTCCTTTCTGGACGAAGGCGACCGGGAAGCTCATCGACGCCGTCATACACGGCAACGCGTGGTGAAGCGGCGCTTCGTGGGCCCAGGCGGCCTACGACGCGGACGCAGAGAAAAAGGGTATCGCTTCAGTTCAGATTGCCTTTTCAGATCAGCTCGATATGCTCCAGGAAAGGGCTTTGCTTGCCGGAGTCCCCAATATTCGGATTATAAGTATGGACCGCCTGCAAGTAACCAGCTCAGCAGCCCTGGATGCGTTGTATGCTCAGATATACCCTGCACTGACAAATCCTTTGACCTCAGCGGAAATGCAGGGAGGGACGTTTACTCCGCCGCCCCAGCCGAGGATCGCCTTATCGGGCACCCTCGACCAGGCGCAGAGTTTCTTTCAGAGAGAGCAGCTCTATATGTGCGGCATCCCCATGACGCAGTGGACCGACGCTCTTCCCATAATCGTTCCGACGGAGCAGAAAGTCGCGGAGATGCTGACCGGGACGAGCCATGCCCCGACCGAGACGATTTACCCCTACACCAGGACCGGGCCGCACTCGTATACGGAGGGGACCACCCCCGTGGCGTTTCAGCCCATGCTCTGGTCAGCGACGGTTGAGAAAGTGGCGGTCAACGCGGTCATGGCCGGCTGCAAGCCCGAACACCTGCCGATCATCCTTGCCATCGCAACATCAGGAGTCAGCACCGGCACAACCACCATGTGGAGCGAGTGGGAGATGGTGGCAGGTCCCATAGTGGGCCAAGTCGGCATGAATTTCGACATCGGCGTCATGGACGGGCAGAACATCGCGAACGCCTGCATCGGCCGCGCCTATCAGCTTATGGCCATCAACCTCGGCGGTGCCCAGGTGGGGACAAACCGCATGAACACCTTGGGGAGCCCCTGGAACCTGGGCGGTGTCTGCCTCGGGGAGGCCCCGCCGGTGCAGTATCCCAGTCAGACTTCACCGGGCCCGGCCCTGCCGCCCGGCTGGCTCAACATGTGTCAGGACAAGGCGAACTACGCGGCCGACGAGAGCTGCGTGCTGGTAAAAATGACAGGAGGGGACGGAGGAGGTTTTACGGGCAACCAGTTTGCGCCCTCCTCGTACAGAGCCCTGCAGGCGAGCGGCACGGGAGGTCTGGCACATCGTATCCTCAGCCCCTACGGATTGTACGGCCAGACGCCTCCTCCGGGCAAGTCTTACAACTGGCTGCTGTACCTTTTGCCCGGCCTGTTTGCCAATAACTGGGGCTCTTTCGATTTCCTCATCACCCCGCAGATGGCCATGGGCCTGTATCAAGCCGGGTTCACATCCAAGGCCATGGTCTACAACTGGCTCTGGCAGAACAGCTTCGCCACCATAGACCAGTACAAGAACTACGGATGGTGGGATTTCAAGACCAACTCCGGGAAAAACACCGTACCGGCCTATACGAGTAGCAATTTCCAAACGACACCGATCTATCCTGCGCCGAACTTCGGCCCCACGTATCCGACTTGGCCTGCCGGTACGACGTATAACGAGGTGCCGAGCGGCGGTTACCTGCCGACCGTTAACACACCCACGAGCAGCCTGATCCTGGTAACGGGCGGCGGCGAGGAAGTCTCCTATGAGTGGTTCGACGAGATGGGTACCACCGGCGCCAATATCACGCCCATCGACCCGTGGAGATAGCAATGGAGTGCGAAAGCGCGGTGGCGGCGGCGTGTTCCACGTCGACCACCGGCGGTAGGTGAGAGGCAATGACGGAAGGAGGGCGGAAGGGGTACGTCCCTTCCCCCTCCCCGTCTCCATCAGGGAATATGGTAATGATTCAGACAAGGATGTGCGGTAAAAGCGAAACATGGCAACCGGGAGGTAAGTGTCATGAGAAGAAGCATGGTGATCGCGAGTTTGATAGCGGGCGCGTTTCTGTTGGTCGGCGCGAGCGCGCAGGCCGTCGTCCTTACTTTTGATAGCATCCCTACACCCGGCGGGTACGGCAATTTGAGCGGACTCTACCAGGGGTACAACTGGACCACGGACACCACCCCCAACCTTTTAGTGGTGACCCAGGCCTATTACAACACTGGTTACGGCAACCTTGTTACATTCCCGGACCCCGGGGGGAACGCCGTCTCCAACAACGGGGCCGAGACGGTGACGCTGACGGCCGCCGGCGGGGGGATGTTTGTTTTTAACAACGCCTATTTATGGTCATGGACTATGGCTCCTATCGGGGCGGTTACCCCGGATCAAGGGCCCGTAAACCGCGGGGGCGTCACCGACAGTGTGAGCGCCTATACGGTGGACGTCATGGGTTGGGTCAAGGGAGTCGCGGTGTATAATGCCGAGATGATGCCCGTTGACTTTTGGAATGTCCTCACAGGCTATGGGGGCATACCGACCTTGTACAATTTGGGCGGCCTTCCCTGGACGGTCGACACGCTGACCTTTAAACTGGACTCCAACATCAGCCCGGGCAACGCGGGCACATACTGGCTCATGGACAACGTAAATCTGTCAGCCGTGCCGCTGCCGCCGTCGCTCTATCTCCTTGGCGCAGGTTTCATCGGTATCCTTGCCCGGAGGAGAAGGGCCCACTAGAGACCGGAAGAGCAGAGTCAAAAAGGGGGCAGGGACCGGAATAGAAGGTCCCTGCCCTTCGTTTGTGGCGTGCCGGTAGAGGGAATGATAGGTCCCGTCCAATGACGGGGTATAGTCCGAAGCGTGTGCCCCGTCCGTACTAGAGCATTCCGCAAAATTGATTACCGATTCATTACCTGTGCTCCCCCGGCTCCACCATTCCCAACGATAGCTCACGCTCCGTGTCTCACCCGCGACCCACTTCGTGGGTGCCCCGGGACTCCCTTCGCTTGCCTTCGGCTGCGACCCGTGGAACCTCTGCCACAATCCCGCAGTCAAGTTGGGGTCACGCACTACCCGGCTAAGACAGACCGCTTTAGACATCCTCGGCATGCTTCAGCAACAATGGCGGGGCACCCATAGTCGACAGATGGGTCGCCACGCTCCTTCCGTCCCGTGGCCGTGTCACTCCCCCTGTGAGCCGGGTACCCGTGGCCGACCAAATAGCCCTGCGTGATCCCGAAATGACCCACGGGTGGCACCGAGACACTCCCGCAATGCTCTAGCTCAGGGAAGGTTCCGCCGTGTCCGAGGGGACCCCAATCGACACTTTATTTTGCGGAATGCTCTATAGCTATTATCGTACCTATGAGTTATTATCTCTAGTGCACTTATGCGCTGGTTTATAGAGAGGGGAGGGTATGCCCACTCGGAGTGCGCACGGCTCATGAAAACTTCGACCGTTGTGGCAATAACGGTATTGATTGGAATTCTGGCAATTGTGCCGGTGACCTATGCGCGCGGCGGTCACGGAGGCGGCGGTCACGGCGGCGGCGGTCATTTCGCTGGAGGCGGCCGTCATGGAGGATTCTCCGGAGGCGGCCGTTACTCATCGGGTGCAGTTCCCCGTTATGGAGGATCACCGCACTACGCTTATAACAGCGCGTACGGCGGAAGAGTTTACGGAGGGTACGGCGGCCGCCGATACAGCAGGTATTATTACCGAGGGTATGCACCAAGAGGGGCCATATTCGGAGCTTTTCTAGGTGGAATAGTTATTCGAGGCGTCTACAGT
>Ga0326727_10022243_pt1 | contig 12285 bp, 9 predicted proteins | sample MB2enrmetagenome_FD_207643 | JGI IMG/M metagenome (GOLD analysis project Ga0326727, IMG submission 207643) | Lab enriched peat soil microbial communities from McLean, Ithaca, NY, United States - MB29MY | ecosystem: Environmental > Terrestrial > Soil > Wetlands > Peat | place: USA: New York... | reverse complement strand
TCCGCATCTTGACTGCCCGAAACGGCCTTCCGATTCTCCTAACCGTCCCAGAAACGCAAAAACCCGCCCCGCGGCGTCATTTTCGTGCGACCGTCCCTCTGGTTGCGGAATCGCTGCGGGGAATTAGCCCCGGATGACAGACTGCCTAAAGCGCGGTACACTGGAGTTGTAGTTGGCGGACTTATGGAGTGGGCGAAAGCCCACTTTTTTATTGGCAATGAGGCAGAACGTGGTTGCCCGCATCGAAGAGATCGCGCAAAATGTCGCGTCGTCCGACGGCCTGGAGGTCGTCGAGGTGGAATTGAAGGGTACCGGCCGCAACCAGATGCTTCGCATATATATCGATAAGCCGCAAGGAGTTACGCACGCCGACTGCGAAGCCGTATCGCAGGGAGTCTCGAGCGTGCTGGATAACGAAGATCTGTTTCCGGGCCATTATACGCTCGAGGTCAGCTCCCCCGGGGTTGAGCGAAAGCTCAGGAATTGGAAGGATTTCGAACGTTTCCAGGGACATCGCATGAAGGTCGTACTGCGCTCGCCTCCCACCGGCGTCAAAGAGAACGTCAGACATTTAGACGGCATCTTACAGTCCGCGCAGGACGGCATTCTCAGAATGGAGATCGCTGGCGGAGAGCCTGTCGAGTTCCGTTTTGATCAGGTCGATCGGGCCAATCTGAAGTTCGATTGGTAGCCACTCGCGATATTCAGCCAAGAAAACAAAAAGGATAATTTTCGTGGAAAGCATCTTTCAGTCTATCGAGATACTTAGCAAGGAAAAGGGCATCGACAGCCAGATCGTACTGGACGCGGTCAAGGACGCTATGTTGATCGCTGCCCGGAAACATTTCCGCACCAACGAAGATTATGTCGCCGATATCGACGAAAAGGGCGGTTCGCTGAAGCTGTACGCGGTGAAGAAAGCCGTCGAGGAAGTCGCGGATCCGGCGAAGGAAATCCTGCTGCGGGACGCGCTGAAAGTTGATCCCGCGGCGGAAATCGGGAAGGACGTCCGCATTCCGACGCCGACCGACGCGCTGGGGCGCATTTCCGCGCAGACGGCCAAGCAGGTGATTTTCCAGAAGGTGCGGGAGGCGGAGCGGGAGACCGTATTTCAGGAGTATTCGGGACGCGCGGGCGAGTTGGTGAACTGCACGGTGAAGCGCATTGAGGGTCCGGACCTGATTCTGGATCTGGGGAAGACGGAAGCCCGGCTGCCGAAGAAGGAACAGTCGCGCCTGGAGAATTTCGGCGTGGGCGACCGGGTGCGCTGCGTGATCAAGATCGTCGATAAATCGGCCAAGGGTCCGGGAGTGGTGGTTTCGCGCGCCGATCCGGAGCTGGTCAAGCGGTTGTTCGAGCAGGAAGTGCCGGAGATTTACGATGGCACGGTACTGATCAAAGGCTGCGCGCGGGAAGCCGGGGAGCGGACCAAGATCGCGGTGTTCAGCCGGGACCGGGACGTGGATTGCGTGGGCGCATGCGTGGGGATGAAGGGCATGCGGGTGCAGTCGATCATTCGGGAGCTGCGCGGCGAGAAGATCGACATCATCGAATTTTCGGAAGATCCGGTACAGTTTGCGACGCACGCGTTGAGCCCGGCGAAGATCAGCCGGGTGACGATTATCGATCCGGCCGAGAAGCACATGGAAGTGATCGTGGACGATTCGCAGTTGTCGCTGGCGATCGGCAAGAAAGGCCAGAACGTCCGGCTGGCGGCCAAACTGCTCGCCTGGAAGATCGACATCAAGAGCGAGGAAGAGAAGCGCCAGGAAGTGGAGTCGGCGATGGCGGCCCTAGTGGTGCCGGGGGATGCGATAGCGGCTCTGGTGGAATACGGATTGACGGATGAATCGGCCGGGAAACTGGCGGCCGCGGGAGTCACCACGATTGAGCAGTTAGGCAACATGACGCCCGAGCAATTGGAAGAAATTCCGGGGTTGGGCGGTGAAGTGGAGAGCATTCAGGCCGCGGTAAACAATTATTACGGCCAGTTTGAGCAATCGGGCGAAGCCGCGGCAGCGGAAGAGACGGCTGCGTCGGCTGCAAACGACTCTGATACCATAAGTTCTTCCGCTGCCAGTGAAGAACATGCCGGGGAAGAGGGCAACTCGAGCCGCCCATCCAGCGAGAACGAAAGCCCTGAGGAATAAAAGCAAAACGTTCGTTTATGAAGAAGATTCGTATCAACGAGCTGGCACGTGACCTCGAGATAAAGGCCAATTTGATACTCGACTTACTGCCGGAATTGGGAGTCACGGAGAAGAAGACCCACTCCAGCTCGATCGACGAGGATGTGGCGGAAAAGCTGCGTCTGCGCTTTGGCGGCGCGAGTTACAAACCGCGCGCGAATGGCGCCGGCGCGGCGCTTGAAGAGCCCGAGGTCGAAGAACCCGAGGCGCTTCACGAAGAAGAGGAAGCGGTTTTCCCGGAAAAGACCGAAGCCCCGGCCGAGCAGGCGGAAGAGAAAGTTTCTCCGGCAGGCGAAGCGGCGGCCACGCACACAGCTCCGGAGCTGGTGCAGGAAGAGAAAGTTCGTCCCGCGCCTCGGATGCCGATCCGGCCGCCGCTGGCCAGCGGTCTACGGCCGGCGGCTCCCGCGGCACCCTCTCCAGTGGCGCCGTCGGTTCAGGCTGCGCAGCCAGCCGCTCCCGCACGGCCGTTACCTGGCACGCCGCCGGTTCAAGCCACGCCCGCGGCGCCAACGGCTGATGAGCAAGAAACGGCGGAGCCGGTGGTGGTCCAAACGGCTGCCCCTCCGGCGGCGCGGCCGACACCGCCGACGGTGCGCCCGCTGCCGACCCAAGGGCCGCGTCCAGGACAGGTGCTGTCCGGACCGCGTGCGCCTTTCCCGGGCGGGCTCTCGGCTCCGCCGGTGCCTCCGGGAACGCCGATCGCACGACCCACGCCGGGCATCCGGCAAGCGCCACCGCCTAGGCCGGCCACGTACACGCCGCCGGCGCGTCCGGCAGGACCCGTGAGCCATACGGCCGGCTCTCCGGGCGCACCGCGTCCGGCAGGAACTCCGCTGGCGGGACAGCCCGCCGCGCGGCCGGTGGTGCCACCCAATCCGGCTCTCGAAAAGCGCATCCGCGCGGCCGCGCCGCCGCCTCCGGCGACTCCCGGCACGCCGGCACCGCGACCCGCGCCGCCCGCACGTCCGCCGGCTTCGCCGGTTCCCGGACAACCGATTTATCGGGGCACGATTCGCCCCGGACAGCCGCTGGTCGGGCGTGGACCCGATGGCCGCGGCAGTGCCATACCGCAGAGGCCGGGTCTGCCTCCGCAGCGTCCCGGCGGACCGCGGCCGATGCATCCGGTATCACGTCCGGGCATGCTGGCCCCGGGCGCAGCGCCTCCGGTGGTGGAACAGCCGCGCCGTCCCGGCGACAACCGGCGGCGCACCGACAATCGCCGGCAATTCGAACAGGAAGAGAAGGTCCTGCGGCCGACGCGCAGAGAAACGCCTGCCGGGCCTCCTCCCATCAGCCGGGAGATTACCATTTCGGAAGGCATCACGGTCAAGGAGCTTTCCGAGAAGCTCGACGTGAAGGCCAATTTCGTGATCAAGAAGCTGGTGGATCGCGGCATCTTCGCGAATATCAACCAGACGCTGGACGCCAACCTCGCCATCAACATCGCGCGGGAGTTCGGCGCCTCCACTTCGACGGTCAGCTACGAGGAAGAAACGCGCCAGGTAACCGAAGAGGCGCAAGAGGAGAAGGACCAGCTCAAACGCGCGCCCGTGGTCACCATTATGGGTCACGTGGATCACGGCAAGACTTCGCTGCTCGATTCAATCCGTCTGGCGAACGTTGCCGAGAAGGAAGCGGGCGGCATCACCCAGCATATCGGCGCTTACCAGGTGGTGCAGGACGGGCAGAAGATCGTCTTCATCGATACGCCTGGCCACGAAGCCTTCACGCGCATGCGATCACGCGGCGCCAAGGTCACCGACATCGTGGTGCTGGTGGTAGCGGCGGATGACGGCGTGATGCCGCAGACGCTCGAGGCCATCGACCACGCCAAGGCGGCCAAGGTTCCGATTATCGTGGCTATTAATAAGATCGACAAGCCCGGGGCGCAGGCGGACCGGATTAAGCAGCAGCTTTCGGACCGCGGTTTGCTGGCGGAAGATTGGGGCGGCGATACGGTGATGGTTCCGGTATCGGCAAAGACCAAGGAAGGCATTCCGCTGCTGCTCGAAATGATTCTGCTGGTGGCGGAGGTACAGGAACTGCGGGCCAATCCGGACCGGCCGGCCATGGGCAGCGTTCTCGAAGCGAAGCTGGACCGCGGACGCGGGCCGGTGGCGACCGTACTGGTGCGCAACGGCACGCTGCATGTCGGCGATTATTTCATCTGCGGACAGGTGTTCGGCAAGGTGCGCGCGCTGATCAACGACCGCGGCGAACCGGTGCGGGACGCCGAACCGTCGACGCCGGTGGAAGTGCTGGGTCTCGATACTCTTCCGGAGGCCGGCGACAGCTTTCAGGTGGTAACGGATACGGCCAAGGCCAAGCAGATCGTGATGTATCGCGAGAACAAGGCTCGTGAAACGGCGATGGCCAAGACCGGACGGCTGACGCTGGAACAGTTCCACAAACAGATGGCGGCGGGCGAAGTGAAAGAACTGCCGATCATTCTCAAGGCGGATGTGGGCGGGTCGGCCGAAGTGCTTACGGACACGCTGCAGAAGCTTTCCACGGACAAGATCCGCATCCGCGTGCTGCACTCGGGCGTGGGCGCGATCAACGAATCGGACGTGCTGCTGGCATCGGCGTCGAACGCGATTATCGTCGGGTTCAACGTGCGGCCGGAGCGCAACGCGGCGAGCCTGGCGGAGCAGGAAAAGGTGGACATCCGCCTGCACACGATCATCTACAACCTGACCGACGAGATCAAGCTGGCGATGACCGGACTTCTTTCTCCGGTGTATAAGGAGACGTTTAAGGGCAAGGCCGATGTAAAGGAGACGTTCCGCGTCACTAAGGTTGGCATGGTGGCGGGCTGCTTTGTCACCGACGGCACGATCACGCGCGATTGCCAGTTGCGTCTGCTGCGCGACAACGTGGTGGTGCATACCGGCAAGATCGGATCGCTGCGCCGCTTTAAAGACGACGTCAGCGAAGTGCGGGCCGGGCAGGAATGCGGTATCGTGATCGAAAACTTCTCGGACGTCAAGACCGGGGACGTGATCGAAGCGTTCACCACCGAAAGGCTGGCGGCGGATATCGGGACTGCCGGAAAAACGGCTTAAGACAAATTAGCCGCGAATGCACGCGAATGCACGCCAATAAAAGACCTTCTTCTTTTGATTTTATTCGCGTGTATTCGCGTGTATTCGCGGCCCCATGTTTTTGGGTTTTCCTGTGCCTTCCGTAGGGGTTTTGATTTTAGAGCTGCGGCTGGAGTTTTCGCACTCGCTTAAGGACAAGCGGCAGGTGGTCAAGAGTCTGAAGGACCGGCTGCGCGGCAAGTTCAATGTGGCCGTGTCCGAGATCGAGGACCAGGAAGTCTGGCAGAGCGCGGTGATTGCCGCGGTTACCGTTTCACCCCACCGGGCGCATGCCGAGCAGGTGCTGCAGCGGGTGGAAAATGAGGCAGCGAGTATACTGGGACCGTTGCTGATTCGCGCTGGAATCGAATGGCTGTCGTAAAGTATGGATGCTCACCGCACCGGACGCGTCTCCGAAGCTGTCCGGGAAGAACTATCGGAAATCATCGGATTCGAGCTCGCAGACCCGCGTCTGAGCGACGTGGTGGTCACTGAGGTCCACGTTTCGCCGGACATGCGCCATGCGCATGTGAAAGTGGGAGTCGAAGCTTCCAATCCGCAACCCAATAAGGCCCTGAAGGCGCTAGACCATGCGTCCTCCTATATGCGCCACGAACTGGCCACACGGCTGGGACTGCGGCGCACGCCCGAACTTCACTTTACGCTGGACGACCATCCCGAAGCGCCGGAGCGGGTCGAAATCCTGCTCAAACGGGCCCGGAAAACCCAGGCCCGCGAATGAACGCGAATAGGACCTTCGGCTCCATTCGGGTGCATTCGTGTGTATTCGTGGCCGGAAGTTTTCGCAGGCCCCCCTTTGCTCCTGTGATAGCTTTGTTGATATTGTTCGCCCCTATGCTGAACGCGGAGATGCTTCGGATGGAAGCCAGTGTGGAGGCAATGGGGTCGGCGTATTCGATTGTGGCTTACGACGAGGACCGGTATGCGTTGCAAAACGCCGTGGATGCCGCGTTCGACGAGGTGCGCCGCCTCGATGGATTGCTGTCGAATTACAAGCCCGCCAGCGAGTTGAGCAAGATCAACCAACTGGCGGCGGACCACCCGGTAGTGGTCTCGCAGGAGGTGTTCGATCTGCTCTCGGCATGCCTGGAATACAGCCGGTTGAGCGAGGGAGCATTCGACATTACGGTGGGAGATTTGATGAAGGTATGGGGCTTTTACAAGGGCTCCGGGCACTTGCCGCACGCCGGTGAAGTGCAGGAGGCCTTGAAAACCGTGGGCTGGCGAAAGGTCCGGCTGGACCCGGAGCACCGTACTGTTTTCTTCACCCAACAGGGAGTCGAACTGGACCCGGGCGGCATCGGAAAAGGATATGCGGTGGATCGCGTGGTGGCCATTCTCAAGCGGAAAGGGATCCATTCCGCGTTGGTGACCGCGGGCGGAAGCAGCATTTACGGCCTGGGCGCGCCTCCCAACGAAAAGGGATGGTCCATCGATATACGCAACCCGTTCGACGAGAGTAAACCAGAAGCGGAAGTGGTACTCAAAGATCAATCCATGTCGACGTCGGGGAGTTACGAGAAGTTCTTCACGGCGGACGGCAAGGTTTATAGCCATATCATGGACCCTCGTACCGGATTTCCAGCCACCGGTATGATTTCGGTGTCAGTCATCGCCTCGCGGACGCTGGACACCGAGGCCTGGACGAAGCCTTTCTTCATTAACGGACGCGACTGGGCGTCCAAACATCAACCTCCTGGGGTGCGCGTTTTCCTCTGCGAGGACAACAAGGATCACACATGCGCGTGGCTGCAATGACAAGCCGTTTCCTCGACGCCTGCCGCAGGCGTCCAACCGACGTGCGCCCGGTCTGGTTTATGCGCCAGGCGGGCAGGTACCTCAAGCAGTATCGCGATATCCGGTCCAAACACACCATGCTCGAAATGTGCATGCGTCCTGACATTGCAGCCGCCGTTACGCTGCAACCTGTAGAGATCCTGGATGTCGACGCCGCGGTGATTTTCGCAGACCTTCTGCTGCCGGTAATTCCCATGGGGCTGAAATTGGCCTACGCCACGGGCGAAGGGCCGATTATCGATAATCCGGTCCGTACGACTGAAGATGTGGACTCGCTCTCCACAAACAACACCGACGACCTGGGGTATGTGGGCGAAGCGATCCAGCTCGTGAGCCGGGCATTGGCGGGGCGGGTTCCGGTGATTGGATTTGTGGGCGCGCCGTTCACCATGGCGAGTTATATGGTGGAGGGCAGCTCGACGCGGAATTTTGTTCACACCAAGCGGCTGATGTATAGCGACGAGACCTTGTGGCGGCGGCTGATGGGCAAGATTGTGGATGTGCTGGCGCCTTTTGCCTCACAGCAGGTGGCGGCCGGGGCGCGCTGCATTCAGGTGTTTGACAGCTGGGTAGGGGCGCTCGGTGCGGACGACTACGTCCGCTATGCGGCGCCGTATTCCCGCGCGTTGATCGAGCGCATCCGGTCGAATGGCGTACCGGTGATTCACTTCGGCACGGGGGCGTCCGGATATTTTCGCGAATTGCACGCGGCGGGTGGGGACGTGATGGGCGTCGACTGGCGCCTCAATATCGACCAGGCATGGATGGATATCAGCTATCGCGCGGCCATTCAGGGGAATTTGGACCCGGTGGTGTTGTTTGCTCCCATGGCGGAGCTGAAGGTTCGCGTGCACGAACTGCTGCGGCGCACCGGGACGCGTCCGGGACACATTTTTAATCTGGGACATGGGATTTTGCCGGAGACTCCGGTGGATCATGTGAAGGCTGTGGTGCAGATGGTGCGCGAGTTCAAGCCGTAATGTGCACAGACGGGCGCTTTCAGCGCCTGAGCCGAATAACGTCCGGCTCGCAGGCTCACAGCCCAATGCCGCATAGTTTTTGGCAAACGACAAGTTCTGCACCAATTGTGGGGCAGCCAATCCTGGCTGCCGGCGGCTTTCAGCCGGCGCTCGCCGAGCCCGAAGACTCGCGAATGGGCCTAAAAATGCCGCCTGAAAGGCGGCTGCGGGCAAGATTGCCCGCCCCACAATTTATGCAGCAGACCCAAAAGGGAAAACCTATGTGGCATTGGGCTCACCGCCTGCCCCACAATGGCGCCAGGATACCTGCATGGTAGTTGTTGCGGGCGGGGGACTTTCGGGGCTGACGGCGGCTTTCTATTTACAGCGCGCCGGCGTCCCGTTTCGCCTTTTTGAGCCGCAAACTCGGCTCGGCGGCGTGATGCTCACCGAGAGTATCGATGGCTTTACGGTAGAGGCGGGTCCCGATAGCTGGCTGACGTCGAAGCCCTGGGCCATTGAACTGTTGCGCGATGCCGGGCTCGACGGCGAGGTGATCGGCTGCAAGGAAGAGAACCGCAAAACCTGGATCTGGCGCGATGGGCGGCTGGTGCGCTATCCGGAGGGGTTTCAACTGATGGTGCCGACGTCGGTAATGGCCATTTTGCGCAGCCCTTTGCTAAGTATTGGCGCAAAAATCAAAATGCTGGCGGAATGGTTTCGGCGTCCGGTTTCGCGCCCGCCCGGCGATCGACCGGTGGCCGAATTTGTGGGCGATCATTTCGGGCAGGAGGCCGTCGATTATCTCGCCGAACCGCTGCTCTCGGGCATCTACGGGGGCGAGCCGGCACTGCTGAGCGCGGAATCGGTGCTGCCCAAGTTTGTGGAGTTGGAGCGTAAGTACGGCAGCGTGGCGCGGGGTGTACGAAAGGAGCCGGCAAAATCGGGCGGTCCTGCATTTCAGGCGCTGCGGGGCGGATTCCAGCAGTTGGTCGACCGGTTGGCGGTGCCTTACGAACGGGCGCCGATTGAGGCGGTCGAGGCGAATCGGGTGCGTGCGGGCGGGGAGTGGGTAGAGGCGAGCCATGTCATTCTGGCGTGCGGCGCGCGGGCGTCGGCTGATGCGCTGCGCTGGTTGGATGGTGAACTGGCTGGGCAGCTGGACGGCATCCAGTATTCTTCGGCGACAGTGGTGGGGCTCGGCTATCGGCGGGAGCAGATCCAGCATGCGCTCGATGGTTTCGGATTCCTGGTTCCCAAGAAGGAGCGCAATCGTATGACGGCGTGCACGTGGGTCAGCTCGAAATGGGATTGTCGCGCGCCCGAGGGTCATGTGCAATTCCGCTGCTTCGTGGGCGACACGGATGGGGGCGCGGAGGCCGAGGCTTTGAACGGATTGCGGAAGTATATGGGGATTGAGGCAGAGCCTCTATTTGTGCGGGTTCATGCGTGGCCTCATTCCATGGCGCAATATCATGTGGGCCATCGCGAGCGGATTCAGCGGATCGAAGGGATGGCTGCGCAGCATGCGGGACTGCGGCTTTTGGGGAATGCTTTTCATGGGATCGGGATCCCGGATTGCATCCGTGAAGCGAAGAAGTGCGTGGAAGGAATCTGCCATCGGCGGGTTTAGAGCCGTGTCATCCGTGCCATGAGGCTCCCTGTTTTATTGCTTGCACTGGCCGGTTGCGCCCGGTGCCAAGCCGGCGAAGCCGGCCGCCGCGGCCCAACTCAATTTCCTCGACACCCGAAAACGACCCCATGACCTCAGGAGTTCTGAACCTGTTGCGCGCAAGCCAGGGAACCCGCGGCGAGAATCAGCATAAAATACAGAGTCACTTGGATTCTTCCCGACATAGACCTCAAACTAAGCAATAGCGACCATGTCCCAACATAGAATGTCCCGCCGCAACCTGCTGGCGACTTCGGCGGCGCTGCCCGCTATCGCCGCTGGCCAGCCGGCGCCTCCCGTCACCGGATACGTCGATATCCAGCGGCCACCCGATCAGGTGACCGCGCACCTGGGGAAAGAGACCACGCCGCTAACCCGTGAAGGCCGGCGCTGGACCGCCGGAGGAATCGCGCTGGAAGCCAATCCACAAGGCTCGGAACTGCCGGTCACCATCGAAGCGCCGCAAACGCCGCTCGAGAGAATCCACCTCAGGTGGCATGTCCGCGTGCCCGAACGGTGGCGCATTCTCAACGACCAATGGGAGCGCAGCTATGGTGACCTGGAGTGGCGCGGCATGGTGGGCGACCGCATTCTGCCCTGGTACTTCCTTGCCTTTGACGGCCGGGCCACGCATGGCTATGGCGTCTCCACCGGCGCATCGTGTTTCGCGTTCTGGCAAGTTGATCCGGCGGGCATCTCGCTTTGGCTCGATGTGCGCAACGGCGGAGGCCCGGTCAGCCTGGGCCAGCGCAGGCTCGACGCGGCCGTAATCCGCACGCGCCGTGGCGCACCGGATGAATCGGCATTCGAATCCGCGCGGCGCTTCTGCCGCGCTCTATGCGCCAAACCCCGGTTGCCTGCCCAACCCTGCTACGGAACCAACAACTGGTACTATGCCTACGGCCAGAATTGCTCGGCGGAGGCGATCCTGCAAGACTCCACTCTGGCCGCCGGGTTGGCGCCCGCCGGACCTAACCGGCCGTTTGTGGTGATCGACGATGGCTGGCAGATCACTAATGGCGCCGGGCCCTGGGAGCAAGGCAATGCGCGTTTCCCCGACATGGCCCGTCTTGCTGCCGATATGAAACAGCGCGGCGTGCGTCCCGGCATCTGGCTACGCCCCCTCTACACCACGGCTGCGATACCAGCCGGCGCTCGCCTCGCACGCCGGCAGAACTCGCCGCATGCGACCCTCGATCCGACCGTCCCCGACATGCTGGAACTGGTCCGCCAGGACATTCGCCGCATCATCTCCTGGGGGTTTGAGCTGGTGAAGCACGATTACTCCAGCTTCGATCTGCTCGGCCGATGGGGCTTTGCCATGGCCGGCGAGCTCACTGACCCCGGCTGGCATTTCGCGGATCGAAGCCGAACCACTGCCGAAGTGACGCTGTCGCTCTACCGCGCCATCCGCGAGGCTGCCGGCGATGTCCCGCTGATCGGCTGCAATACCTTCGGTCACCTCGCCGCCGGCTGGTTCGAGTTGCAGCGCACCGGCGACGATACCAGCGGCCGCGATTTCAACCGCACCCGCCGCATGGGCGTCAACACCCTTGCATTTCGCGCGCCGCAGCACGGGACCTTCTTCTCTCTCGACGCCGATTGCGCCCCGATCACCCCGCAGGTGCCGTGGGAATTAGCCTCGCGCTGGCTCGATCTGGTGGCGCGCAGCGGTACCGCGCTGTTTGTTTCGCCCGATCCGAAAGTTCTCAATCCCGAAACCAAGGCCGCCATCCAACGCGCGTTTGCCGCGGCCGCGCGTCCGCAACCTTTGGCCGAGCCTGTGGATTGGATGGACACCACCACGCCCGGACGCTGGCGCATTCACGGTTCGACCGTGGATTACGAATGGTATGGCGCCGACGGAGCCACCCCATTCCCGCGCTAAAGAATTCTGTGGAGCAGGCCATCGTTTTTTGTGGTCTGCAAGCTATGAGCCGCGGGCAGGCGCTCGTACCACAGACTTCAGTCTGTGTCTTTCTTGTGTGACAGGCCTCAGCCTGTCCGCCGTTTTTCCAACGGTGTTGGTATGCGCGTCCAGCGCATAGATTGCGATGAAAATACGGAGCTTAGCCGCCGTATTTTCGAGGGTGCCCGGCTGCGCAGCAGTCGTTTGCGGCTTGCCTGAATTGCTCCCGATATAATAACCAAACGGTCCGAAAATGCGCAATCCTCTGATTCGCACCGCGGTTGTCCTCGCCTCTCTAATGGTCAGTTGTGCCGGCGCTGTCGTAGCTGCCGCCACCGAGAACTGGACAGCAGTAGCCGGCCGCCTCATTCAAAACCCGCCGGAGTCATATCCCTTTAACTGGGGAGAAGGCGTCCAGATGATCGGCCTGATGAAAGCGTTCGAACGGACCCGGAACACGGCGTACGCCGATTACGTCGCCAGATGGGCGGACATTTACTCTCCCAGGAGCGCTGAGGATCTCCTCGGTATGAAAGACCGCCGGCCTGGCTATTGTGGCCGCTGGAGTCCGGGAACCGCGCTTCTCTTTCTCTATCAGGCGCGCCACAATCCGGAACATCTGCGCATGGCCAGATTGATCCTCGATTTTATC
>Ga0326727_10022242_pt1 | contig 12285 bp, 8 predicted proteins | sample MB2enrmetagenome_FD_207643 | JGI IMG/M metagenome (GOLD analysis project Ga0326727, IMG submission 207643) | Lab enriched peat soil microbial communities from McLean, Ithaca, NY, United States - MB29MY | ecosystem: Environmental > Terrestrial > Soil > Wetlands > Peat | place: USA: New York... | reverse complement strand
TGAAGCAGCAGTCGATGTTAATGTAACGTTTCCCCTCAGCAGCGTAAGTTACTATTCGCCTTATTTGCAGGTTACCACCGATGCCTTTGGCAACTTCGTAAATGACTTTGCTAAGCTGTGTCTCATTCACCTCAGCAGCAGGAACCGCTATACCAGCAGGCTCAATATGGACAGTGACGTTTTCAAGTGGCTTAATTTCAGTTTTCATTCTTCGCTCGATATTTTCTGCTATTTTATGTGCTTCTTCAACTGACAATTCAGGGTCCACGTAGGCGTGCAAGGTTATGTAGAATTTACCGCCAGTGTAAATAGTGGAGATTTCATGCACCTGTTTTACGCCGTCCACCGTTGCCAGTTTTTCTACCAGCTGGTCCATTTTTGTTTCTTTTTCTGACGGTTCAATATGGATGGTGGCGTCTACGTTGCCAAGAGTTTGCTTCAAGTCAGCCTCAACCGTAGATACTAAAGAATGCGCCTCTTCCAAGGGCATATGGCTTGGAACCTGTACGGACGCGTCAATGAAAATTTTAGAGCTTACTTTTCGAACTTTCAGGTTTTCAATCTTTACGATGCCCTCATGTGAAAGAATCACTTTTCTTGTTTTCTGCACAAGCTCCTTGGATGCCGTATCACTGAGTTCCATCACGCTGGATCGCACGAGCTTAACGCTAAAATAGCTAAGCATCACTCCGAGGAAAATCGATGCTATGGCATCTCCATACAAAAAGCCCAATGTGGCTAATCCAAACCCCAGCAGCGCTATTAAAGTTGAGCTTAAGTCTGAAACGGCATCGTAAAGACTAACCTTCATAGACGGGCTTTCAACATACTGGGCTTTCCTGAAAACCGTCACGCGTAAAGAAGCAATAAAAAGAGCGTAGGCGAGGGCGATGAAACCTGCAAACTCTTCATTTTGAACAATCGGCGTCATATGTATCAGTCTAAGTGCGGCTTCATAAAAAATTAAAAATGCTGCGGCGATCAACCCTAAACCACCAATGAGTCCGCCTATGGTTTCAAACTTTTCATGCCCGTATGTGTGTTCTTCGTCAGGGGGCTTGATTGAAGCTCGAACCGCAAAAAACAGCATGATAGTTGACACAACATCAAGCAATGCATGTAAACCGTCGCTCTCAATAGCTAAGCTGTTAACAAAAAAGCCTATGGAAAGTTCAACTATTACAGCGCTAAAGACTGCAATAGCTGAAATTTGCAATGCTTTAAGTTTGTATTTTCCTTCGTCAGAGCCTTGCATCTTATTAATCTAAATATGCTCATAGCAAGGGCGATTTAAGAATTGCGGGAGAAAATAAACCAAACAATTTTGAATCCAAACGCTTTTTCGCGCTTTTTCCCTGATTGTTGACGGGAATTAAGCAAAACCCTTAACTTTTTCCGTTGAGGAGATAATCCTTGCGAGAAGTTAAATGATGAACTTTCTACGGGCGTCGAGTGGTGGGGTTTCGAGGTTATTTCTTTTTGTTTTAATGCTTGTGGTCTATTCGAACTCTAGGTTTCTGACCATGACGTTTCTATCTCTGTATGGTTTAGTTCATGGTGTTGCATGTGTGCCTGGAAGCAGGGTAAGCGCGGTGAAAAGTCTACTCCGTTATGGCGTTGATGTGCTTCAACATGGGGTGGGCTCACCAATTCAAGCCGCTAACTCTTGATTCCTCTCTATGTTAGCCACGCTTTTTTCACCATAAAGCCCGTATTAATTTCATTATTTGTGCATTCAGCTGGTGCTTTTAGTCTAAGTAATTATGTTATGCTTTTAGCGTTATTATTTCAATTGTAAATAGTATCCTCCTTCCCACTTCTGGAAGAGCTTTATCCTATGAAAAGCTATCAAAGGGACCTTCCAGTTTAGGCAAATCTTAAATGCACCCTCTTAACCCTAAGAAGAAACAGGCAAGAGGGAATAATTAGTATGTCATATGTAATTGAAACCATAGCAATAGTGGTACTTTTAGTTATAGTCATATACGCAGTTGTTTCGTCACTTCGCATTGTTAGACCCACAGAAAAAGGCTTAGTAGAGCGATTTGGCAAATACTACAGATTCGTTCAAGGCGGCATAACATTTCTTGTTCCCTTCGTAGACCGCTTGATAAAAGTCAACATCACCGAACGCATGACACCCGTTCAACGTCAAGATGTAATAACTAAAGACAAAGTCTTCATGGGCGTAGACGCCGTGGTATTCTACAAAATTAAACCTGACGAAACCTCCGTGAAGGCTTCACAGTACAACGTGGCAAGCTTCGCAGACCAAATAGACACCCTCGCCCGAACAGTGCTCAGAGACATCATAGGCAGCATGGATATGGCAATAGCTAACACTTCCAGACCCGTAATCAACTCCAGCCTCAAAACAGCTCTAGATGAGCAGACGGAGAAGTGGGGCATAGAAATCATACGGGCAGAAATCAAAGACTTGGAGCCGCCGAAAGACCTCATTATATCCATGGAGTCTGTCCTCAAAGCAGATAACGAAAGGCAAGCAGCCGAAAAAACCGCCATAGCTCAAGCCACCTTGGCGAGCGGAGAGAAAAACGCTGCGATTCAAGTTGCAGAAGGACAAAAGCAAGCAGCCATCCTCCAAGCTGAAGGCCAAAAAACCGCCACCATCACCATAGCTGAAGGGGACGCTCAAGCAACCAAGCTAAGGAACGAGGCTTTAACCACCTACTTTAAGGATAGCGCGGTAGTCTTCAAGCAGTTAGACACGATTGCAACAGCTTTGCAGAACAACGCCAAGATAATCGTTCCTGAAGGCAAAGCCCTAACACTAATTCTAAATGAGCAAGAAAACCTGTCAAAAGCAACCATAATCCCAGTCACGCTGCCGCAGCAACAGAAAAACAGCAAACAGATGAGCAGCTAGTCCCGTTGAGGGTTATGTTTCGGGCTACCTCTTCTACTTTAACTACCTAGCTAATCAGGAAAACTGGCTTTGGCTAGCAATGATAATAAGCAGCGTGTAGAGTGGCGGGTCCGCTGGGATGCGCTTAATTATTTAAGTGAATCCCTTAAATTTTTAACCACAAAAAACGAATCGGGTCCTAGAAAATAGCCTTCAAGACAGCGGAAAATCAATGTAAGAAAATGAAAGAGTTGACGGACTGTGTTTGAAAAAAAGGAGAGTTGAAGATTAAGTTGGTTTTGTGATTCCTATGTTTTCTGCGCATAGATTGTCTCAGTCATGGAATCTATTTGTTTCGATCCATCGAATAAATACGCATATATCGTGTAGAGTCCTTCTTCCTGAGGTGTAACTTCAACTTTGTAAGGGGTTTTATCTCCAACAGCCAGATCTGTTATATCTATTGTAGACTGCTTTTCATTCTTTCCCGAGGGGGTTTCCACCCAAAATTCCAGTTTCAATCCCCCATCTTTTCTCAAACTCTCGACGGTTGCTTCAGCTACGATGGTCTTGCCAACAGCTGTATACGGGTTTGAAACCACCAGTAGACTCGTGATTCTTGCTTTTTCGCCGTTTAACTGAAGAGTCATCCAACTAGATTCCCACCAGAAATAATCTCCATCTTTACGTCCTTCGATCGTAACGTACACATCGGCTGATCCTCTTGCATCAACCCGGAAAAGCAGTTCAGTCCCTTTAAGCGGACCCAACTCTGAAATGTACTGTCCCCCAAGCAATCCTGGGCCATAAACTAACAGGTTAAATGGGTTTACAGAGTGCATTTGTACGTCAAGTTCTCTAAGAGTTTTAGGCTCTATGTTTTTAAGTTTCAATGTTACCCAATTAATTCCTTCATTTACATCCGTAGGATTAAGTTCATACTGGATAGGAGCCTTCCATTTCAACATTTTTTCACCTCCCTTCATCTTGCATTTAATTTTCTCTCAGATAGCGCGCGCTTTACTAACTGCATAAGGCTTACTTTCACCATGTTTTTCTTCATCTTTAAACGTAGAAAATCAATTTATTTGCGTTCTATAGCAGGCTCGCTAATCCAGCGAGGAGCACTGCGACTATACCAGTTACGAATACTCCGTCGAATGTTCCCGCTCCACCGATGCTAGAAACAGGCGCGCCAAGGTCAGGGATTTTTCCCAAGTTCGTTAGGTCTGCGCCTATGAGTGCTCCGAACGTCCCTGATACGTAAGCGACCACCGCTGGGTTGGAGAAGGAAAGTATAAGGGCGATTGTCGCGGCGGCAATCGGGGGGACGAAAGTTGGAGTTTCAATGCCAACTCCCTTGACGGGTTTAGCTACTAAATGAGTGACGATGCTCACTACCAGCACGCCTATGAGACTATAGAGGACAATGTTTAATGAGGATATAGTAAGAAGAAAAACGCTCATTCCGGCAGGTATCAGTGCGCCTCCGACATTGACCTCCACTTCGGTATATGTTTCTTGGGCTGGAACCCTTGGAATACGGTAGTTTATACCCATCCACCTAACGTATTCCTCACGAACCAAAGGTTGGCTGGACTTAATCTTATACAAAGGAATGTTTATGGAACTGCCAAGCAGACTCCCCACTAATATAATTGCAATAGCAGCGTCACCAGCGGCGGAAAAAGTGACCGTTATCAACCCTGAAAATAAGAGAATGAGAATTACTAGGACTACAAGTCCAGCCAAAACATAAACCCAGTTTTTGTGAGGGAAATAAACTCTCTTGCTACTCATCGGGGTTCCTCCCTTACTTGTACATTTATTAGCAATCTTTTTCAAATTTAAAATGTTTTCGATTTAGTCGAGATCTTATTTTTACGTCCACTATTGCGCGCGCGCTCACTCGTACGCTCCCATGCGCGTCCCCATGGATAATGTTTGTCTCACTCCGTCAGTCTGTCTGTCACACACAGAAAAAAGAAAAAGGGAATTAATGAATGTAGTTTTACGTTGGTTGGGTTTGTTGGGTCTTTTTCTTGCGGCGTCTATGCCATACAAGGAGTATCAACAACAGCACTATGATGATGAGGACGATGACTATGATCCAGTCCACCGCACCGAAAACGGACGCTGAAGCAACAACTGGTGGCGTCAGCGTTGGAGTTGGCGTTGACGACGAGGTAGGAACTGGCGTTGGCGAAGCAGTAGGCACCGGAGTGGGCTTTGCAGTAGGAGCTGGGGTGGGCGTTGGAGTTGGAGTTGGATTCACCGTAACTGAAACAGTGTTGGAAGCAGCAGAAGTAACGGGAGTAGTTGCGCTATCCGTCACCTTGCAAGTAATTGAGTGTGAACCAGCCGCGGCAGTGTACGAGTAGCTGGCACTGTTAGAGCCAACTGCTGCACCGTCAAGGTACCACTGATAAATTAGGGTGCCTGAACCGCCAGAAGGAGTAGCCGTAAACGCCTTAGATTGACCAACATCCATCGTAAATGGACCAGCAGGAGCAACACTCACAGTAGGCGAAGCACTCACCGCAACCGTTGCAGCATTGGATGGAGCCGAAGTTGCGCCTAAACTGTCAGTAACAGTCGCAGTAATCGAGTAAGAACCCGCGGAAGCAGGAGAATAACTAAACGTTGACGCAGTCGCTCCACCCTGAGCAGCCCCATCCACATACCACTGATAACTAGTGTAAGTGCCTGAACCTCCGCTAGGAGTAGCAGTGAACAGTTGAGATTGACCAACATCCAAAGTAGCAGTTCCAGGAGAAACAGAAACTGTTGGAGCAGAATTCACCGTAACCGCTACAGCAGAAGACTGAGGCGAAGTCGCGCCTGAGCTGTCAGTAACCGTCACAGTGATCGCGTAAGAACCCGCAGAAGCAGGAACAAAATTAAACGTTGACGCAGTCGCGCCACTCTGAGATGTCCCATTCACATACCACTGATAACCCGTGGAAGTGCCTGAACCGCCAGAAACAGTAGCAGTAAACATCTGAGACTGACCAACATCTATAGTAACCAACGAGGGCGAAATAGACCCAATGAAAGGAAGCGTGGATATCACAGAAACCGTACCAGAGCCATAGTTGGTTACGTATATGTCGCCGTTCGATGGTGCGTAGGCAACTCCATAAGGCTCAGTGCCTACGGTTATCGTCGCGACGACCGTGTTGGTTGACGTGTCTATCACGGAAACCGTACCAGAGGCATCGTTGGCTACGTACATGTAGCCGTTAGATGGATCGAAGGCAACTCCATAAGGATTAGTGCCGACAGTAATCGGCGAGCCGACAACCGCGTTAGTTGACGTGCTTATCACGGAAACCGTGGCAGAGTCAAAGTTGGTTACGTATATGTCGCCGTTAGATGATGCAAAGGCAACTCCAATAGGATCAGTGCCGACTGTTATCGGCGACCCAACGATCGCGTTGTTTGACGTGCTTATCACGGAAACCGTACCAGAGCCCAGGTTGGCCACGTATATGTCGCCGTTAGATGCGTAGGCAACTCCATAAGGATCAGTGCCGACTGTTATCGGCGACCCAACGATCGCGTTGTTTGACGTGCTTATCACGGAAACCGTACCAGAGTTCTTGTTGGCCACGTATATGTCGCCGTTAGATGATGCAAAGGCAACTCCATAAGGCCCAGTACCTACGGTTATCGGCGACCCGACAACCGCGTTGTTTGACGTGCTTATCACGGAAACCGTACCAGAGCCATAGTTGGCCACGTATATGTCGCCGTTAGATGATGCAAAGGCAACTCCATAAGGTTCAGTGCCGACTGTTATCGGCGACCCAACGATCGCGTTGTTTGACGTGCTTATCACGGAAACCGTATTAGAGCCCTGGTTGGCCACGTATATGTCGCCGTTAGATGCGTAGGCTACTCCAATAGGATTATTGCCGACTGTTATCGTGTTGACGACCATGTTGGTTGACGTGTCTATCACGGAAACCGTATTAGAGCCTTCGTTGGTTACGTATATGTCGCCGTTAGATGCGTAGGCAACTCCAACAGGTTCAGTGCCAACTGTTATCGTCGCGACGACCGTGTTGGTTGACGTGTCTATCACGGAAACCGTATTAGAGCCTTCGTTGGTTACGTATATGTCGCCGTTAGGTGCGTAGGCAACTCCAACAGGTTCAGTGCCGACTGTTATCGGCGACCCGACGATCGCGTTGTTTGACGTGCTTATCACGGAAACCGTACCAGAGCCCGCGTTGGCCACGTATATGTCGCCGTTAGATGATGCAAAGGCAACTCCATAAGGATCAGTGCCGACTGTTATCGGCGACCCGACGATCGCGTTGTTTGACGTGCTTATCACGGAAACCGTATTAGAGCCCTGGTTGGCCACGTATATGTCGCCGTTAGATGCGTAGGCAACTCCACCAGGATCAGTGCCGACTGTTATCGGCGACCCAACGATCGCGTTGTTTGACGTGCTTATCACGGAAACCGTACCAGAGCCTACGTTGGTTACGTATATGTCGCCGTTAGATGATGCAAAGGCAACTCCATAAGGATCAGTGCCGACTGTTATCGGCGACCCGACGACCGTGTTGGTTGACGTGTCTATCACGGAAACCGTACCAGAGCCATAGTTGGCCACGTATATGTCGCCGTTAGATGATGCAAAGGCAACTCCAACAGGATCAGCGCCGACTGTTATCGGCGACCCAACGATCGCGTTGTTTGACGTGCTTATCACGGAAACCGTACCAGAGCCATAGTTGGCCACGTATATGTCGCCGTTAGATGATGCAAAGGCAACTCCAACAGGATCAGCGCCGACTGTTATTGTTGGATATGTTGCGTGGGCGACTTGATTCAAACTCAGGGCAGAGAATAGGAAGATTCCTATCAATGCCGACAAAAGAATCATGCGCGTGTTTCTATTCATTCGATCTCATTCCTCCTTTTTTCCCATTTCTAGCGCCCGCTAGCGCTAGCGCGCTTGAAGACCATTTACCGTAAGTGTGAAAGCCTAAGCTAAACTGCCCAGCGGCTTCTCCCACTTAACTCATCTATGAGAGCATTGCCGATTTAATCTTTGCGAAAACACGTTTCATATGATTCTATATAATACATACTATATAGCAAACCAAAATGAAACAGCATAATTTATCGCGCGCGCTAATAAGAGAGCTTCTTCACTAATTAACGTGCCAATAGTCTGCCATAATAACAAGATATTTATTGGTAAAGAGACTACGTCAAAGTTAGTATATTAAATTGTTCAAAAATCAATTTAATAGTAAAGTGTTCGGGTGATAACCCTTAAGCACCAAAAGTGTCTTTAGCATCTTTTACTAGCTTTTGTAAATAGTCCAAGTAAAGCCTAGTTATGCCTTGAATCGAATCATCAATGATTGGTTTTCCAAGATACGTTTTGGGTAGGTCAGAGAAGTGAACCGTCATTACTCCCCATTCAGGCGCGCGCGCACTGCCCACTAACTAAAGCATGAATTTGCCTTTTTGATAGACTAATTCCTCGTCGGCGTAGATCTCGCCGGTTTGCATGTCTTTGAGTAGGTCCCAGTGAATAGATGACTGGTTTTTCCCGCCTGTTTCTTGGGAAATTGGAGCGAGCCCCAAGGCCATGTGGATGCAATGACCCATTTTTTCGTCGAACAATATGTTTTTTGTGAACGTGGTTATCCCTGTGTTTGTGCCGATTGCTATTTCGCCAATTCTTCTTGCTCCGTCATCGGTTTTGATGATTTCTTTAAGAAACTCTCCCCCCTTTTCAGCTTCGGACTTAACAACTTCGCCCTTTTTGAATGTAAGCTCGATGTTCTCCACTTCTCTGCCCATTTCTATGCCGGGATAAGTGAATCTGATTTTTCCCTCAGCAGAATCTTCGATTGGAGACGTAAAGATTTCGCCGTCTGGCATGTTCATATGACCGTCGCAGTTGATCCATCTTCGACCTTTCACACTTAGCCTGAGATCAGTATCCTCGCCAATAATGCGCAGGTTCTGGACCCTGTCAAGGCGCTTCACAGCATTCTCCTGCATTGCTGACAGCTCTCGCCATTCTTTTGCCGGGTCCTTTTTGTCTAGGAAGCAAGCTTTCGCGACAAAGTCCTGATATTCAAACAGTGACATCTCAGCTTCCTGTGCGAGGGCTTCTGTCGGGTACGGAATGACAGCGGAACCTCCGACTTTCAATAGCCTTGTTGCGAGGATATCAGATAACTCTCGTTGCGAAGCAACGTATTGTTTCATTAAACTTGCAGGTATATTAGATAGTCTCTTGGTGTTCGTTTCGGCGAAGACCTGAATAATCCCGTCAATCTCGCTAACGAAAAACCGGTCAAACGGGGACACGAATGTTATTTGCTTCTCGGTGCCGTAAGTAAATAACAACTCCTCCAAGCCGTCGAAGCTTCCTGGTGTCAGATACAGTGTTGGATGTCCTCCTTTCAGAAGGATATGCTTGTACAACTGTTGAATTAATGGAGCAGAAGCAACGTGCCCAACAATTCCTACCTTTTTCCCATCCGAAACGGGCAAACAGTAATCTGTAGCTAACATCGCGAGTTTTTCCACATCAAACAACGTCAATTTTCCGCTGTCCCCTGAGAAGTCTTATTCTATTTCCTTGAATTTAACTGTTAACGCGCGCAGCGTTATGACTGAGCAGGCCTGAAAGAGACAGATGCATCACCATGGTAGCCAGATAGTAGAAATTAACACAAATCAATCGAATTAGCAACAAGCTGGCGCGCTATAAACATTAACGTATTTCAGGGACAAACCAGCGCGCGAGAGATTACTACCTTTACGGCATTCTTAGAAGAGAATGGAAAGAACCAAAAATACTCACAAAAATCGTGTGAAGAAAGCCAGTTTTTGGTTTTGCGGAAAAGTTATAGCTTAACCCATGGGAAAGTGCCATTCCGAGTACATGCTTTTAACATAAGACCTGAACCAAGAAACACGACCTTTAACCATTTTAGGAACACGCATGCGCGCTATGCGTTAATGAAAGTGTTAGATTTTTTAGGTTGGTTTCTTATTGAATATTGAAAAGAGCGGACACGTGGCGTCAAAATGAATTACTACGCAATAGCTATAGGTGCTGGACTTATCTGCGATGGCGTAGGCAGCGTATTGAAGCAGCCCAAACAGTCGTTTTTCTGGTGGCAATTTATCCGTTTACTTCGAGCATTAGCGGGAGTTGCAGTAATAGTACTCTTCGGCATATTCTAAGAAGTGTTAGGTAACGGTACCAATAGGACTATAACTGTCCTTACACGTTAAGCTCATTAGATTCCTAGGCACCAAACGACACGACTTCAGGGACCCTGCTTAAAAGGAGAAAACTCAAATCGAGACCCACAAATATTTTTTAAAGAGTAAAGTCAAATGATATTTGGAGCTCAGTAGTAAAGGGATTAGAGTGAGCACAAAAACAAATTATTTTCATCACAGCGTCTGGTATTACGTATTCTTTGTGATTTTAATTTTCGTTGTTCTCGTGTTAATCTTTACAGGCTTAATAAGCATCACCCTTGGAGTGACCGGGCTTACACCGCTTACCATCGTGCTCGTAATGTTCGCGTGCCTGATTGGAAGCGGCATCAACATTCCACTGTATAAAATAAAAGCTACAGAACCAATGGTTAGTGAAGAAAATGTTAAGTGGCTTGGCGTAAACTACCGGATTCCAAGAGCATCGTATGGAGAAACAACCACTCAGATTGCAGTCAATGTTGGAGGTGCACTGATACCGACATCATTAAGCGTTTATCTACTCGGCATATCCTCAGTTTCCATCATTGCCTTAAGCCTGATAGGCGTGTTGATAGTAACCGTCGTGACACATTTGATAGCTCGACCAGTCAAGGGAGTCGGTGTCGTTACTCCAGCCCTCATTTCTCCTTTGGTTGCAGCGGTTTCTGCGGTGTTACTCTCGCCTGCTCATCCAGTAATAATCGCTTACGTGTCGGGCACGCTTGGAACACTCATAGGCGCGGATCTGCTGAACCTGGGAAAAATCCCTGATCTCGGGGCGCCTGTCGCAAGTATCGGCGGAGCGGGCACTTTCGACGGGGTTTTCTTAACAGGAATAATCGCCGCGCTCCTCGCATCGTTATAGCCCACGTTTCTTGGTTAATTGTCGAATATCTAGAGGCGGGCGCTTAGTGTTAGCGCATGTGCTATGACCTAAGGGTACGTTGCCTTAAAATCGATAGGCATTTAGGTTTGAAAATAAGTATTAATGGAAACGGTTGATGCTTGATGGCTTTAGTTAAAATAAGTAAAGTCTTAGAAGGATGCTGTTCAGACCAGAAAGTAGCTGTACGCGGCTGGGTTTACCGTAAACGTGAAGGAAAAGAACTTATTTTCCTCGTAATCCGCGATTCAACGGGAGTAATCCAGTGTACAGTTAAAAAAGCTAGTCCCTGCTGGAACGAAGCCTTACGCTTAACAATTGAATCTTCACTTACAGTTGAAGGCACCGCCAAACAGGACAAGCGTGCCCCAGGCGGATACGAAATAAGCATAGAAAACTTGACGATTATTGGTTTAGCAGAAACCTTTCCAATAGCGAAAGATAAAAGCGAAGAATTCATCCGTGACATGCGGCACCTCTGGCTTCGTAGTCGAAAAATGAATTTAGTCATGAAGGTTCGTGCTGACGTGTTAGAGGCAACACGTGAATACTTCAAAAGCCAAGATTTCACGGAGGTTTCGCCGCCGATGTTTATTTCCGCGGCAGTTGAAGGCGGCTCAACTCTTTTCGGCTTAAAATATTTTGATCAAGACCTTTACTTAACGCAGAGTTCTCAGCTTTACCTGGAAATTCTAATCTATTCTTTAGAAAATGTCTATTGCATCGCTCCATCGTTTCGGGCTGAAAAAAGCAGGACAATCAGGCATTTAACCGAGTACTGGCACATTGAAGGCGAATGGCCTTTCGCTGACATGAACGACTTAATGAAGTTTGAAGAAGGCTTGATGACGCATGTTTGCCAAAGCATAGGCGACACCTGCCAAAAAGAGTTTGCAGAGTTAGGCGCTGACATAAACAAGCTTAAAATGGTTAAAACCCCGTTTCCACGCATAACCTACGCCGAAGCAATCAACAGGCTAAAGGTCAAAAATCCCATATTAAACTGGGGTGCCGACTTGGGTTATGAGGATGAGAAGGTTTTAGCTGAAGATTTCGGCAAGCCATTCTTCGTTTACGACTACCCAACAGCGATTAAAGCGTTTTACTGCAAAACCTACCAAGATCACCCTGAGGTTGCAATGTCAGTGGATATGATGGTGCCCAGAATCGGCGAAATCAGCACGGGCGGAGCAAGAGAAGAAAACAAAGACATACTTATTCAACGTATGAAAGAGCAAGGCTTGAAACCTGAAGACTACGAATGGTACCTTGACCTACG
>Ga0326727_10022241_pt1 | contig 12286 bp, 12 predicted proteins | sample MB2enrmetagenome_FD_207643 | JGI IMG/M metagenome (GOLD analysis project Ga0326727, IMG submission 207643) | Lab enriched peat soil microbial communities from McLean, Ithaca, NY, United States - MB29MY | ecosystem: Environmental > Terrestrial > Soil > Wetlands > Peat | place: USA: New York... | reverse complement strand
AACGGGACGGCCAGTTATGCCAATCTGCTGCTGGGCGGTTCCCTCACGGGCACGTTGGGGATGACGTATACCTCGCTCGATACCACCCACCAGAGTGTGCTGGGCGTGAACAGCACCGTTAACTACGTGCATCAAGTCCAGCGCTGGACCTTCACGGGCGGCTTCGGTTACTCGCAAGGCACCCAAACGGTGCTGATCTCCTATACCACTTCGGGGTATGACTATTCCGGCAGCGTGGGCCGCAAGTTTGGTCGCCGGTCGTATTGGGCGGCCTACGCGAACGGGGCGAGGACCCTGGAGACTGGCCAGCCCGGATCGGCAAATTCCAGCCAGAGCTACTCGACCTCGTTTTCTTTTGCCCGGTACAGCCTGAGCGGCGCTTACTCAAAGTCCAGTGGGAATGCACTTTTGACCTCGGCGGGCCTGGTGGCCACGCCCATTCCCCTGCCCGTCATCAATCCGGCAGACGTGATACTTTACAATGGCAGATCATACTCGGTGGGACTCGGAGCGCACCCGGTTCACGGGCTGACGCTGACCGCCACTTACGCCAAGGCCCTCAGCGACACTCAGAGTAATTCCACGCGCTCGAACAATAACAATGAAATCCTGAATTTTCTTGCCACCTACAACGTTCGCAAACTGAAGTTGATTTCCGGGTACACTCGGTTAGTCCAGGGATTCAGCGTTTCCGGAACCCCACCGACGTTGGCGGGATCCTTCTACGTGGGGGTTTCGAGATGGTTCAATTTCTTTTGAACGATCACCCCCAAGACACGAAGACAAAGAGAAAGCAGTCAGAATGGGGCTGCCTTTCTCCTGGCCTGCGACTTCCAAGTCACGCACTATTCAATCCGGCCCCGCCGGTGGCAGGGCTGCCTCCTGTCTTCTCGCTCCTCCATGGGTGTCTTGGCAGTGAATCTCTTCAGCCTTGCCGGTAGGGTGCGGGTTCGTCCAGGGATTTAGCGTTTCCCGAACCCCAGCGACGATGTTAGGATCGTTCTATGCAGGGATTTCGAGATGGTTCAATTTCTTCCAGGTGGGCAGATCGGGAATCGGGTGATCGGGAGATCGGGTGAACCGAAGCCAACTCCGCCCTCGTCGTTCCGCTTACGGCAAACTGCCTGCGGCCTGCTGATTCTCCTGCTAATTCCCGGAGTCGTCCTGGCACGGCCGAAATCGCCACCGGCGGGCCCCGTGAGCTTGCCCGAACTGGAGCTTACGGGCGGACGCAAGCTCCGCTACGAAGGCAGCGTCACCTCGGAGCGCGAAGTCAAGAACAAGCCCCGACTTTGGGGCCGCCTGCTGGACATCGTGGCGGGCGAACCCGCATTCCACGCCCTGATCGCCCCCTACAGCGTGGTGACGGACTCTCACCAGCGCATCATTGTCACCGACCCGGGCGCCTCGGGCATTCACATCTTTGATTTCACGCAGCACAAGTATAAGTTCATTTCGCGCGCCAAAGACGCCGATGGATTGTCTTCGCCCCAATGCGTCGCCGTGGATGCCGATGACAACATCTACGTCACCGATTCGTACTCGGGCAAAATCTTTTTGTTTGATGCCAACGGAAAATTCCGGCAGGTGATCGGCAGCATCAAAGGGGAAGGATATTTTAAGCGGGCCACCGGAATCGCGGTTGATTCCGCCGCCCAGCACATTTACGTGACCGATACCTTGCGCCACCAGGTCTGGGTGCTCGATAGGCAGGGCACGATATTGCAGAAGATCGGCGCGCCCGGCTCGAGCGAGGGGCAATTCAACTTTCCCACCGAATTGCGGCTGGACGGCCAGGATCTGCTGGTGGTTGACGCCATGAACTTTCGGGTGCAGGTTCTGGATCGTTCCGGGAAATTCGAATACGCCGTCGGGCAAAGGGGGGACGATTCGGGGTCTATGTTCCGCCCGAAGGGAATCGGCAGGGATTCCGAGGGGCACCTTTACGTGGTCGAAGGGCTGAGCGGGTTGGTGCAGGTCTTTGACCGCGCCGGGCGGCTGCTCTATTACTTCGGGCAGAAAGGCTCGGGGTTCGGGGAATTTCAGTTGCCCACCGGGTTGTTTATCGATCGCAGCGATCACGTGTTTGTGGTGGACTCCTACCATCGTCGCGTTCAGGTTTTTCAGTACTTCGCGGCGGGAAAACAAGAAACAGGGAACAGGTGACTGGGTACAGGTTGCCGATATCGGAATGATGATCCATAAGAGACAAAGGCGAGGAGCCAGAAGTCAGGAGTCAGGAGTCAGAATGGGACTGGCTTCCTCCTGGCTCCCGGCTTCTGACTTCTGGCTCCTTTCCTGCGCCTTGGTGGTGGCTCTCCTGGGTGTCGGCGGCGCCGCGCGGGCGCAGACTGACGTCATCGGCTCGCATGACCTGTCGCCGGGAGGGACGGGCTCGCCGATCAAGGGGACTATTTCCGGCTCCTGCTATTATTGCCATGCTGCGCACTCCGGCTTGAATGGCACCGCCGGCGTCGCCCAAACTCCGCTCTGGGACCAGAAACTGTCCAGTGTCCAGGCGTACACGGTTTACACCAATTCGACCATGGTAAACACCACCAACCCCTCACCGCCCCTGGGCACCAATAGTACCCTCTGCCTCAGTTGCCATGATGGCACGGTGGCCGCGTCGCCCGGGGCGCTGGTTCCTTATGGGAATGTTCCGATGACGGGTCAGATGAAGGCCACGGACGTATTTGGCACCAACCTCTCGACGATGCATCCGATCAGCTTCAACCTTCCCTTGAAAAGGGCCCCGCATTTGTGGCCGTCCTTGACCTGGAGGCGGCCTTCGACCCACGATCCAACGGGGGCCGTGCAGCTTATCAACGGGAATGTGGAGTGTGGGAGCTGCCACAATCCTCACGTGCAGAACATCGACCCGAACAATCCGAATTTCCTGGTGATCGACAATTCCAAAAGCGCGCTCTGCCTGGCCTGCCACACCACCGTCCCCACCGGTTCGGGAATGGGCCTGACCGACTCGCTGGAAGCGAGCCATAACCCCACGGGCGCGGTGGGATCGCAACTGACCGCTCGGGCCGGGGCGAGCAATACCAACCCGCTGGTGGGGTGGCCGACGGGCATCCACGCCATCGCGGCCAACAAAGTGGCGCCCCAGATAACCGCGGAAACCAACTCGGGGTTGGCCAGCCGGGCGGCCACGAGCGCGCGGCAGGTTTCCCTGGGGCCTTACCCCACCGTGGCCGAGAATGGTTGCTCGTCGTGCCACGCGCAACATAACGTCCAGGGGCAGAACTCCCTGCTGCGCGCGGTTGACGACCAGACGTGCCTCAACTGCCACAACGGGAGCTCGAACATTTCTCCTGCCATCTCCAATATTCTTGCCGAAATGGTGGCGCCGAAATATGGCCATGCATTTTCGGAAGGGAACACCCCCCACCGCCCGCAAGAGGACGTGTTGTTGAACCAGAACCTGCATGTGACCTGCGTCGACTGCCATAATCCGCACTCGGCCACTCGGGTCGCTAGTTTTCCCGCCGCGCCCACCGTCCGTCTTTCGCAGACCATGGTTACCGGGATCAGTGCCACGGACGGGAAGAGCGTGGTCAGCCCGGCCGTCAACCAATATGAGAATTGTCTGCGCTGCCATGGCACGAGCACGGGCAAGAAATCGAGCATCACTTTCGGTTATTTGCCGGCGCGAGTGGCTTCTGCCGGCGACCCGCTGAATGTTATTCCGGAATTCAGCTCGATTGCCACCTCCAGCCATCCGGCGTTCCACGATCGCAGCAGCCCGTTCCCGCAACCCAGCCTCCGTTCCAACCTGCTGGACCTTAACGGCAGGACACCCGGGCGCAGCCTGGGCACCCGCATCCTGTGCACCGACTGCCACAATAGCGACGACAATCGAGAATTCGGCGGTAGCGGGCCGAACGGGCCGCATGGATCAATTTTTCCGCATATCCTGGAGCGCCGCTATGAGTTCAGTCAGGCGCCCTTTCCGGGCAAGCTCGTTACCAATCTCTTCCCCAACCCGAACTTAAGCGCCGAGGGCGGCCGGAACGGGGGACCGTATGCTCTGTGCGCCAAGTGCCACGACCTCAATCAGGTCATGAATAACACCAGCTTCAGCGAGCACGCCCGCCACGTTCAGAAGGACGGACTCTCGTGCTCGGTCTGCCATACGGCCCACGGGATGGGCGCGCAATCGGGCAATATTTCGGGCGAACGCCTGGTGAATTTTGATGCCCGGGTCGTCGCCCCTAACGCCGGGGCTCCGATCTCGTACAACCGCGCCACGAACTCCTGTAGCCTGGTGTGCCACAATTACGCCCATCAGCTCCGGACGGCGGGCGGCGGCGCGAAACGCTAGCAGGAAGAATCTAGAAGTGAGGAGCTAGAAGTGAGGAGTCAGGGTTGGGAAGTGGTTTATTCTAACTTCTAAATTCTAGCTTCTAACCCCTGCCTTTCGCCATGTTCTCATCCCGCACCAACTGGTCGCTCACCCCCAATCGCCTCTCGGAACTCTTGCGAGAGCGCCGGGCGCGCGGCTTGCCGATTCTGGACCTGGCGGAATCCAATCCTACGCGCTGCGGCATCGCGCTCGACGTGGAAGAGATTCTTGCCCCGCTCCGCAATCCCCGCGCCCTGACGTATGAACCCGATCCGCGCGGCCTGCGCACGGCGCGGGAAGCGGTTGCGCAATACTACTCGGAGCGCGGAGCCGAGCTTGATCCTGACCAGATTTTCCTCACCACCAGCACCAGCGAAGCTTACTCGTTCGTGTTCCGGCTTCTCGCCAACCCCGGCGAAAAAATCCTGGCGCCGCAGCCGAGTTATCCCCTCTTCGATTTTCTCGGCGGCTTGAATGACGTCGAAGTGCTCTCCTACCCGCTGTTCTACGACGACGGTTGGCAGGTGGATTTGCCAGCGCTCGCCTCGAGATGGGAATCACGCACGCGCGCCGTGCTGGTGGTTCACCCCAACAACCCCACGGGGTCCTACGTGCAACAGCGCGAACTGGCACGAATGACCGAGCTTTGCCGTCAAAAACGCGCGGCCATCATCGCCGATGAAGTCTTCGCCGATTATGCCTTCGGCGCGGACGCAAATCGCGTGGTGACCCACGCCCGGAACTCCGAGGCGCTCACCTTCACCCTCAGTGGACTCTCGAAGATCTCCGCCTTGCCGCAGATGAAGCTGGGGTGGATTGTGGTGAACGGCCCGCCGGAATTGCGGAATGAAGCGCAAGCGCGCCTCGAGGTGATTGCCGACACTTACCTTTCCGTGAGCGCGCCCGTGGCTCTGGCCACGCCCCCATGGCTTGCCCGGCGGCGCGCCATTCAAGCGCAAATACTGGAGCGAGTGCAAGCCAATCTGCGCCAGCTCGATCACCTGCTCACCCCCGGCTTGCCCGTGGCCAGGTTGAAAGTGGAAGGCGGCTGGTACGCTGTTCTGAGGGTGCCTTCGACGCGCAGCGATGAAGATTGGGCGGCGGAGTTCCTCACTCAAGACGGCGTCTCCGTGCATCCGGGGCACTTCTACGATTTTCCCTCCGAGGGCTTCCTCGTCTTGAGCCTGCTGCCCGCACGCGAAATTTTCGCCGGGGCGCTCGGCAAAATCATTTCGCGAATCTGCACGCAAAGCTGATTCATGCGCCTTTCTGGGCTGCCGCGACGAGCTTGCGCACCGGCTCCACAATCATCAGCAACAGTTCCGCATGGGGTTTGGCAGCCAAGCCCAGCAACACGGACTGCTCCTCGACCCAGGCGCGGGGGGCAGGTTTGCCGGAGTCGAGGTAATCCAACGCCTCCAACCCCGCCCGGGCTACCGCCGATAAATCCTCCGCCAAGGGAAGATCTTCCTTGAGCAGCGCCGACTGCTGCAAAAGAGGGAGTAGTTGCTCGCGACTGTCGCGCCAGGCGATGAGCTGTTTGCGAACCGCGTCTTTATTGGCGCTCAGATGATCGACCCTGCCGGCAAAAATCCGCGCCTTCTCACTCTCCGGACGCGCCGCGTCCACCAGGCGATTGTATGGCGTGAGACTGGTGTACTCGCGCGCCTCCTCGCGTTCGTAGTGCTTGACGGGTTCCACCACATCCGCCAGCGTTTCCAGCGCCTCGGGTGAGTGCGTCCCGGCCAGCCGGGCGAGCATCAGGGGGTAGCTGGAGTGATGCGTCCCGCCCACCCAATCGAGTTCCCGGCTGACCACTTCGAGCCGTCGATACATGGAATCCACATCCTTCACCTCCGCCGCAGACCAGAACCTTTCGGCGATGGCGGCGGTGGAGGGCCAGACGCGCGAGTCGACATTTTCCGGCGTTACGAACTCGCTCCACATGCAAGCTTCGCCGCCCAGGATGCGCGTGGCCTCCTCGGGCGTAAGGCTTGCCGCGGCGCCGGCCAGGGGATCGACCTTGTAGTACTCTGCAGGCGCCAAGGCGAAATCGAGGTAATAGCCGTGGGAGAGAATGCTCATGTAGCCCAGGCGCGCCGTCTGGGCCAGGGAGTCCGGCCCGCGCCAGGAGTGCACGACAATGTCCTTGGGAAGGTCGGAATGAAAAATCTCGTCCCATCCAACCATTTTCTTGCCGTGTTTCTGCACAATGGGCAGCAGGTGACGATTGAAATAAAGCTGGAGGTCGGCATTGCCTTTCATCCCGTGCGCCTGTTTGAAAGCCACGATCTGAGGGTTCGTGTTCCACTGCTTGCCGCTCACCTCGTCGCCGCCGACGTGGAAGTACTCATCGGGAAAAAGTGCGGCGACCTCGCGGGTCGGGTCCAGGGTGGGATCGAAGATGCCCCATTTGCGCTCGATGTGGAACGGGCCGGGGCCGCTGGCGAGTTCGGGATACCCCACGTACCAACTTGTGGAGTGGCCCGGCATCTCGATCTCAGGAACGACGCGAATGCCGCGGTCGCGCGCGTAGGCGATCAACCCGGTTATCTGGGCCTGAGTGTAGTAGTGGCCGTCCGAGCCCAGTTCGTGCACCCGGGGATGTTCTTTACTTTCGATACGGAAGCCCTGATCGTCCGTGAGATGAAGGTGCAGCACATTGAGTTTTACGGCGGCCATGGCGTCAATATTCCGTTTCAAAACTTCCTCGGGAATCCAGTGGCGGCAAACATCCATCATCAAACCTCGCCAGGGGAACCGCGGACGGTCCACGATGTGCACGGCGGGCGCGCTGAATCCCTGCGCGTCGAGTTCCACAAGCTGAAGAAAAGTCTCCATCCCCCGCAGCACCCCCACCGGCGTGGGAGCGCTCAGGCGGGCCTGCTGCGGGGTGACATCCAGTTGATAGGATTCGTCTTCCCGCACCGATTGCACCGCTTCCCCCGCGTGCTCGCAGTGGAATACCAGGGTTGCTTTGCCCGGTTCCTTTTCGAGACCGTCGGGGAAGGGAATTCCGGTTTCGAGCGAGAGACGCTGAATCAGACGGGCAGCGGCCGCCTCAAGACGCGGCTCCTGGTATCCCTCCAGCGCTACGCGGAAGTTTCCGTCTATCACCAACCGGCCCGAGCCCGGCTCGAGCTTGGCCGGCTGCGGCATCAGATCATAAGTTTGAGCCTGAGCATGATGTGCCCCATAAAGCATGATAGTGATGATTCCAACCAAAACAAATCGGATCTGACTTTTCATTTCGCCACCCAGTGATTCGAGCCCATCGGTTGCTCTGTATCGATACGAATTGCATGCAAGCGTTGCGGCTCGGAAGATAAAATCGGCGTCCTCGCGCGCATGACGATAGAACAACCGGCGGGCGATTGCAACCGCAGAAAAGCGACCGCAGAAACGCAACGGTGATAGAAAATTCGTAGCGCCGCCATCTCCGATTTCTGGAGTCCGATGGACTCCATCGGAGTCCGCAAATCGGACTTGGCGGCCCAATGCCAGCGGGAAGGCGGCGCGGCAAACTTCGTGCTGATAGAATATGCGCTGCGCCCGGCCTGAAATCCGTCCCATCAAGAGAGGGCGTTGGGGGGTGGGACCGAACCAGATAAACCTTACGCCGGCGCCGGGCTCCACCACGTTTCATGGTTCCTGCAACCTGCGTTGCCATGGCCAGAACCACAATAACCCCAGTTATTGAGACCGCTGCCCCCAGAGGTTTCCTTCGATGAACAAGGCTGAGGCCCGGCCCATTCGAAATGCGTTACACTGGTTTATGAAGCGCATCGCCTTCGGGGGGAGTAAAATGTTCAGTGGGCCCGCCAACAGGTCCTCGCCGAGTCGGCCCCGGCGAGGCGTGATGAGCGGCCAGTCCGGTAACTTGGAAATTCATGGCCAGAGGCTGGGAAAGCAAATCAGTTGAGTCGCAGATGGAATCCTCACAGTCGAAGCAAGAGGAGAGCGCCAGGAAACGTTTGACCACGGAAATGGCCGCAGCGCTGCGCAAGAAGGAAACGCTGCTGTTGGCTCGCGCCCACCTGCAACAACAGATGCAGGCGAATCAGCACCCGCGCTTTCAGGCGATGCTTCAAAACGCGCTGGCGGATTTGGAAAAGCAACTTGCGGATTTTGACGTGCTCGATCGCGCCGCGGATAGTCGCGGATAGCAACCGCCCCACCGCCACCAGCCCTGCTCGGCACCACGCCTGCTCAGCACCACGCCTGCTCGGCACCACGCCTGCTCGGCACCACCCCTGCTCAGCACCACGCCTGCTCAGCACCACCCCGTCGCTGGGCGCGCCACCCCTCCTCATCTGAGGAGGGGAGTTCCTTAAAAGCTCCCCTCCTGATTCAGGAGGGGTGGCGCGCCGAGCGACGGGGTGGTGTCGAACTGGGGATAACCAGACCCGTGGTGGGAAACCCGAGCCAGTGACTCCTCACTCGTCTTTCACAAATTTGAGGGCGGCGGAATTAATGCAATAGCGGAGGTGTGTGGGCGGGGGACCGTCTTCAAACACGTGCCCAAGGTGCGCGTCGCAGCGGGCGCACTGCACCTCGGTGCGTCTCATGCCGTAACTCATATCGGTTTTCAGTTGGATGTTCTGGTTCTCGACCGGATCCCAGAAACTCGGCCAGCCGGTGCCGGATTCGAATTTCTTTTGGGAATGAAAGAGATCGGCTCCGCAACAGACGCAGCGGAAAACCCCCTCTTCGTGAGAATCCCAGAACTGGCCGGTGAAGGCGCACTCGGTGCCTCCATGGCGGGTCACCTGGTACTGCTCCGGGGTGAGGATTCGTTTCCATTCCGCGTCCGATTTTACGACTTTTTCTATGCTCATCCGTTCCTCCCTGTTGCGCATCGCGGCGGAGCCGCAAGGAAACCCGTTTTGTAGGGGCACGCCATGGCGTGCCCCAACCGCCTTGCCGCCTAGGGGCCATTGGTGCTGGCCTTGGGCCGAACGCCGTTCGGCCCTACGTGAGGAAATGTTGTGTGCAAACTTCGAGGCGCGTCAGCGCCGCCCTGTGCCGTTGTGCGGATAGACCAAGCTCCGAGTTGCTTCCCAGGAGACATAAACTTTTGCATCGCTCGGGGGCAGCGATTCGCGTGAGGCGCTCGAGTCCCGCACCACCACGCGCTGGCCACTGGAAACCCGCACTCCCCAGCGGCGTCTTCCTCCCTCGTAGATCGACTCGACCAGTTCGCCCTCCAGCAGATTCAGCTTATCCCCATTTTGAGCGGGAGGGTGGTGCGTTAAGCGCAGGCACTCCGGCCGCACCGCCAGCGTCGCGAGCGACTGCGGGGGAAGGTCCGCGGAGTTCGACGCCCACAGGGCCTGCCCGCCCGCCATCTCAAACCGCGTGCCCTCGGGCGTGTGGGCGGCGCAACTCACCTCGAAGAAATTCTCCACTCCCATGAAGTCGGCCACGAACTGGGTTCGCGGGCGCTCATAGATTTCTTCGCTCGTGCCCACCTGCTCAAGCCGCCCGCGGTTGATCACCGCCACGCGGTCGGACATCACCAGGGCTTCTTCCTGGTCGTGAGTTACAAAGATAAAGGTAATGCCCAGGCGCGCGTGCAGGCGCTTTAATTCCACCTGCATCTGCTGCCGGAGTTTCTGGTCGAGGGCCCCCAGGGGCTCATCGAGCAGGAGCACGGCGGGCTCCAACACCAGGGCTCGAGCCAGGGCCACGCGCTGCTTTTCTCCACCGCTCAGTTGATGGGGATAGCGATCCTGCTTGCCGGGCAGTTCCACCAATTCCAGAATGGCCCCCACGCGGCGGCGAATCGCCTCGGGGGCAAGCTTCTTCTGCTCCAGACCGAAGGCGACGTTGCGGAAAACGGTGAGGTGGGGGAAAAGTGCGAAATGCTGAAAGACCGTATTGACGTTGCGACGATAAGGAGGTAGGGCGGAAGCATCGCGCCCGTCAATCAGGACTTGCCCATCCTGGGGCAATTCAAATCCCGCTACCAAGCGCAAGAGCGTGGTCTTGCCGCTTCCGCTCGGGCCGAGAAGCGTCAGGAATTCGCCTCGTCGAACCTTGAGCGAAAAGGCTTCCAGGGCAGCGTGTTCCCCGTAGCGCTTACCGACGTTACGAAGCTCTACGATGCATTCCGGCGACGCGTCCAATTCTTAGGCTTATCCCGACCTCCCAAGGTGAATTTGAAATTGATGCTACCCGTATCTCTCCGGCTTGGCAAGAGATGATTGAAGGTGATAATTCAGGGGCGAAATCAGCGGCGCCGCGAAACCTGAGCACAGCCCCACAAGGTTGCGACACACGCCGCCTCCCCTGGCAAATGCTCGCTGAAAACTGCGCCGGCGAGTTTACCTCGCCAAATTGTAGCGGCGAGTTCACCTCGCCCTATGGCGGCGTAAAGCCGCCTCTACATCTGCCTCACCGCGGCCGGCCCTGGCAGTTATTTCTGCTTCAGCGAACGAATGTAGGTGACCAGCGAGTGAATCTGCTCGTCACTCAACTTGTCACCGAATGCCGGCATCGCCGTGCCTTTCTTCCCGTTCTTGATGGCCTCCACGATTTCCTTATCCGTCAGGGAGGCCTGCACCTTGGGGTCCGTGAAGTCGGGAGTCTTCAGGGCGGAATACCCCTTGCCGTCAACCCCATGGCACATCGAGCACTTTTGTTTGAAGAGATCGCCGCCGTCGTCGGGTTTCGGCCCACCCTGGAGCACAAGACTGAAAATGAGCAAGAAAGCTCCCACTCCCAAAACCTTGCATAACGCTGATACCTGGAATCGCATGGGCTCCTCGAAATTTAGAGTGCAGTGGTTAGTGACGAGTGGTTAGGGGCTAGCCACGCACATCTGGCGGCGAACCACTGACCACTAACCACTGCTTTACTTAATCGGGACATACCCCGGGGGATGCGCCGACCCTTCGCCGAAGAAGAACAGCTCCATCTGACTGGCGATAAATTCCTGGGCTTCCTTCGTCGAAGGCACCAGGCGATATTCGTTGATTAACATCCTCAAGAAATTAAGCCACTGGTCCCACGCTTCTTGGGAGACGTTATCGTAGATGCGCTGGCCGAGTTCTCCCGCCCAGGGAGGTTCCTCGAGACCGGGAAGTTCCTTATTCAGCTTCACGCACTTCACCATTCGTTGTGCCATTGACAAGTTTCCCCCTGGAATTCACTTTCCGATTCGGAACTGCTCTTGGTTAGATTGCTGCCGCAAATCCCCGGCAGCAGACCGCACCCGCTCACAAACTTATTATACAGGAAATCCGGTTGATTATTTCTTGCGGCGAATTTCCAATTCCACTTCCTCGCCGTCCAGCAGCGGAAGCCGCGTGTGCGGATGGAGCACATCATTCTGGAAAGTCGCGGAAATACACAGAGGTTTCGGTGGGGGTGTTTGGAAAACCTGAGGCGCGGGTCCCTGTGGCGCCGGAGCGCGTGACACGGGTGGTTGGGGCGCCAGGGTCTGAGGCGCGGGTTCATGCGGCACTATGCCGCGCTCGGCATCGTCCATGGCTTTATTCGCCAGCCCGTCGGCTTCACGGTTTTGCTCGCGATAGACGTGCCGAATGGAAAAGAACTCGAGGCGAGCGATCATGGCCTGGGCCTTATCGTGCAACGGCCTCAAATCAGGGCTGCGGACCTTGTACTGCCCGGAAATCTGGCGGGCCATCAGTTCCGAATCCGTCAAGACGCGCAGGCGTGGATAGCCATGGCTCAGGGCGTACTCCAGTGCCGCCAGCAGCCCCTGGTACTCGGCAAAGTTGTTGGTGGTTTTGCCAAGGTATTTTGCAAACGCCGTGACGGCCTGGCCTTGCGCCGTTTCGATGGCCACTCCATAAGCCGCGGGGCCCGGATTGCCGCGCGATCCGCCGTCAATGTGCGCAATGATTTCAGGTGAGTTGGACATGAGGGATTTTGGATTTTAGATTTTGGATTTTAGATTGGAAA
>Ga0326727_10022240_pt1 | contig 12286 bp, 5 predicted proteins | sample MB2enrmetagenome_FD_207643 | JGI IMG/M metagenome (GOLD analysis project Ga0326727, IMG submission 207643) | Lab enriched peat soil microbial communities from McLean, Ithaca, NY, United States - MB29MY | ecosystem: Environmental > Terrestrial > Soil > Wetlands > Peat | place: USA: New York... | reverse complement strand
CGACGCGTGAGCCATTGCCGCTCGATGGCATCAACGTGGTCTACGTCGACGACGGCAAGGACGGCACGCGCGACCTGGCGATCGACGACATCAAGATCGATCCGCCGGTCGTGGCGCCGGGTGCGCCGATGACGATCCACGCCGTCGTGCGAGCCACGGGCGCCGACCTGGCGAATAACATCACTTGCCAGATCGACGACGATCCCGAAGTCGGTCGCGTCGATCCGCAGGAAGTTCGACGCAAGGCGGGTCAGAGCGCGGAAGTGGTATTCAAACGCAACGCGCCGCCGGCGGCGGTTACGGGCGGAGACACGGCTTACCAGGTGCGCATCAAGCTCGTGAACAAGGATTCGCTTCCATTCAACGACGAGCGCTGCGCCACATTTATCGTTCGACCGAAGCCTCGCATTCTGACGCTGACCGACGATCCACGGAACGCCAGGAGCTGGAAAGCCGTGATCCAGGTGCTCGATGCGTTCGACGTCACGGTCAAACGCCCAAACGATTTTAAGGAAGCAGATCTAGCTGGTGTCCGAGGCATCTGCCTGTTTCAGATCAACCATCCGTCATCGGAACTATGGAAGCTGCTGGACGGCTTCGTCCGTGCCGGCGGGGGATTGGCGGTGGTCCCCGGGCGGGAACAAATGGATACCGAGGCGTACTCCGGTGAGGATGCTACGAAAATCCTTCCCGCGCGATACTTGGAGTACATCAAGGTCCCCGCCGACAAACCGCATATTCTCTGGGCGCCGCTCGAGGGACAGGACGAGCTGACAGGTCCGATTCGTGACATCGTTCGTACGCAGAATCCGGACTTCGCCCACGAAGAATTGCGGCCGTTCGTCAACGTCTACTGGCGCACCGCGCCTGCCACGTTTGCCGTGGCGAACTTCGAAGACGCTCAGAAGAATCCCGCCCTCCTGGTGCGGTCCGTTGGCAGCGGCCGGGTCGTTCAATTCGCAAATGCGCTCGAGTCCGATCCTCCCGAGTCGAGTCGCACGCGCGACTATCGACCCGCGCACAATTACTGGAGCGACTCCTCGTTCGGCTTGGTCCTGGTCGATCACGTCTGTAAGTTTCTGGCCGGTACGACCACGGCGCCTGAAGTCAATTTCCGCAGCGGTCAGCCGAGTGCGCTGGCTTTGCTCGGTTCGCCGCCGGCACCGCCGCTGAAGTTGCTCGGCCCGGAGCCATCGGCCGCTCAAGCACAGATCGTCTTTGCCGATGGACGACTCTCCGTCACCGGAGCCGACGATCCCGGGAACTATCGCATCCGCGACAGTAAAGGTGCCATCGTCGCGGCTTTCAGCGTTGCGCCGCGGGCGGAGGAAAGTAACCTGGATCGCGTGCCGATCGAGGAATTGCAGGCGACGTTGGGCAAGGACGCTGTGCTCTCCACCGATCGCAGCGTGAATTTGCGAGATTTGTTGCAGACGCGTTGGCCGGCGCCCTTCGAGTTCATGCCGTGGCTGATGCTGATGTTGTTGATGGCAATGACGTTCGAGGGAGTGCTTTCGAACAAGTTCTATCGGCGGACGGCTCCGGACTCCGCAGCGGCTTCTTGAGATTTAGATGACTCCGCTCCTCGATCCAATTTGGCCGTGGTCTGTGCTGTTGGCGCTGATGACGCCCGCAGGACTTTTAGTCGTCGCACTGTCACTTGGCGGCGGGGTGGCGACGTATTGGCTGCCGAAGTTGCTTCGCTGGCCCGATCCTGGCTTGCGTAGGTACCGATTGCTGCGCGCAGCCGGCGTCACGGGCGGCATGATCGCGGTGTGGCTTGCGCTGGGATTCGGTCGATCCACGGGCTCGGTAAAGGCGAGGGCAGTGGATCTGGGCGCTGCGGCCCTGTTGCTCTCACCGCTTGCCCTGGTCGCCGTTACTCTATGGACCTACGCCGGTGTTCCGAACGCTTCGCGTCGAAGAATCGGAACCATTTTGGCGCTGCGATTGGTCGCATTCCTGCTCGTACTGCTGGCTTGTCTGCGGCCAGCGGTCGGCATCTTGGACAAGAGTAAAGCGGCCAGCGTGCTGTACATCGCCGTCGATCGTTCGGCGAGTATGACGATTTCGGATGAAGTCGATAATCGCCCGCGCTGGGATACGCTCGTCCGACATCTGCAGGACGCCGCTCCCGTCCTGCGGCGGCTGCGTGAGGAAGGGCAGGTCGAGATCGATCTCCGCAAGTTCGCCGACGATGTCAGCACACTCGATCCCGACAATGTCGGCGCTGCCGACGGCAAGCGCACCGACATCGGCGGTATGCTTCACAAGTTGTTCGACGAACGCGATGGGCGGCGTTCTCCACGCGGCTTGCTGGTGCTGAGCGATGGGGCAGATAACGGCAATTCGCGCACACCGGCTCTGGCCGAAGCGGCACGCTGGCGTGCGGTACCGAGTCCGATTCACACGTTCACATACGGGAAGACGACGACCAGCAATCGGCAGAGCGACGTCGTGCTCACCGCGATTTTGCCCGAGCCATCGCCTGTTCCCGTGAAGGGCGAACTGAACATCAAAGCGTCGATCGACGCCTTCGGCTTTCAGAGTCGAGTGGTCCGCGTGAAGGCGCTGCTCGACGGCAAGGAAATCGCCTCGACGGATGCGCCGCTCACGCTCACCACCGGTAATGAAATCGTGGTCAAAGCGACGGCACCTGCCACTCCCGGCGAGGTCAAGTTGACCGTTCGAGTGGAAGATCCGAACCGCGAGGGCAAACCGCTTGACGGCGAAGTCAGCGCTGCAAACAACGAGATGTCAACCTATCTGACGGTGACCAAGGAGGGGCTGAGCGTCTTGGTAGTCGACAAGCCGCGGGCGTGGGAGCCGCAGACCATTTGCGATGCTCTGTCGCGCGACCCGCGCATTCACTTGTACCCTGTCTGGCTGCGTGGCGGCGCTGCGGCTGCCAAGGCCAACGACCTGTTCCAGTTCGACAAGCAGCAATACGACGCCATCATCCTGGGAGATGTCACTCCCGATCAATTGCAGGCCATCCGCCCGGATGCAACCGACCAGCTCGAAAAACTGGTCAACAAGGGCGCGGGCCTGATCATGCTGGGCGGTTACAACACGTTCGGCAACGCGGGCTGGCCGAACACCGCACTGCGTGACGTGTTACCCGTCACTATTGCCGGACCAAACAATGATATAGGTCAGATCGACGTGAAAGTGAAAATGGAACCAACCGAGGCCGGCTTGCGCTTGTTCAGTTACTTGCTGCGGTTGTCCGACAGCGTCAAGGATCCGCGCGAGGCCTGGGAGCTTCTACCACCATTGGACGGCATGACCAAACTCGGTCCGCCGAAGAACAACATTGCGACGGTGTTGGCAGTCAACAGCAACGGCGGCGAGGCATTGTTGGTGGCGGGTCAGTACGGAGCCGGCCGTACGCTGGCGTTCGGAGGCGATACGACCTGGCGCTGGCTGCGCGATGAAAAAACGCAGGAGATGCATTCTCGCTTTTGGCGCCAGGTCGTTGTCTGGCTCGCGCGCCAGGAGGATCTCGGCGGCAGCGTCTGGGTGAAGCCGGATATTCGCCGGCTACCCCTGAAAACGGACCTCGGCTTCACGGCTGGTCTGCACGGGAAGGGAGGTGTTCCGATTCCGGGAGGAAGCTTCCAGGCTGAAGTGATCGGGCCGGATGGGACGAAAGCCAATGTCACCGTTTCGCAGACCTCCGATGGTTTCCGCGGCAAGTTCGCACAAACGGATCTCCCTGGAGAGTATCGTCTCGTCGTTCACGGCGACGGACGGGATGAGGTGGCCAAAGAAGAGATTCGCGGCGAGACCTCGGCACGCTTTCTCGTGTACGACGACGACGTGGAGCTCACAAATCGAGCCGCCAATCACGATCTCATGCAGAAATTGGCTGCCGCCGGCGGCGGGACTTGCCACCCGGGCGAGGAGCTGCGCTCGTTCCTGGAAGAGTTACTGCAACAGCCAGTAAGTCGGGAACGCCCCAAGATGTACTTGATGCCGGATTGGCGAACGACCGAACCGTCGCCGTTCCTCGCCGGGTTCTTTGCCCTGTTCGTTGCGATTCTGTCTCTCGAATGGTGGCTGCGGCGCCGCTGGGGCTTGGCCTGAACCTAACTTCTAATCGGGGACCCCGCAGCCGCTTGTCTTTTCTTGGTTCCTGTATTAGGTCCGTGGGCACGCCGCCATGACTCATCGACACCGCAAACCGCCCTCGCCCGTCAAAACCGCCGACGGTATGATGCCCCGCGGTCCGCGTACTTCACGCGGTGGTATCCTCGAGGGATTGACCATGCCACGACTGGCCGGTGGTGCGTCCGTCATCGCCCTGATCGTCGGAGTCGTCGGATTGTTCGTCTGGCAGCCTTGGGTCAGTAAGGCTGAGCCGCCGCCAGCCGAGCGCCGGCCTGCCGACGGGTTTGCCTCTGATCGCTTCCCGGAGGTAACCGTGGCTTTCGATTCCAGTCGTGCCATGAAATACCTCGAGGACATCTGCAAGATCGGCCCGCGCATGTGCGGCACTGACGGTATGAAAACGCAACAAGACCTGCTCGAGGCTCATTTTAAGCCGCTGGCCGATAAGATCACCTGGCAAAGATTCGAAGCGACTCAGCGTAGCGTCCATAAGCCGGTGGCGATGGCCAATCTCATCGTGTCATGGAATCCCGAGCGAAAACGGCGCGTACTCGTTTGCTCGCATTACGACACCCGGCCGCACGCCGACCAGGAACAAGATCCGCGCCGCTGGCGACAGCCCTTCGTTAGTGCGAACGACGGGGGCAGCGGCGTAGCCCTTCTGATGGAGCTTGCCACTCACGTAAAAGAGCTCAAATCCACGGTGGGTGTCGATTTCATCCTCTTCGACGGCGAAGAGTACGTGTTCGATGCAGACGACGAGTACTTCTTCGGCTCGACGCACTTCGCCCGCGAATACCGCAAGGCACGGTTGAAGGACCGAAACCTGCCAGCTTACGTCGGCGGAATCCTGCTCGACATGGTGGGCGGCAAGAATGCTCACTTCCCGCTGGAACAAAATTCCTGGATGAAAGCTCCAACGCTGACCAAGCAAGTGTGGGGTATCGCCGACGAACTGAAGTGCTCGGCGTTTCGTTCGACGGAGCTAAGCAAGTATCCGGTGCGCGACGACCATATTCCGCTCAACGAGATCGCAGGTATCTCCACGGTCGATATCATCGATTTCGACTACACGCATTGGCATCGCATCACGGATGTGCCCGAGAACTGCTCGGCGGACAGCCTCGAGCAGGTGGCAAAGGTCGTATCGGTTTGGCTGCAGCGGGCAAAATAAGGGGCGGAGAGAAGCTTCGTTGCATGGATAAGATACGCTCCCGGCTGCGACGGCTGACTACGCTCGAAAACGCTTGAAATCATCGCTCATCCTTGAAGCTGCGCAAGATTCGGCAACCGGAGAATTCCACCCGTGGGCACAGAGGAGGTGATTCTTGGCTCTGTCCTGGTCATTGGACTGGTAGCGATCTCACTCTTCTACGCTTGGCGGCAACTCAAGTATTGGAAGCCGAGCGCGTCTCTCGCAGACGCGGAAGAAGGCCGCTACCGGTACAAACAGTCGCGGCGGCGCTTGCTCGGTAGTGCATTGATGCTGGTTTTGGCCGGACAATTGGCGTGGGATATGCTCTTTCTTCGGCAGCGTGCCCATGAGCAAGGCGAACGAGCCGAGGCTCGTGCAGAGGCGCGTGAGCGCGGTGAACCGGGGCAACAACCAACGCTGGAGGAACGTTCCTTCGCTCGGTTTTACAGCGCTTTCTGGATCGTGTTTTTGCTGGTTTTGTTGGGGATTGTGACCCTGGCGGTGGTAGATTTCTGGGCGACACGGATCTTTGCCGTGAGAGCGCATCGCCAGCTGCGGGCGGACCGCCGGGAGATGATCGATCGCCAGATTGCTCGATTGCGACAAGAGAAAGGTGAACGAAACGGTCATTCCTAGCGCAGCGCGGCCTCAACCGTCCTACAATAGTAATCAGAACACCCAGCGGTGGCATTCGCTACAGGAGGTCCGTTCATGAAGTCTTTACTCCGCGGCCTGACAGCGCTCCTGGCGCTGCCGTTGCTGCTCGCCCTCGCTGGCGAGAGCCGCGCCCAGGTATACGTCGCCCCGACGCCCGTGGTGACGTACTACACGCCGCCGGCTGTCGTTACGCCGGCACCTGCCGTGTCCTATTACTACACGCCGTCGGTGAGCTATTACAGCGCCCCGGCCGTGTCGTACTACACGCCGTCCGTGAGCTACTACGCAGCCCCGGCCGTCTCGTATTACACACCCGCCGTGTCCTATTACACGCCGGCAGTTTCGTACTACCCGTCGACGGCTTCGGTCACTACCTATCGCTACGGCATCCTGCCGCGGCGTCAGGTTACCGTGACGAACTACTACACGCCGGCGTACATCGTTCCGTAACGGTTGGATCAACTCGAATCTAACGGCCGACGGCGATCTTGCCGCCGGCCGTTTGCATTTCTGCTCTTCGCAAGAAATCCATACCCGAATCTGATCGACCGGGGAGTATTCTTCCGGATGCAAATCGGGGAGAATAGCACCATGTCCGAGACAGTGCTGCGATCCTTCGTCTACCAGTTGCGAAAATCAGTCGGCCGGCCGTGTCCGACTGAGCCTGATCGGGAATTGCTCAAGCGCTTCGCTGCTACGCGCGATGACGCGGCGTTTGCAGAATTGGTAGCGCGGTATGGCGGACTTGTGCGTACTGTTTGCCGAAATGTACTTCGCAACGACGCCGATGTTGACGAGGCAATGCAGGCGACATTTTTGCTTCTGGCGCGACGATCCGGCGGCTTACGCCAGCCGGATGCACTGGCTGGTTGGCTGCACAGTGTAGCGTATCGCACTGCGCTAAAGCTGCGCCGTGCTGCAGCACGCCGGCGCGACCGTGAAGCTCGCTCGTCCGGGGTGACAGCTCAATCCGCCCCGCCAGCCGAGGCATCCTGGCGCGAGCTGCAGCAACTACTCGACGAAGAACTGCAACGGCTGCCGGAAAAGCTGCGTGCGCCCTTCGTGCTCTGCTGTCTCGATCGGCATAGCAAGTCGGAAGCAGCGCTCCTGCTCGGTTGGAAAACAGGCACGGTCAGCGGTCGGCTCGACGAGGCTCGCAAACTGTTGCGCATTCGACTCGGCCGGCGCGGAATCAGTCTGACAGCAGTGCTTTGTGGCCTTGCTCTGTCGGAGGGGAGCGGCCGTTCTGCTCTGTCATCTGCTTGCCGATCGCGGATAACTGCAACGGTGCTGCACACGGGCCCCACCGCTGATGTCGTCGCGGGCACTGGACTCGTCCGCAGTGCGGTGCGAGGGTCGATCGTTGCTCGCGCCGGAGCATGGGTGTTTGCCATCATGACTCTTGCTGCAATCGGCGCAGCCACGGCGATCATGCTGACGCCGCCTGCGGCACCGGCCTCTAGCGCGGACGAAGCGCCCGCCTCGCCAGGAGCACGTGAGCCGCAGCTGCGCGTCGATCGCTTCGGCGATGCATTGCCGCCAGGGGCGATCGCTCGCCTGGGTAGCAAACGATTCGGCCACAGTTTCTATACGGACAAGGTGTATTGGTCTCCCGACGGTAAGCTCCTCGCGACAATCGGCGGATATAGCACGGGCCGACGCCTCTGTCTCTGGGACGTGGCGACAGGCCGTGAAATCCACGAACTGCCCGCACAAGGCATGGTTGCGGCCGCAGCGTTTTCGCCCGACGGCAGAACCTTGGCGGCCATGGAAGGATCTCGGACGGTCCTCTGGGATGTGCGCACCGGCAGGGAGATCGCAAGCTATCCGCATCGTTCTGAATTTCAGGCACTGGCCTTCGCTCCCGATGGATTGACGTTTGCCGCCTCCGATACGGGTAGTGTGATTAAAATATGGAACATTTCAGACCGCACCAGTCTCAAGGAGATACGTGGACACACCAAGCGTCTGTACGATCTGAGCTACTCGCCGGATGGTTCGAAGCTTTTGTCGACGGCCGAAGACTGTACGGTGCGTCTGTGGGGTGTCGCAAGCGCGACGGAGATATGGCAGTACATTCCGGCGGACAAGGCAACACCGGTCGTGCGCTTCTCACCTGACGGCAAGACAATCGCAACGGCGGATTCGCATGCAGCGGTTCGGATTCTCGATGTGAACACCGGCAAGGAACTGCGTTCGTTTGGCGGCGAGAGAAAAAGTGCCGCAAACGCGCTCGCGTATTCGCCCGACGGTCGCATGCTGGCGGAAGGGGGACCCCACGATCTGATTCGCCTGTGGAACCCGCAGTCCGGTGAATTGATTCGCTCTTGGAGCGGAGAAGTCCTTTCAGTTCGCGCGCTTCAGTTTTCTCCGGATGGACGCACGCTGGCCTCGGCTGGAGTTTGGGGGACACCTGTCCGGTTCTGGGATCCTGCGACCGGCAAAACGACTCGGCCAGTGTCCGGACACACGGCTCCGGTCGTTGAGATGAAGTTCAGCAGCGACGGCAAGACGCTTTGGTCGCGCGGGCGCGACTACGCGCTCTTAAGCTGGGACGTCGCGACGGGTAAGTCGGAGCGGCACTTCGGCGGACCGTTAAACGGCGCGCTCAACGCTGTTGTTTTTTCCCCCGACGGGCAACTCATCGCCAGTTGCGGCCGCGTCGATCGCAAGATTCAGCTTTGGGATAACAAGGGCGTGGAATTGGCATTACTCGGTTCGCACGCCGGAGGGCTGCTCGGTGGTGCCTTTTCTCGAGATGGCAAGCTTTTGGTAACGGGTTGTGAAGAGGGCGAAGTGTGTCTGTGGGATATTGCGACGCGTAAGGAGATCCGACGCATTCAACTTCCAAAAGATGCATGGGGGAACTTCGATTTCTCGCCGGACGGGCGTCGTTTGGTAGTTGGCGGCAATTCCAGCCGGGGGCCGACGCGGAACAACCCGCCGCGCATCGTCGAAGTCGCAAGCGGTAAGGAATTGGTGAAACTTCCCGATCCCTTGGGAGAGGCCTACGTCCGCTTCTCGCCGGACAGTCAAACGGTTGCAGTGGCCGGTGGCTACCGAGATCGGGTGATTCGACTGTTCGACGCCGAAAGCGGCAAGGAGAAGGGCCGCTGTCTCATGCCGTCAGCGTGTTGGGGAATGGAATTCTCGCCGGACAGCCGCTACCTCGCGACGGGCGGTGCAGAACGCGATAACGAGATCCGTCTCTGGGAGACAGCAACGTGTGGGCAGGTCGCTTCGTTCTGTGGGCATCACAGTGGCGTTGCTTCCTTCGCATTCAAGCCGGACGGGCGCATGCTCGCCTCCGGCGGGGGCGATGCAACAATCCTCCTTTGGGATTTGACCGGCCGCGCTCCCGATAGCAAGGTGATCCCTGCTCCATTGGCGCAGTCGCGACTGGACGAATGTTGGGATGAACTGGGCTCCGACGCGGCGGATAAGGCCTACCAAGCCGTTCGCGAGTTGGCATCCAATCCGCAGCGCACGATTCCGTTCCTTGCAACCAAGCTAAAACCGATCGCTGCGCCCGATGGGGCGCGTGTGGCCCGACTGATCGCCGAACTGGACGCAGATAAGTTTGATGTTCGCGAGTCGGCAGAGGCGGAATTGCTTCATGCCGGCGAAGCGGTTGAACCCGCTCTTCGCAAGCTGCTAGACGGATCACCGGCCGCCGAGTCGCAAAAGCGCGCGGAACGAATCCTGGCCAAGCTAGCGTCCGCGCCGCCGCGTGTTCGACGAGCGGTTGCCGTGCTGGAGTACTGCGGGACGGCCGATTCCCACAGACAGTTGGAGAAGTTGGCGCGCGAATCCGCTGATTCCCGCATCAAGGAAGAAGCCGGCGTGGCGCTGGAAAGGATGAGTAAGCTGGCTGACAAGTGACGGCTGTTCGCTCCGTGATAGAAGCCAGAACACGCTCCGCTTCCGGTTTTGCCTGCTTTCCGTCAAAAATCATACGCGGATGGTGACGACAGGGAAGTAATATGCAAACTCTTCCCGGGAGCGCATCATGGCCGCGGCAAGTCTACATGCCTTCGTCCGGCGCATCCGCGACAGCGCCGATCGATGTACTCTAGAGTCCGCGTCGGATGGCGATCTTCTCTCGCGCTTTGCAACATCGCGAGACGAAGCAGCATTTGCAGTAATCGTCGAGCGCTACGGATCTATAGTTCGCAACGTGTGCCGCAACATTCTGCGCGCCGAGCAAGACGCTGAAGAAGCGATGCAGGCGACCTTTTTTCTGTTGGCGCGTCGGGCGGCATCTCTACAAGAACCGCAAGCTCTCGCGGGGTGGCTGCACGGCGTGGCTTACCACACGGCGATTCGTTCACGGCGAGATATCTCGCGGCGGCGGGCGCGCGAGGCGCGGTTGCCGGCAACTCAGAATAACCGTTATTCGGAACCGGTTGTTGAGGCGTCCTGGCGAGAGCTGCAGGCGCTGCTCGATCAAGAACTGCAGAAATTGCCTGAGAAACTGCGAGCCCCTTTTATTCTCTGCTGCATCGAGGCACGCAGTCATAAGGAAGCCGCACAGCGTCTGAGCTGGAAGCTAGGCACGGTCAGCGGTCGCTTGAACGAAGCGCGTAGACGATTACGCACACGCCTGGCCCGCCGCGGAGTAAGCCTTTCTGCGATCCTCTGCGGCTTTGCAGTAGCCGGCGATGGAGCACGCGCCGCGGTGCCGCGATCTGTGGCCGCCAGGACCGCCGCGGCAGTTTGTTGCACACCCATCAATCCAAGCGGAAGCTCCGGCGGTCTCGGGCCCTCGGTGCCGCGTGGCGTTTTTGCTACTCGACTCGGAGCTAGCGCCTTTCTGGTGTTGGCGGTCAGCGCGATCTTTGTGGCTGTTGCATTTCCCGGCTCCCGGGAACCAGTTCCCGATCCGGTCGTCAGAGTAAGCGAAGAATCGCCAAAAACTCGACCCGAGGCCGCTCGACGTGTCGACCGTTTTGGCGATGCTTTGCCGGAGGGCGCCATTTCACGCCTGGGAACCGTGCGCTTCGGGCACAGCTATTTAACTCACCGGATCGTCTGGTCCCCCGATGGCAAGAAAATCGCGTCGATGGGCGGGCACAGTACGGCTCGCCGCCTGTGTCTGTGGGATGCGGAAACAGGACGTGAGCTATACGACTTACCCGCCCGGGGAGGTGTCGCTTCGGCGACGTTTTCGCGCGATGGCAAGCTGCTCGCTGCGGCCGAGGCGCGCGGCGTGGTGATTTGGGACGTGGCCAAAGGTACGATCGTGAGTCAGTACGCCGGTCGTCCCGAAGCCAACGAAGTGGCCTATTCACCCGATGGCAAAACCCTGGCCATCGCCGTTGGCGGCGGGCTTATACAGCTTCGAGACGTGACTACCGGGGCGGTAACTCTGGAGTTGTCCGGTCACACCAAGATGATCTCAGATCTGGCGTTCACGCCGGACGGGCGTTCGCTTGCCTCGGCAGGAACCGACGGAACTTGTCGTCTGTGGGATCTCACTTTCGGGACAGAAAAGTGGCGGCGAACCGGAGAGGGAAACAAGCTTTGGGTGCTCAGCATTTCACCGGACGGTGCGGCGCTGGCTTCTGCGGAGCCCGACGGCGTCGTGCAAATCCTGCAAACCGCCACAGGCAAGGTACTGCGCTCGCTGGGCGAGCAACGTAAGGTCTGGGACGGTGCGGTCGCCTATTCGCCGGATGGCCGAACGCTTGCGTCATCGGCCGACGGCGGTTCCGTCGTTCTTTGGGATGCTTCGACCGGCAAGCAAATACGCCGATGGATTTCCGGTGAGCTCAACGTTCGGTCAATTCAGTTCTCCCCGGACGGCGGGACTGTGGCGACGGGAGGCATCTGGGGAACTCGAATCCGATTTTGGGATCCGGCCACCGGGCTGGAGCGTCACCCCTTAACGGGACACCATGCGCCGATCGAAGGGATGTTTTTTGCTGCAGACGGGAAATCTTTGTGGTCCTGGGGCCGCGATAAGCTGTTATTTCGGTGGGACTTGAACTCCGGGGAAGCGCGTCCGATATTCACTGGCGCGCAAGGCCTTGCTCTCGATTATCGAGCAGTTGCACCCGACGGATGCGTGGTGGCCTCCGGCGGTAGAGTCCACGGAGATGTTTCTCTGTGGGATGACAAGGGGCAGCAACTAGTCAAGCTCGGCCACCACGACGGTGGCGTAATCGGGCTTGCGTTTTCGATGGATGGCAAACTGCTGGCGTCCAGCGGGAACGACAAACGTGTTCGCATATGGGACGTCCAAAGACGCAAAGAGTTACGTTGCCTCCAGCCTCCCGCCGATTTCTGGCCCGGCCTGGCTTTCTCACCCGATAACCGGCG
>Ga0326727_10022239_pt1 | contig 12286 bp, 10 predicted proteins | sample MB2enrmetagenome_FD_207643 | JGI IMG/M metagenome (GOLD analysis project Ga0326727, IMG submission 207643) | Lab enriched peat soil microbial communities from McLean, Ithaca, NY, United States - MB29MY | ecosystem: Environmental > Terrestrial > Soil > Wetlands > Peat | place: USA: New York... | reverse complement strand
CATCCGTCCCCCAATAGCGGAGCAGCCCTTCCACGCGGTCCGCGGACCCGTTGCGCATGAGAAAGTAGACGGTGGCGTCCGGTCGCGCCAACAGCGTCTTCACGAGCCGCTTGCCGATAAATCCACTGGCGCCGGTGACGAAGTAATTCATATTCGGCGCTCCGAAATCGATGCGTCGCCGTAAATTCTTCGTTGCCTACCGCCGGGCCGGAAGACAAGCCCAGCTGGGTCATCCTTGAAAAAAGCATACGTTCGTTTCATTGACCATCGTTGACGCCGATCAAGGCAAAAAACCGCAAAGCGGCTGACAATTGTGATTCCTAATAGGAAAATGTCCAATTAGAGACAGGAGAAATTAGGATGTCCGGGAAACTCAAGGAATTGGCGCAAGAGAGCAGCGACAACATGCAGCTGATCGCGGGGATTCGCGGTTCGGCCAACCAGATCTGGCTCGCCGGGCTGGGAGCCTTCGCCAAGGCCCAAAAGGAAGGGACGAAGTTCTTCAATGGACTCGTCGAGGAAGGCGAGGACGTACAGAAACAGGCGAAGAAGGCGGCCGGCGACGCCTATGACGACATAAAGGCGCGGGCTTCCAAATCGTGGGATCAACTATCCTGGAGCCAGATCGAACGCGTATTCGAGGATCGTGTGGCGAAAGTGCTGCACACCCTGAGCGTTCCCACCCGGAAAGATCTCGATACACTTTCGCACCACGTCGCCGAACTGACGGCCGTAACGAAGAGGCTGTCGGAAGCGCTGGAGGAGCCGGGAGCGGCGCACAAGGGACGTGTGCACGAGACACCCAAGCATATGTGAAACGCGAAGCAAAGAGCGCGGACTGACAAGGGGTGGGTCGCGCCCGAGACGGGAGGGTGAGCGAGTCGGGTTGGAACTTGAGCCCGAAAGGGGACAGAGGTGGCGACCCATCCAATTCGAGGCATCGCTCTGGCGGGAGGCGGACCGCTGGGCGCCATTTATGAGATCGGGGCGCTCCTGGCGTTGGGGGAAACGCTGCAAGGTCTCGATCTGGCCGGTTGCGGCGTCTACGTGGGCGTGAGTTCGGGCGCCTTTATCGCGGCGGGTTTGGCGAACGGATTGTCGCCGAAATCGATGCACCGGATGTTCATCGAGAGCGACGCCGCCGACGATCCGTTCGAGCCCGACTTGTTGTTGCGCCCGGCCCTATGCGAGTACGCCAACCGGCTCGCCTCGCTTCCCGGCTTGCTGGCCCTGGCTGCGCGCGAGTATCTCGAGCCCGGCGGTTCGGCGGGTTTCTTCGAGTCCTTCGGTCGGCTCGCGCATGCGCTTCCCACCGGCGTCTTCGACAATGCGGGGGTCGGCGACTACCTCACCCAGTTGCTGTCGGGTCCGAAGCGGACCAATGATTTTCGCCAGCTCAAGCACAAGCTGTTTCTGGTGGCGACCGACATCGACACGGGCGCCGCGGTGCCGTTTGGCGCCGACGGCTGGGACGACGTGCCGATTGCGCGCGCGGTCCAGGCGAGCTCGGCATTACCCGGACTGTTCCCGCCGGTCGAAATCGGCGGCCGTTTCTACGTGGACGGCGCGTTGACGAAGACGCTCCACGCATCGCTGGCGCTGCGGGAATCGGCGAAGCTGGTGCTCTGCATCAACCCGCTTGTGCCGTTCGACGCCCGGCTGGCGGCTGAGCGCGCGCATCGGGACGAAGTCTCCGTCATCCGTGGCGGTCTGCCTGCGATCATGTCACAGACGTTTCGCACCCTGATCTATTCGCGCATGCGCGTCAGCATGGGGCGCTATCGCAAGGAATACCCGGACGCGGACGTTTTGCTTTTCGAGCCGGAACGCGACGACGTCGAGATGTTCTTCACCAATGTGTTCAGCTATTCGGACCGACGCCGACTGTGCGAGCACGCCTATCAGAGAACGCGCGAGGATCTGCGCCGCCGCCGCTCAGAGCTCGCTGAAGCGCTCGGCCGTCACGGTATTACGATCGACGACAAAGCGCTGGCCGACGAACATCGAACGCTGTTGGCCCGAGGCCACAGGAAAAATCATCGCCGGCCTGACGCGCTGGGGCAGACTGCCGCCAAGCTTGATCAGACGATCGGTCGTCTTGAACGCCTATTGACGACGCTTGCGGCTCCTGAAGGGGACCAACCGGCCAGTTGAGAGCGCAGCGATGCCGAAGACGCGCTGGAAGCCATTCCCGTACCCGAATAAGGCTTATGATTACGCGGGGACGCGCCTCAACGAGCATTGGTCGCGACTGCACAATGGCGATCGTGAACCCTATCCGGCGCTGGGCGACTTGAAGAAGCTGGTCGACAGGCGCCAGGAGTTCGCGCCCTCCGGATCGCTCGAGCAAGCGACCGCCAAGCTTCACGACGCCTGGCGCGCTTACCATCGTGGCGATTTCGGCCAGGCTGTCGAACTCGGTCTCGCCGTCGGGCCGCTTGGTTACAGCGTCGCAAACAAGGCGGCCAACATTTACGCCACCTATCTCGAGAGCAACGAATCCGCCAAGCTGGCGCTGTTCCTCGAATCGGCCGAGCGGGCCGAGTTCGTCTTCGCCCGCGCGAGTTCGATCGTCAACGCCTGGTATTTCCATGCGCAGGCGCTCGGCCGATATAGCCAGGGCATTTCGGTGGTGAAAGCGTTGGCGCAGGGGCTGGGCGGCAAAGTCAGGGCCAGCTTGGACCAGACGATCCGACTCGAGCCGCGCCACGCCGACGCGCATATCGCGTTGGGATCCTTTCACGCTGAGATCATCAGCAAAGTCGGCGCTCTGCTCGGCGGCCTGACTTACGGGGCGAGCCAGGACGAGGCGGTCAAGCATTTCGAGACCGCGCTCAGGCTGAACCCTCAATCCGCGATCGCCCACATCGAATACGCCAACGGGCTCGCCATGATGTTCGGCAAGGCCGAGCTCGCGCGCGCGACGAACCTGTACAAGGCAGCGGCGAATTGTCCGGCGGCCGACGCCATGGAGCGGCTCGACGCCGAGCTCGCCAAGTCCGAGCTCGAAGATTGACTAGGCGCGAGTTCGCAGACGTTTGGCGGCGCCGGGCTTGCGGTTTGTCCGCTTTCGTGGGCTCGGAGCGACGGGCTCTGCTGCGCTGTCGGACGCAGGGGCGTCGCCCCACGGGCCCAACAGCACGAAATACAGCAAGCGTTCAAATTCCGGCGCGAACCGTGCGATGATCGCTTCCGGATCGGGCACGAGGGCGGCGTCGGTGATCAGGCCGAAATGAACTTCGCCATTGAACGAGAGAATCGACACGCCCATCCCAATGTTGCCGGATTGCGGCACCGAGAAGATCATCTGCTTCAATTCCGAGCCCGCGAGGTAGAGCGGCTGCTGCGGTCCGGGCACGTTCGTCATCACTGCGGTCGCGCGACTGAGCAGCAGATCGAACAATTTGTCCTGGACGATCTGCGGCGCGTAGCCGAGACCGGCGAACAGCCCCAGGGTCACCTTCGGCTCATACGATGTCTTCAGGGCCTCCATGCGACGCCGGACCTCGTAAAGACGCTGGATCGGGCTTTCGAATCCAACCGGCAATTCCACGGCGATGATTCCAAACCGGTTGCCCAGCTCTTCGCCGCTCTCTGGCGGACGAAGATTGATCGGCACCAACGCCCTCACTTCGACGCCGTCGGTGTTGTCGCCTTTCTCCTCCAAATATCCTTTGATCGCTCCGGCGATCGCCGCGAGCAACATATCGTTCACCGAACAACCAAGCGCTCGACTCACCGCCTTGACCTCAGGGAGAGGAATGGGATCGGCCCAGGCGACTCGCTTGTCGCCAAGCGGCACGCCCTTGAGGCGGGTGGGGGTGTCGGTGGGCATGAAGAGCAGATAGGCGAGTTCGGCCGCCACTCCGGAGCCATGACGAAGGTAGTCGGCCGCCCGGATTGGATGCGCGGCGATATCGAGCGCCGCCTTCAAGGCTTCGTCGGACACCCACAATCCGCCGCCAACCAGTCGCCCCGCCAGTCCGAAAGCATCCGCCAACGCGAGGCCGCCCCCCGTTCCCTTGTGAACGTCGCGCTTCGGCCTCTTCATCGGCGCATCCGGGCGATCGTCGGTCAGCGACAACAGGACTTTGACAAGCGCGATGCCATCCCCCATGGCGTGATGGATCCGCACCACGACAGCAGCGCCGCCCTCGTAGTCCTCGACAATATGGTATTCCCACAGCGGGTGCATGCGGTCGAGCGGCCGCCCCGCAAGTTCGGCCACGAAGCGCTGCAGCTCGGCTTTGCCGACTCCTGCTGGAAGGCGCGTCCGCTTGATGTGGTGTGCGATATCGAAATGCGGGTCGTCGCACCAGTAATAGCTGTCCGTGCGAGTCTCAATTCGTTTGCGGAAGCGGCCGTAAGCAAGAGTTCGGTCGGCGAGCGTCGCCTCCAGCCGTTTGACGTCCGCAGGCCCGGCGAGGATCAGCACGCCGACGATGATCATCAGGTTGGCTGGCCTATCCATGCGCAGCCACGTGACGTCCACCGAGTCCATGCGTTCGCTGCGCGCCACTGTCTTCGCTCGAAAGGACCGCGATCCGCTTCATTATAGTGGTTGCAATGCGGGGGGAAAGTAAAGAGCGGCCCGACTCTTCGGTTACCGCGCTGAACAATCGCCGGATTTCGAGTGATTTGATAGAGTCCGCGGTTGAGCTTGGCGTGTCGGCGGCCGCTTGGATCGAACCGGCGGGCTCGGCGGTGGGAGATGGATTGTGGGTTAACCGCAGGCAAGCGTTCATGAATGATCCAGAGGACATCACAGAGCGGCTGACACGCCAACTCGACCGCGTCGCCGCCCTGCGGGAGGCCGCAGTCAATGACTCCAAGCTTGACGCGGCCCGGCAACGCTTGCGCGCTTGGCAGGCCGTGCGACTCGCGCGCACTCACGCCGAACTGCTGGCGAACCCGCGCATGGGGCTCGCCGCTTCTTTTTTCCTGACTGACATCTATGGCGCCGAAGACCTCAGTAAGCTCGACGCAAACGTCCAGCGGGTCGTGCCGACGATGAAACGGGTTCTGCCCGCCGCCGGCCTCGAGATCGTGGCGGACGCGATCGAGTTGGAAGCCCTGTCGGAAGATCTCGATTTCGCCACGGCGACCGCGCTAGGGGCCGAGGCCAACAATCTCTCGGCGGCGACCTACGGGGCCGCGTATCGCAAGGTCGATCGGCGCGCCGAACGCGAACGGCAGATCGATCTGATCGAGAACCTCGGTCAGTCGCTCGATCGCCTCGTCCACAAGCCCCTCGTCGGGACCACATTGTCGCTGATGCGCAAGCCCGCGCAATTGGCGGGCCTCGCCGAACTTCAGGACTTTCTGCACCGGGGTTACAAAGCCTTCATAAAAATGGGCGACGTCCACGAATTCCTCGATTTGGTCGTCGGGCGGGAGCGCAAGCTTCTCGAAGCTTTATTTGACGGCGACGACAGCCTGCTCGGCGTGTGACGGCTCGCCGCAAGCGTCGCCGACCGCGGCTGCGCTTTATCTCCTGAGCCTTGCGTAGGCCCACTCGTTGTTCTTTGCGGAGCCGAACCCGGCGTAAAGGGGTGAATGACCGGGTATACGTACCGGATCTTCCCGTGATATCCCGGCTCGGAATTTCCTCGCAGATGCATCGCCCACGAGTGCGGTCGGTTCGGAAAATGGCCGGTCGTCTCGCCGTACCTCACGCCGAAGACGCATCCCTTTATCGCGGCGTCCGTCGCTGCGGAGAGCGTTGACGACATGACGCGGATGGATAACATCGTGTCGCTCAGGTCTAGCGACGGAGCGCTCGCGCAACCGGAGCGGCGACTGAAACGCGCGGAGGGCGCGTACGAGTCGGGCGTCCTGAAGGACTGGGGGCGATGGATTCTCCGCGGGAGGAACATACGCCTGCTGGCGACCGCGAAGGCGGCACGGCGTCCGAGCGCGTGGTATTTCTCAGTTACTCGCGGAAGGATCTCGCCAAAGCTCGACAGTTTGCGGAAGGATTGAAATCAGAGGGAATTGTGGTTCGCTGGGACCGCGACATTCCCGTCGGCCGCGACTATCAGGACGTGATCGAAGAAATGATCGTGCAGGCGAGCTGCGTCGTCGTCCTGTGGTCGTCCAATTCCATCAAATCGCAATGGGTTCGCTCGGAAGCAAGCGCCGGCATGGAGCGGCGCATTCTGTTGCCTGTCCTCATCGAGCCGACGTCAATCCCTGTCGCGTTTCGTTTGGTGCAGACGGAAGACCTAACGGATTGGGACGGCGACCGCTGCGCTGAAGCGTGGCGACGCCTGGTGTTGCAGGTCAAGGCGATGGACGCGGCGGCGGCGACGACCGGCTTTGACCAACGGCCCGCGATGGCACGGCCGGAGTCGCGCACGGAAGGCGGCAACGACTCGCGGCTGGGCGGCATTGGGCGATGGTTCGCCCTGTTGGCGTTGGCGGTCGCGCTTGTCGTCTGGTACTGGGGCTCGAATTCCGTCTCGACCGCCTTCGCCCTGATCATAAGCATTGCGATGGTGGTGCTGGTCGTTTTCAAGACGGCGGAGAAAGACATCAGTCCACGCATGCGGGCGCTTGCGACCCAATGGCTATTGCCGAGGGAGGGCGCCGTTCAAATCAAAACCGCTGAGGCGCTGACCCGGATATTCGAGTCGGTGTTCGGCGCAGAACACCTGACCGCGTTCTGCTTCGTCCGATCAACTGCGATATCGGCGCTCTTCCTGACACTGTTGATCGTCCTAGCTCGAGAAATCCTGGGAGCGACCGTTCTCTTCACCGCGAGCGTATGGTTCAGCCTCATCTTTTACACCAGCTTCGTGAATATAATGGGTGATTATTGTGCCCTATACTGTACGCGCGTTATGTTGTCGTGGTATTCGAGGGGACTCAATTTAGCTGTCGTCCTTGCTTTAGATTTCATGCTGGTCGCGCTCATATTCGCCGCGACGATCGGAATTGCGATCCTATTCATTGACGTCATCGCAAGTTTGGGAAAGTCGCCCATAGTCTCGGAGCAGGGACCGTTCCTCTCAACGGCTTTGCATCAGTTTGACGCCGTCGCGAAGCAACCCTACCTGGATCTGTTCGACCCGACGTCGTCACAGTTGTTCCAGATCGGTCAGCGAAGGCTCCTGTACGCGTCCGCTATCACGACGTTCATGACGACGATCTGGCTGTGGATGGCGCTGTTCGTCACGCCGATCTTTCGCTCTCTCGTCTGGGCGGGTGGATCCGGCCTGACTACGCTCGGCGTGATATTCGACGTCCACAAGGCTCCGTTCGCCGCCTTAGGCTACCTTGGCGCCATAATCGTCATCCTCGCCGGGAGCAGTGCTTGGGCGGCAGGGGCAGTCGTCGCCAACCTAGCCCGTTAGAGGAGCAGCGCGATTGAGATTCCTGAGGAGCATCGCCAATCACGCGCTTCGCGACGCCCTCGAGGACCTCTCAAACGCGTCCGAGCCGACCGTGGAGCGAGCCTACGGATGGGTGCGGCGGATCGCGGTCGCCTTAGGTCTACCGATCCCTGCCGACGTCGACGCGATGGTGCTGCGCAATTTGGCGCAAACGGTCGGGGGCGCGATCGTCGCGACCGAATACGGGGCTCCGCTTCGATTTGAACAACCGCTCGTCGCAACCTTGGCAGTTTCGGGCTATTGCCCGTTCGCATGCGCAAACTGCTACGCCAACTCATTGGCCGCGCTCTCGACCGCCGCGGCGTCGAACGACACAGACAATTTCGTTCGCGTCGCGTCGACGAAGATACCTTTCGTAGTCTTGACCGGCGGCGAGCCGCTCGCCGATCCCCGGCTGTCGACTGGGCTGGCGACGCTGCTTGACGCCGGCAAGATGGTCTATCTGGCCACCAATGCCTCGATTGACCACTATCTGCCGCTGGCCGAGCGATATCGTCGACGCCTTGCGTTCTTGTTTTCGATTTGGGGAACGCGGCAGCGGCACAACGAACGGCGGGGCGAGAATTCGTTCGAACGCGTCGAACGGAATTGTCGATCGCTCTCGGCGAAGGGCTTGCGCGCCAATTTGCTCGTCGTGTTGGCGGACAATGACCTCTCGGTTTTCGCCGACGTGCGCGAACTCCTTCGAAGCTGGCAGATCGCCAGCGTTCGCGTCATCCGCAAGCTCGAAGTCGGCAGGCTCGAAGCGCAACGCTTTGAGCCGACACCAGACTGGTTGCATCACGCGCAACTCGAAATCGCGGGATTGCGCGCGTTCTGTTCCACCGTTGTCGCCGACATTCCGGAATTGCGCCGGAGGCAGCGGAGATCCTCGATCGCGCAGCGGGCTCTGGGCATACCGAGCTTCGAGACCTGCGCCGCCGGCGCATGGATGATTCACTTGGAAAGCTCAGGCGCCGCCTATCCCTGCTATGTATTCGAATCCAGCGGGAGCACGCGCATTCCGGCGGGATTATCGATCGATGAACAATGGCTCGCCGTGCGCGAGGCGCGTCGGAGTCTGCCCACGAGCGCCGACTGCGTTGGCGAGGCTGCGGCCCATCTCGAAGAGCCCATCGTATGAGTGAGAACCGCGAGCAGGCGCGTCAGCGTCGGTATGGATGTGCGGCGAAGCTGATCATCCTCTTCTTCGTCGCCTGCGTCGTGTTTGTGACGCTGTTCGGCGTCGCTCTTATTAACTGCGGCGGCAAGGCGCCGGAGATCCGGTGACGGTGGCGCGGGCGGTCGGCTTTGCGACGATGCTCGGAGCGGCGCTTGCGGCGATTGCGCTGACAGTTCTCAATTTCGCGCCTTTGACCGTAGTGAACGCCTTGCGCGAGCGGGCCGGATACGCGGCGCAATCGGATCTACGCTACCGCCCCGGCGAACGGGGCCTCCTCGACCTCTATATTCCGCTCGGCCGAGCGGCACCGGCGCCGGTTGTTGTGTTCTTCTACGGAGGCGGTTGGCAAAGCGGCGCGAAAGAAGACTACCAGTTCGTCGGTGCAGCGCTGGCAAGTGCAGGGGCGCTCGTCGTAATCCCCGACTACCGGATCTATCCGAGCGCGCGCTTTCCGGGGTTTCTTGAAGACTGCGCGCTGGCAGTACGCTGGACGCGGGACAACGCGCAGCGCTTGGGCGGCGACCCCGACACGATCGTGCTCATGGGGCACTCGGCGGGCGCCTATATTGCGGCGACGCTCGCTCTTGACGCCCGCTGGCTCGAGGCGGTCGGACTCAGACCGGGGCGCGATCTTGCGGGGTGGGTTGGGCTCGCCGGGCCCTACGCGCTCGCGTTTCCCGATGTCGAGACGAGAAGCGGACAATTCGAGTCGTCAGTCGAGACGACGCTGACGCAGCCCATTGCCTTCGCGAACGCCACAGCGCCGCCGGCCTTTCTTGCCACGGGAATGGCGGACCGCACGGTCGACCCGACGAACACGCTCGTCCTTGCGAGACGAATTCGGGAGACTGGCGGAAGCGCGACGGTCGAGCTCTTTCCCGGCCTTGGGCATCGCGAACTGATCGGCGCTTTTTCTCCCTTGCTGGATTCTCTGGGTCCCGTCGCGCACGATACGTTGGCCTTCATTTTCGGCGTGTCTCCCAGACCGCCCAGATGAGTTGGATACAATCGCTTCCGACCGAACACTGACGCGACCAATGCGGCGGACGCTGTAACACTCAGGACGTTGCGACGCCGATCGGCGTTCAGACCCCAGGCCGATCCACAGACTGGCGACGGGCGTCGACGACGATGCGTCCGACGCGTTCCTCGCCTTCATTTGATCTCGTTGAGCAGCAGGCAGGAGGGAGACACGGAAAACGAGCACTAGGCGGTGGCAAATCTCTCTCGGCGCTGGGGCGACGCGCTGCCCTCTGAGGCGCCGGCGAAGCGACAACTCGCTGTCGAAGGTTTCAGGTCGCCCACAAGTCGCCCACGCGAAACCAGCGAAACTGACATCACCACGCTATTCATTGATTCTATCGAGTTTAAGTGGTGAGCGCGGTGGGACTCGAACCCACGACCCCCTGATTAAAAGTCTTGTATAGCAGACTACGCCTGGTAACGCTGCGATGCGCTGTCATACGCTAAACCAAGTATTTGGCTCATCTCCGTTAACGCCGCAGTGCGCTGAATAACGCTCGAAATCGCTTCCATCTGGTGACATAGTGGTGACACGACTGCCGCGATGGTCTGCCGGCGGTGGCTTCCGAGGCGGCTGTGCCGAGCGTGCGAATGTGTGAGCACTGGGTTGAAAGCTGTCCAAGTCGCCCACTTTCTTAATCCCGCCCTAAGTTCAATGAGCTAGGGACCGTGAAAGAGCGTCCGAGCCTGCCCTGGTCGTGTCCGCCGGGCGAGCTGATCCTGTCTCTGTGAGCCGTTCATGCCAAACCTTACGAAGCGCTTCATCGACTCCATCGCGGCAACAAGAACCCGCCAAATCCATTGGGATTCCGTACTGAAGGGCTTCGGGCTACTGATCTTGCCGACCGGCGTGCGGTCGTTCGTCTTCAACTACCGCAATGCCGACGGCCGTCGGCGTCGCTGCACGATCGGCCGCTTTGGCACCCTTACTGTCGAGCAGGCGCGGGTCGCGGCGCGCGATCTCGCGGGGCGGGTGGCGCGCGGCGAGGACCCCGCGGCGACGTCGAAATCGCGCCGCGACGCGCCGACCGTTTCGAAGCTGCTCGATGACTACCTCGCCGATCATGTCGAGGTCGAAAACAAGCCGAAGACGCGCGAGACCGTCCGCTCGGCGATCAAGCTGCATATCCGACCATTCCTCGGCGCACTGAAGGTGGCCGCGGTGACGCGACAAGACGCTCAGCGCCTCCACAAACGAATGGAGAAGACGCCGCGCGCCGCCAACTTGACGCTTGCGGTGCTGTCGAAGGCGATGACCTTCGCAGAAGAGTCGAGCCTACGGCCGCAAGGCAGCAACCCATGTCGGGGCGTAAAGCGCTATCGGGAAAATCGACGCAATCGCTTCCTGTCCGGCGACGAGATGTCTCGGCTCGGTCAAGTGATGGAAGAGGCCGAGACGGTTGGCTTGCCTTGGCGAAAGCGAGAGGGTGCGAAGGCCAAGCATCGGCCGAAAGAGGAAAACTGTCGAACGCTCGTCAACTCGCGCGCGCTGGCGGTGATCAGGCTTCTGCTGTTCACCGGCGCTCGTCTGTCGGAGATTCGCGAGCTGCGCTGGCGCGACGTAGATCTTGAGTGCCGGACAATCGCGCTGCCCGACCGCAAGGGCGGTGATCGCCGCGCACATCCTGTCAGCACCATGGCGCTTCGCATCCTCGAAGCGCTCCCGCGGGTCACTCAGAAGAACGGCAAGCCCTCTCCCTGGGTCTTCCCCGCACCCAAGGACGCGAGCAAGCCCCTGTCGCGATCGGTCGTGAGCAACGCCTGGCAGGCCGTGAGGGCGCGCGCTGGCATCCCTGACGTCAGGCTGCACGACGAGCGCCACACCGCCGGCACTTTCGCCGGCCAAACCGGCGCGAACGCATTCCTGGTGCGCGACATTCTGCGTCACACGACGACCGCCACGACGGATATCTACGTCAACGCCGACGAAGATCCGATGCGCGCGACCTTCCAAGCGATCGGTCGCCGCATTGAGGCGGGCCTCGCCGGCGCATCGCCGCAGTTGCAGCGTCTGGCGGCGATCCAGACGCCGGACGAAACGACCGGCGCCGCTGCCGACTTGCCGCCCGCTGTGGCGGCCCTAGCATCGATCTACAAGAGCCGCGTAGCCGCTGTCAGGCTTTGGCGTGGGCTCACCCAGGCTGAGCTGGCGGCGAAAGTGGGCGTCCCGCCGGCGAAGATCAAAGCGCTGGAAGCGGAACGAGCACCCCAAGGGTCCAAGCTGGCTAAGAAACTCGCCGACGCATTCGACGTTCCGCTTGTGTGGCTGGCCTAGCTCGCGATTAAAGGACCCGCAACGACGGGTCGGAATGAGGCATCGACGCTAACAGCGCGTAGGGCGCGTGTACTGAAACAGCGCTTTGCCGCTATTCAGCGTCGGCCCTGGCTTCGATATCTTCGACACTGCGAACGTCCTTGCAGCATTCCGCTGCAAAGAGTTGGAGCAGTTCTCGATTGGTATTGTCAGGCGGCATACCTTCAATGCCGCAATATCCGGGGTTCGCGCCGCTTGATCGGTCACGAACTCTTATTTGAAGCGAACACCTGACTCCTGCCTCTACAACTAACCCGGCGTGTAGCCGCGCGAGAACCGCCGCTTGCGCTACAGTCAGTTTACGCCGCAAGGCTGCAAGGACCCCTTCAAACTGAACCTTCAGGTCGTCCGCAGAAAACGTCTCCATGCAATAGGCCGAAACGTAAGTTTCTT
>Ga0326727_10022238_pt1 | contig 12286 bp, 15 predicted proteins | sample MB2enrmetagenome_FD_207643 | JGI IMG/M metagenome (GOLD analysis project Ga0326727, IMG submission 207643) | Lab enriched peat soil microbial communities from McLean, Ithaca, NY, United States - MB29MY | ecosystem: Environmental > Terrestrial > Soil > Wetlands > Peat | place: USA: New York... | reverse complement strand
CTCCTCGACGACGTGGAGCGCGGGGAGACCGTGGTGATTACGCGGCACGGCCGCGCCATCGCGCGGATCGTGCCCGAGGCGCATCTGCGGCAAGCGGAAATCGATAAGGCGATCGAGAACATCAAGGCATTGCGCCAGCGCACCGGAAAGATCGCCCTCGACGAGCTTCTTTCGGCCAGGCACGAGGGGCACAAGTACTGATGCCGTTCGTGCTCGATGCATCCGTCGCCGCGTGTTGGGCTTTCGAGGACGAGGACCATCCCGTCGCGGCATTGGCGCTGGAGTGCGTCCGCACCGACGAAGCGCGTGTGCCAAGCCTGTGGTGGTTCGAAGTACGCAACACCCTCATCGTGAACGAGCGTCGCGGACGCCTGACGGAGAGCGACACAGCGGCCTTTCTGCGCGGGCTTGCGCGCCTGAACGTAACGGTCGATCGGTCGCCCGATGAGGCCGACGTTCTCATGCTCGCTCGCCGGCGCCAGCTTACAGTTTATGACGCCGCCTATCTTGAGCTGGCGCGGCGCGAGCGCCTGCCGCTTGCGACGCTCGACGCCGCTCTTGCGACAGCCGCGCGCGCTGAACGGGCGCCCTTGCTCGGCGAGCCGCGACAAAACGGCTGAGGATTGCTTATGCGAGCTTCGTCGACAGGGTCGGCTTCAACTTGCATTGGCCCGCATTGAACGTGGGCCTCTACGTGCGAGCCTTGGTACGTGCGAGCCTTGGTGTCCGGCATCGTTGGCTCCCGCAAATAGATGGGGCCCGTATTGCCGGTCGGAGCCGACCGCTTTACAAGGCGGCGGCCGCTCGTTCGAACGGGGCAAAGGGTGACCGCTCTCGTAAGGTTGCGAGCCGCTGACCGCGCTGTCGCTTGGCGCATGCCTAATTGGCCGTCAAGCGCGGCGGTTTTGCGCTTTTCTTGGGCTTCCGGAGGTCATTGTGCTATTTGTAGATCTCGTAAAGAGGGAGATATGGCCGTCAAGCTAAAGGAAGATCCCGTTCTGTCGCGTTTCCGTGCGGCTTTGGATGAGGTGTATGGCGATCGAATCGAGCGTGTCGTCTTGTTCGGATCGCGCGCCCGTGGCAATGCGCACTCGGATTCCGACTATGACGTGGCGGTTTTCCTGAAAGAACTGCCCGACCGCTGGTCGGAACTCCATCGTCTGGCCGATCTCCGCGTCAAACTCATCGACGAGACTGGCGCATTCTTCGATGTCTTGCCTTATCTTGCCGCTGCCTATGGCGAGCGGTCGCCGCTCATGCGCGAAATCCGCCTTGAAGGCGTCGATCTATGACGCCGGAAACAGCGCAGTTTCTCGCCAAAGCCGACAACTCCTTCATGAAGCCGACGCCATGCTGAGCATCAACCTCAATGACGCGGCGGGCTGAACGGCCTATCTGGCCGGGTTCCACGCGGCGCAGGCGTTCATCTCCGAAAAGACCAGCCGAACGGTCAAGACTCACAAAGGCGTGCTCACGGAATTTCAGCGCCTGACCAAGGATGATCTGACCTTCGCTCCCGAATTGCGGGGCTTTTTGTCTCAGGCCTACAACCTCAAAGCCATTGCCGACTATGAAACCGGCCCTGGCGCCGAGGTGTCGGCGGAACAGGCGACGCGGGCGCTCGCGCAGGCAAAATGCTTCGTCGCGCGCCTTGAGAGCTTGCTCGCTTGAATTTAGAGGGTTCTGCGTGGTCGCGCGCCGCGACGGGTTGGTCTGACGCGGTGCGCGGCCACCTTGAAGCCTGACTGAACTGAACCGCGGGGTGGCGGGCGGGCTATGGGGAATTAGGCGACGGCGGCCTGTCCGAGGTCGTCTCGAGCGCCGCTCGGATTCGTTTTCGACCGCTTCGAGCGCACTTTGCGGCGGCAGCCGCGCGCGCTGAACGGGCGCCCTTGCTCGGCGAGCCACGACAAAACGGCTGAGGATTGCTTATGGCGAGCGGAGAGGCAGATTCGACGATCGCGCGCCAATTTCAAGACGCCGGCAGGACGGTCGTTCGCGATGCTCCGTCAATTGCGAACTTCAGGCACCGTACGGCCAGGTTTCTTGTCCGGCAAGACGTCCGCCCACCCCTTGGCGACCGGTGTAGGCGCGGGGTCGCCCGATTCGGTGACTCGCAGGCTGATCTTGTTCACCAAGCATGCCCGCCTGAAGGGATGCTTTCTCTCGGGATACTTGGGGTCCCAAGGCTTTTCCTGCGTGTCGGAGAACGCTTCGTGGTTATTGGTCTCCGCCAGCCGTAACCGGAACGGCGCCCGCGCAATCAATTCTTCGAGGAACTCGGCGGCCTCGTATGCGCTCAACTGGTCGACGACTTTGGCGAATACGAATCTCGTGAGGTCGCTGATGGCGCTAAGAAGATAGACCTCGCCGCCGCTTTCCGGCAACGCGACAGCTCTCAACGTGACAAAACCTGAATCTCGCCAGTGCTCGACTTCGTACAATTTTTCAGCGTGGCCCTCGGGGATCCGGCTGACGCCGTAGCGTTTCAGACATCGGTGAAGCGCCGAACGGCTGAGTTTGGGGATCATCGGCTTCAAGCGCTTCAAGCAATTGTCGACCCCGAGGCGCGTGTGTTTTCGGAAGAGCACGATCAGAGCTTCCTCGCCGGCGCTGAGCACCGTCGAGGTCGGACGTTTCGGGCCCATGGGCGCGTCCGCAGTCGTGCGCCGGCGTTTCCATTTGCCGACGGTCTTCGGATTGAGCCCCAGCCAGAAGGCGAGCTCTCTATTCGACTCTGAACTTCGTTGTTGGATCTCGCGCCGCAGTTCCGGCGTCGTGCGCGCGCTCGGATGTTGTTTCCGGGTCATGTTTTTCAGTCTGTCAATTCACTTTGAATTGCGGCCAAATTCTCGCTTCGATGGAACTGCTGCAGATTCACGTCAATTATGTCCAAAATCCGCTCTGACGCACGCTTGACGATGAATTCGGGCTCGGGCATTGGCCAATTCGTTGGCGCGACAAGGATTTGTCATTCCCTGCGGGTCCCTTGGCGCGCCACAGCGGTCATGCAAAGAGACCTGTGACAAAAGCAAGGCGCCGAATGCTTGCCGAAGAATCTGTGGGCGGCATCATCTCGTAACCCCGGGCGGCATCATCCCGTTTTGCCCGGAAACCAAAGCCCATCTCTCCAAACTCGGCGAGGAGGCGAACTGCAAAGTCATTCGGATGCCCGAACCGTTCAATTATTCGCGCCTCTGCAACGAAGCGGCGGCCAAATCGCGCGCCCGGTTCCTCGTGTTTCTCAACAACGACACCAAGGTCATGGAGGCGTCGTGGCTCGAACACTTGCTCGCTTTTGCAAGCCGACCCGACGTCGGCGCCGTGGGCGCGAAACTCCTGTATCCGAAGGGGCGCGTCCAACATGCCGGCGTCGTCATTAGCGTGGATGGCTTGGCGGGCCACTTTCAATGCGGCCTCGCCGCTTCCGATCCAGGGTATTTCGGCCGGTTGTGTTCGCCGCACGAAGTCAGCGCGGTGACGGCGGCTTGCCTGCCGGTCGAAGGCGAGAAGTTTTTCGCCGTCGGCGGCTTCGACGAACACAACCTGCCGGTCGACCTCAACGACGTCGATCTATGCCCGCGATTGGCGGAGCGCGGATGGCGAACGCTGTGCGATCCGACCGTCCGGTTGATCCGCCAAGAGTCCGCTACGCGTCGCGCGAAAGTTCGTCTTGACGAGCGTTACAAAACACAGCACGGTTATGTTCGGGCGCGCTGGCGCGATAGGATTCAAGATGATCCGTATTTCCATCCGGCGCTTTCGCTGGATACGCTCATCGCGGCTCTTGGCTGAGGGTGCGGGGCGCCTCGTGCTTATCGGTCAGAGGATGTTGACGTCGCGCGTCAAGACGCGGGCGGATAGGCGGACGTGATGGCCAGAGGAGTTTCAGGCCGCTTGAAGCCGGGAAACGAGAAGACCATGTCCGATGTCGTCTTGGTTCTGGGGATGCACCGCAGCGGCACGAGCGCGGTCGCTGGCGCTTTGACGAAACTCGGCGGCACGGCGTCGACCATGCCGAAATAGCGCTCGGATCGCCAGCACATGCGGGAAGGAGAGGCCCAGCCAAATGTTCATGTGTTGTTCCCGATTCACAACGTCTCGATCCTGATTTTCCGCAATCCGCATCATCGCGCCCGAGCCAGGATGATCCGACAGCGCCTTCGTCAAGCGCGTTTCTATGGCGGCAGCTTGCTGGCGGCGAAAATGGTCACGGGCTGGAATGCAAGTTCTCGCCGTGACCACGCTCGGAGACAATTGGGAGCTTTGGCTTTCTCGCCGCCATGCCCTTCCATCGGAGTGATCCGAACTCGTTTCGGGATAGCATTTGAAGGAGGATACCCGGTTGTCCATGCCCAGCTCCAATCGTCCTCCTTCGCACGCAAGCGAGCCCAAGATACTGTGCCACTTCAACCATTACTTCGGTACCAATAGCAATTTCATCGGGAAATCCACAACTGGCGTTCGGAAAGATCGTGGCGACGTCGTGCGATTGGCATTGGACGGCATACGCGCACTACGTTTCGACCTGGATATCCGTGTTTGCGGGTTGCGGGACTTTTCCTTGCTACCGATCGATATTGACCTTGATGAAATCAGCGACGCCCAACATATAGTGTACGCAAGCATCGAGCGTATGTTTGACGCCATGGATCAATACGACTACTTCCTCAATATCGAGGATGACGTGCTGATCACCAGCGACGTGTTGAAAGCCTGTATGATGTTCAACGCCTTGTCACAACCTAACGAAGTGTACTTACCAAATCGGATGGAGTGTCAGTCTGACGGCACGTCCTATTGCGTCGATCTGTTCGCTATGCCTGGTTGGAAGCCGGAACTTCAGCGAGATTTCCATGGTACGACACTCGGTGTTGCCTGCAATTCACACTCTGGTCTGTCATTCCTTAGCCGAGAACAAATGCACTACGCAACGGAACGAGTGAACGTCTCGAGTAGAGACGTTTTGATTGGTGGTTTGATGGCTTCCGCCTACGCCAATCTGCACGCGCCCTTTCTGCTTTGGCGCGCTAAATCCGACCTACTGGCTCACCACGTCTTCCACTTGGACAAGTGGCTGCAATCACCCTTATAGAAACCATATTCTTGTCCCAGCGCCTCCCTTCCCTCGATCGAATCAGCGACGCTGATGCACGCAGGGACTACGCTGGTCCATTTCAAGTTCAGCAGCAGCTCGATTGACGAGGCGAGCAAATTTTTTCAGCCAAGAGACCCCAGCGGGCGGCCGATGCTGAGCAGATCGTCTGCGGCAAAGCGTTGCGCCGCGGCACTGGTCACGACCAAACCGCAGGTAAAGCCCGAACAGATTCGAGCGGCGCGAGCAGAAGGAAACTGTCGCTTGTCGATCTGCGCAGATTGCACTATTGCTGCACCCTGTCGGGGGGGACAGAGAGAGGACGATGGCGAGGTCACAGCTTCCGAGAAAGCGCCACCCGAATTCCGGGCGGGTTCGCGAAAAGGTCGAGGGCAAGGCGCCTTCGGCGCCGGTCGGCGCCGCAGCCCCGCTCACGCGCTTGGCGGATCGCGAGAGCTTCTTATCGGCATTGTCATTTCGGTCGCCCGAGAAAATTGTCCCGTCGGCATGGCATGAACATGCCCCATTCGCTTTCTGGCTGGTCGAAAAGCTCGGGCCGAGGGTGCTCGTGGAACTCGGAACCCACAACGGATTCTCATATTTCGCGTTCTGCCAGGCGATCCGAATGGCCGGATTGAGCACAGCCGCCTTCGCGGTCGATCGCTGGACAGGCGATGAACATGCTGGTTTCTATGGCGAGGAAGTCTATCAGGGCGTTGAAGCCTATAATGGCGAGCAATATTCGGACATCTCGACCCTGATGAGAATGGCGTTTGCGGACGCGCTGCAGTATTTCGAGGACGGTTCTGTCGACTTGCTGCACATCGATGGCCGGCATCATTTCGATGATGTGAAGGCCGACTTCGAGTCCTGGCTGCCGAAACTTTCGGATCGAGCCGTCGTTTTATTTCACGACATAAACGTGCGTGAGCGAGAATTCGGCGCGCACCGGTTCTGGTCGGAGGTGTGCAAGCAATACCCCCACTTCAGTTTTGTTCATGGTCACGGTTTGGGAGTCCTGGGAGTAGGCAAAAGGTGTCCCTCGCGCGTCGCGGCTTTGTTCAATGCCTCTGCCCACGCGATCCTCACGGCATCTATCAGGAACGCCTATGCCCGGCTCGGAAGGGCCGTGACCTTGGCCTTTGGAGCCTCGGAGGCGTGGCAGCTCCGGGCCGCAGCGGCGCAGGAAGCAGACACTCTTCGAAGCGAACGCGATCTCTTACGCGTTCGTCAAAGCGAGATACTGGCCGAAAGCGCCGCCGCCGTTGCCGAACGCGACGCGCGCGCTGGCGAGGCCGAACGAGCGCTCGGCGAGGCCGCGCGCGAGAAAGAGTCGCTCTCGGGGACCCTCGCCGCTGCCGTTGCCGAACGCGACGCGCTGGGCGAGGAGCGCGCGCGGATCATCGCGGAATTGCAAGCGCGGCAACAGGAGCTGGCTGAAAAGGCGATAGCCTTGGCCAACCTCGAAGAGCGCCAAAGATTTGCCGAGGCCAATTACGCCGCAGCGGCGCACGAAGTCGGCGAGCTGCGGTCCGAACGGGAAGCCTTGCGACAGCGCATTGCGGAGCTGGCGGACGAACAGTCGCGGCTACGGGCGGAAGCCGAGGAAACCGCAGCCGAGTTGAAGGACGAATTGGATCGCGCGTTCACGACGCTTTCGGCCGAACGGCAAAAGGCCGCTGAGCAGAAAGACCAGCTCGGCGACCTCGAAGAGCGCCTACGAGTCGCCGAGGCCGAACTCGCCGCGCGGGCGGAGGCGGCGGAAAGAGCGCGCGAGGAGGCCGCGCGCGAGAAGGAGGCGCTCGCGCAAAGTCTCGCCGCCGCCCTCGCCGAGCGTGACGCATTGGGCGCGGCGCACGCGGGCGTCGCGGCGGAACTGCAAACGCGACAGCAGGAATTGGCGGAAAAGGGGGCGGCGTTGGCCGAACTCGCCGCGCGCGCGGAACAGGCGGAGAAGGCGCGCGACGGCGCTGGCGATGGCGCGGGAGGGATGGCCCCGACGACGCCGACGGGGGTCGCTGCGCAACCAAGCTGACGCCGTCAGAGGCGCCAAACTTGGGGCCGAGGCGCACGTCCGTGCCGTTGGCCGCGGCGGCCTGATCGGCTTGAGGGCCGCGCGATCGGCGCGGCAGCAAAGGCCGGGCGAGACGAGACGCCCCCGCCGCCTAAGAGACCGGGCGCCCGCGGATGACCTGGAGCCGGTCTCCTCTCCATGAATTTCGCCGCGTGTGTCGAGCCTCCCGACAGCGCGCGTCGATCGCGGAGAGCGGCAAGCGAAACGGCCCCATGGCGGTGGGTTCACGCCCCGTCGCCGTCACGAAGGCGGCCCTTCAGGCCTCGAAGCTCGCTCCGGCGCGCGAAATTGTCATAAACGCCTAACGACACGTTTTTGGGAGCGACGACATTCTTCAATTCTGAACCGAAAGCGCATGGCGCGCCGACGCGAAAATAATTCTTTACTAATTGATATATATAGGTATTCTTACTCCACTCTCCATAGGCGCCGGGCGTCGCCCGACCTATGTTCGCGCTCCGAGCCGAACTCGAAAAACGCCAAAAAACGACAGAGAAAAAGGCCAATAAACCGAAACAGTCCCGGGGTGTCATGGTGCATGCGCGGCCGTTCGGGAAGAATTTGTCGTCGTTGACGTCGCTTTCGACCCGAGCGACAGAGAAGCGCGCGACAACGACAGCGGATTGATCCAATCGCCGTTCCAAACTCACGCAATGTTCTCGTTCTTTCACCGTGATCGTTCGACAATGACCGATTCTGGCAAGTAAGATGGACGGCGCCAAGCGCCCGGATTGATCTTCGCCGGACGGTTCGGCGAGGCGCCAATTTCGCGAGGACGCGCCGCGCCGCGATGGCGTCGAAAATCATATCCGCCTCGCCAAAGGACGTCGGCGCGGCGAGCCGGCGCTTGCGCTCGCGGGGTCTCGTTTCGTCGCCAAGACGAAGACATTATACGAACCGCTTCGGTGAGCGCCGGTGGCGGCGCGCGGGTTTGTCGATCCGGATCGGGCCCGCGGAGCGATCGAGCCAAGGGTTCGGGTCGGTCTCGTCAAACTAAGTTTGACGTCGGCGCTGGCGTCTCGACGGGGCGCGTCGCCTCTTCGTCATGCCGCTCCGCACCAACCCAACTTCGATCCGGCGAGTTCATGTGAAGACGGCCCGCCCGGAAGGGATGGGCCGGAGGGGTCTTCTTCCCCCGTTGAATCGATCTTCGTCGCGGGGCCGTCGGATGGAAAGAAGGACGTCCGAAAGCGAAACTTCGGCGCCGCCGCCGCTCCGATCACGAATTTCGCCCGCCATGGGCCCACGATGTCTAGATTCGCGAAATGATCGCAAGTAAATGACCATTAATGTAACCAACAAAATCGAAAATCAATAAAATCTCTCATTGCAATTACGACGGAATAGGCTACAATTGAATTAGGTGTCAGATTTCGTATTCACAATGACCTCAGTTATACCAAATCGCCGATGCGTCTCGATCCGCGTCTAGGATGCGTTACTGAACCATCGCACGGCGCTTGACCTCACAGGCCCCCTTTCTGCGTCGGAGAAACCATGAATTCGCAGATTTTCTCAAATTCCCCAGAGACCCGCCGCAATTTCATCGGCGGCTCCGATGCTCGCATCATCATGGGCGCCGACGAGAGCGCCCTTCTCCGCCTCTGGCGCGAAAAGCGTGGCGAAGTCGAGCCCGAGGACCTCTCCGCCAACCTCATCGTCCAGCTTGGCGTCGTGACCGAGCCGCTCAATCGCGACTGGTATGAGCGCAATACCGGCCGGCGCGTCACCGACGTCCAGCGGAGAGCCCGCCATCCCGTGAATCGTTGGATGGCGGCGACCTTGGACGGCATGGTGGAGGGCGTCGGCGCGGTGTTCGAAGCCAAGTTCATGCTGCCATGGTCGTTCTCGGAAGAGGCGGCGGCCGAAAAGCACATGGCCCAGCTGCAGCATAATATGTGGGTGACCAACGCCAAGTCGGCGGCGCTGTCGATCATCACCGGGGGCGGCAAATGGATCGAGATGACCATTGCCGCCGATTCGCTCTATCAGCACCTGCTGTTGACCGCCGAGCGAAGATTTTGGCGCTGCGTCGAGACGGGCGAGCGTCCTTATTCTATTCGGCGTCGAGCCGCGCCCGTCGATCGAGGCGGTGCGGATCGTCGATATGAGCGGGTCCAACTCCTGGGCGGAAATGGCGGGCCTGTTCCGCGCCACCCGGCCGGCCTTCGTCGACCATGAGCGGGCCAAGGCCGAGCTGAAAAGGCTGCTGCCCGAGGACGCCAAGGAAGCCTTTGGCCACGGGATCCGGGCCAAGCGCTCGAAATCCGGCGCGGTCAGCTTTGATCTTCTCTCGACGGAGGCGAGCCATGCGTCGGTCGAGTGAGACGATCGGGGCGATCGCCGCCGCGCTCGCCAAAGCTCAGGCCGAACTCGCCAATCCGGAGAAGTCGCTGACCGCGACCATCCGCTTCGCCAACCCGCGCGAGGGCGATCGGACCTTTCGCTACGCGGCGCTTTCGAGCGGCCTCGATATCGTGCGCAAGTCGCTTGGCAAATATGAGATCGCCACCGTGCAGACGACCGCGATCGATCTTGAAGCCGGACTGATCCGCCTGACCACGACGCTTGCCCATTCCTCGGGGGAATGGCTGTCGTCGGACTGGCCGGTGTGCGCCGTGAGCGAAACCGCGGCGCCGCGTCGCATGGGGGCGGCGCTGACCTATGCCCGTCGCTATGCCCTTTTCACGCTGGTCGGCATCGCGGGGGAGGACGATCTCGATGCGCCGGACCTCGACGTCGTCCAGAAAGCCGACGCCAACCCGCCGTCCGACGACGATCGGCGCCCGAATGGGGAAGCGCGCCGCGCCGCAGCGTTGAAGCCGACCGAGCCTCGGCGCGGGCCGCCGCCTCAGCCGCTAGCGAATTCCGCGCTGACCGTCGAACAATCCGCGCGCCAACGCGATCGCCTCGTCGCCGAGATCGACCGCCTGCAATCCGGCGAAGACGCGGCCGTCTGGGCTCGCGACGCGCTGTCGGCGAAGGGCGCGCTGACGAAGGCGGACGCGCAGCGCGTCGACGACGACTTTCGCGCCCGGCTCGCGGCGTTTGACGAGGGATCGGCCGATGGCGAGCGAGCGGAAGGCTGTCAAAGCTCACCCGAGCCGGCGGCGGGCCCTTTGGACGGCGAGGAGGCGGAGCAGCGCGCGCGACCGGTCGCCCACGCCGTCGTCGCCCCGCAGCCCGGTCTCTCGGCGAAGCCCATTCGGCTTCGCGACAAGGAGCATCGGAAGTTCGTCGCCGCGCAGCCCTGCATCGTGTGCGGCCGCACGCCGGCCGGCCGATCCCCACCATCTGCGCTTTGCGCAGCCGCGCGCCCTTGGGCGCAAGGTCAGCGACGAGTTCACGGTTCCGGTCTGCCGGTTTCATCACGACGAGCTGCACAAACAGGGCGACGAAGCGGCGTGGTGGAAGAGCGTCAATATCGACCCCGCCCCCATCGCGCTGGAGCTTTGGCGGCGCACGCGCCCCGACCCCGCGCCGGACGCGCCGCCGGAGGCCGCCGCGAGCGCGGAAAATGGCGACCGGTCTTGAGGCCGCGGCGGCGCGTGCGCGTCCATCATCAAAAGCGGGCTGACTTCGACGCGATAAAGGGGAGACGGTTCAATGCGATTTGACGCTCGACGCAGCGACGGCAAGATCGCGGCGCCGGCAGAGAAGGATGCGCGGCGCGGCGCCTGCGCAGACCTTGCGGGCGAAGGAAGCCCGCGTGATCCTGACATCTCTACGGGACAGCCGGGGATCGCTGCGCGCCGAGAGTCGGCAGCGCGACTATGCGGCGCTGCCGCAAAGGCTTATCGCCTTGGCTACGGTAACCACGGTTTGTGGCCAGAAGCCGGGATGGAATCGGGTGAAGAAATCGCTTGCTTTGCGGCTTAAAGTATCTAATTTATATAATTTAGGAGGACGTTGCAATGCAGACGTTCAGAGCCCAGGACATGCAGAAGCAGGCTGCGGTGTTGCAAGAGGCGGCCATGGTGGAGCCAGTAATCATCACCTACCATGACCGCCCGCGGCTGGTCGTCATGTCCATGCAGGAATACGACCGGCTCAGAGGGCGGCGCAGGATAGTCGGAGCGGCGGTCGAACTGCCCGGCTCTGTCGTCAGCCAGATCGAAGCCCTCGCGGAGCTTGACGCCGATACGCTTGACGTAGAGAGCCAGCCGATGAATGGCCCGCGTTCCTAACCCGGATCCCGGACTTGTTTTCCGCTACGGTTATGTATGGCTGGACGACTATCGCCGCGGGCGAATCGATCCTGCGAAGGACCGTCCAGCCTGCATTATCGCGCGCGTCGCCGAAGGCGCCGACACGTCCCTCAATGTCGCCGGCCATTTGAAAATGGCGCCCGGCGACGTGATCGCGCTTCCGATTACTAGACGTCCCCGACATTCTGGCGACATCGCTGTGGAATTGACCGCCGACGACAAAAGAGCGTGCGGCCTCGATCCCGAGGAACCGTCTTGGGTCGTAGTTTCCGAGTTCAACGCCGACATTTGGCCCAACGGCGATCTCAGCCTGATTCCGGGAACCGACAGGTTCGAGTTCGGCGTAGCTCCACCCGGCCTCATGAGAAGGATCGCCCAACGGTTCCTTGAGGCTCGGGGACTCCAAAGGCAGGTCGGCGTCAAACGATAACGTTCGGCGAGGGCCTGCCGATGAGCGCCCAATAGTCCATCGGCGCGCTCTTGAGGCCGATGCCGAGCAGCAGGTCGAACGCCGACCGGTAATGCCGCCGCCAGTTCCAACGGAAGACAAACTCGTCCATCTGCGCTTTGCCCAACCACGCGCGCTGGGGCGCAAGGTCAGCGACGAGTTCACGGTTCCTATCTGTCGCGGCCACCACGACGAATTGCATAAGCAGGGCGACGAAGCGGCGTGGTGGAAGAGCGTCAATATCGACCCCGCGCCCATCGCGCTCGCGCTGTGGCGGCGCAACCACCCCGAACGGGCGCCGGACGCGCCGCGCGCAGCCGCGCCGCCCGAGGCCGCACCGAGCGCCGACGGAGGGAGGTTGGCGGGACAGGAAGATCGCCCCAACGGCTTATCCCCTTAGACCCGGGAATCGCGAGATGCTAAACATTGACAATTCGCGTAATCACATATATATGTGACAA
>Ga0326727_10022237_pt1 | contig 12287 bp, 8 predicted proteins | sample MB2enrmetagenome_FD_207643 | JGI IMG/M metagenome (GOLD analysis project Ga0326727, IMG submission 207643) | Lab enriched peat soil microbial communities from McLean, Ithaca, NY, United States - MB29MY | ecosystem: Environmental > Terrestrial > Soil > Wetlands > Peat | place: USA: New York... | reverse complement strand
GCGTTTCATTTACAAACATTTTGGTCAATAAAGTCGGTAACAACCTCGGTAACAATCACAGTTACTGCTGGTAGCCAGGACCATTGTACATGTGTGGCGTTTTGCATCAGTGGCGCCAACAATGCTAATCCGTTCGACGGGTCGCAACAATCCGCTACTGGTGATAGCGAAACAGCAAGCGTCAACAGCGTCACACCAACATACAGCAACGATTTAATCATAGGCGGCTTAGCCTGCTTAGGTACAGGCGCAAACGAACCAACTGTAACAGCGGGTTCCGGATTTTCGACCCCCACCAATTGGAACTATGTTGCCGGTCCCGTTGATCCTGAGGTGGCAGCAGAATACAAGGTTCCTTCCGGAACATCGGCTGTTACAACAAGCTTCGGATTAAGCGCAACAACCTACTGGGGCATTGTTGCAGATGCAATAGCATCTGCCTCTCCTCAAATAAATCAACCTATAAAAGTAACTATGAGCCATTCAGCTCCATCTGCCACTGTTACCGTAACTGACTCAACTAACTCAGGTTTTTCCACCACTTTCTCATCGGATGGAACTGTGCATGAGATCTCCATGGATCAAGGCGATTCCTTTACTTTGTCTTTCAGTAACAGTGGCAGTACGCGAGACGGTTTTAGCGTGTCAAGCGCCTTCTCAGCAACTTCATCAACATACACGGCTTCAACTACTGAACTCGACGTGACAGCATATGAGCAACTTCAGATTACTCCGTACTATACGGTGTCTGATAGCAGTTCTCCCACTGTAACTAACGTTGTAGGTTTCACTCAGTTAGGTGTTGGGGCGACTGCTACTCCGACTAAGGGCAGTTCTGGTGGTACGGCGGTTTGGGTTGACTACGGCAGCTCGGTGACGTATACTAGTCCGATTACTTCGGGTTCTGAGCGTTGGCAGGTTGCGTCGGCTGATACTTCTACGCATACGGCTATTTCGTCGGTTTCTTCGTCTACAACGTGTACGCTGGAGTATTATGATCAGTTCCAGATTACTCCGTATTATACGGTTTCTGACAGCAGTACTCTCAGCAGTGTAACGGGTATTGTGGCTTTCACTCAGTTTGGTGGCGCTGCGACTGCTACTCCGACTAAGGGCAGTTCTGGTGGCACAGCGGTTTGGGTTGATGCTGGGTCCGCGGTGACTTATACGAGTCCGATTGCGGGTGCTACAGGTGAGCGTTGGCAGGTAACGTCGAGTGACAGTGGAACTTACACGGCTATTGGGTCGGTTTCTTCATCTACAACTTCTACGGTGGAGTATTATCATCAGTTTAAGCAGACTTTGAGTTATAGTGTTGTTGGTGGTGGTTCGCCTTCTGCTCCTACGGCTTCTGGCATGGAGTTTGGTTTGGCTTATGTGCCTTCTTTGACGACTTCGGCGTCGCCCTACTGGTTTGATGCTTCAGGTTCTACCGCGTTTAGCACTTCTACTGGTGGTACTGGTGAGCGTTGGGCGCCTAGTCCGGCGACTGTTTCGGCTACGTCATCGAACACTCAGATTGTGAGCATGTATCACCAGTATTACCTGACTGTTGCGGGCGGTAACAGCCCAACTGGACAAGGTTGGTATAATAGCGGAAGTACTGCAAATCCAAGTAATGCGTGGATATGGGGAACTTCTGGCTCAACACGTAGCGCATTAACTAATTGGCAATTAGATGGAATCAGTCAGAATCCTTCTCGAAGTGATACTGGAAATTTAACTCTGAGTGTAACTATGTCCACTTATCACACGGTGAATTTTGTTTCAACAACTCAGTATTATCTGACAGTTAATGGCGGAAACAGTGTAACTTTTGGTACTGCTTCTCCTACTGGCGACCAGTGGTACGACAGTGGGGGGTCAACAACGGTATCTTCAAATGGTGTCTATTCCCGTTCAGGCGGAACAGGGCAAAGAGTGGCATCTTGGAATTTGGATGGCGGTTCAAATACGGCTTTTTCAAGTACAGGTACCGTCACGACTTCTTCTGTCTCCATGTCAACGTATCACACGGTGAATTTTAATTCTGTCACGCAGTATCAGGTGACTTTGGATTCTGGTGCGACGTCGGCTCTTAGCTCGATTACTTTGCCTACTGTTAGCGGTGATAATTACTGGTATGATTCTGGTACTTCGGTTACTTTGGTTTTGAACGGGGTTTATGGTAGGGGCAGTGGTACAGGAACAAGGGTTTCGGGCTACCAAATTAATGCAGGTTCCAACAATCCTGAATCTACGACGGGGACCTTCACGGTTCTCAACGCTATCTCGATATCTGGAGTTGAAGCAATCACTACGACGACTGTTACTCAGTATCAGGTGACTTTTGTTGTTAGTCCTTCTGGAAGTGGATCAACATCTCCTGCTGGTACCAATGTTTGGGAGGATACTGGTTCTCTCGGCATATCTACCACAGCAAACAGTGGTTACTCGTTCTCAACTTGGTCAAGTAATACTACGTCAATCACTTTTGCTACTGCAAACTCTGCAGATACCACGGCAACAATAAACGGCTCTGGCACTATCACGGCGACTTTCACTCCCACTACTACTACGACGTACACGGTTACGTTCACTCAGACAGGTTTGCCTGCAGGAAAATCTTGGAGCGTCACATTCAACAGCGTGACACAGTCTTCAACAACGTCTACAATAGTCTTCAAAGGCATCGCTTCTGGAAGCTACTCATGGAGCCTATTAACTCCTGTAGCTGGTAGCACCGGAATCCGGTATCAAGCATCTCAGGCGTCAGGAACAATGAATGTTCCATCCCAAACCACCCAAAGAATAACATACACAACTCAGTTCTATTTGACGGTGAGTGCTAATTTTGGCAGTGTTAGTCCCTCAAGCGGCTGGTACGTTGCCGGCTCAAAGGTCACGTTATCTGCAACGTCTCCCAACGCAATTTCTGGTGAGCGTTATGTGTTTAATGGCTGGACTGGGACGGGATGTGGCAGTTACACTGGTACGCGTAATCCAGCTTCAAACGTGGTTACCATGGATGGGCCTATCACTGAGGTTGCTTCATGGATACATCAGTACCAAGTTACTGTGACAGCTAGCCCCTGCGGAGCAATAGGTGGAACATTTGAAGTTACATACGCAATGAGTGGAACCACATACACAGACCAACTGCATAATACGCCATGGACTCAATGGACCGATGCTTCCACAACCGTAACCGTCAGCAGTCCGCAGAGTCCTTACAAAGGCTACACCTTCAGCAGTTACACAAATAACCCGACGAATATGAACTCGCCTCAAACAATAACATTGATTTACTATGGAGCCCTTAACCACTTCGTCTTCAACACTATTGGCACTCAGACTGCTGGCAAAGCGTTCAGCATAACGATTACGGCTAAGGACGCGTATGGCAACACTGTTAAAAACTATGCTGGTTCAACGACTTTGACTGAGACTGGCGGCGGTGCAGGCGGAACTGTCAGTCCATCATTGGTGACCTTCACTAACGGCGTATATACTGGAAATGCTTATGTGACCAAGTCAGGTACAGGCGTCACCATTACTGCGACATATGGCAGCACGAGCAGTGCGAGCAACATGTTCACAGTGAATCCAGGCGCCCTCAGCACCTTCGTCTTCAACACTATTGGCACTCAGACTGCTGGCAAAGCGTTCAGCATAACGATTACGGCTAAGGACGCGTATGGCAACACAGTTACAAGCTTCGCCAGCTCGGTTGGCCTCTCAGCTTCCACCGGAGGTGGAACAATCACTCCTGCGAGCACAGGCACTACAGGCTGGTTGAACGGCGTGTGGACGGGCTCCGTGACGCTTAACAAAGCCAGTTTAGGGGTCGCCATTACTGCGAACGATGGCAGCGGTCACACCGGTTCAAGCAATCCGTTCACCGTGCGTACTTGACCTCGATAAAACTCAAAAGATGCCTGAACCCGATCATGCTCACCTATGCCTTTCTTTATTGCAGCTTCAAAAGCGTTAACACTCATCGGCTGAGAAACCTTCCACTCTTTGCGCACAAGATTTTCTTCCTTCTGGTAGACCCTTTCAATCATGCCGTACAGTTCCTTCTTGGTGACACATTGGACGCCGTCAATTCGCACGCCATAGTAGTCCTTGTTGCGACTTGTCTTCAGATACTCCAGCCGAAAATTTAGCCCTCCGCTATTCCCTTTTCAGTTCATACAACTTTAACGCCTTAGCAGGGTAAGAAACATACGCCAGCCAGTCGGCAAAATGGAAACGGTTGCCACTGAATGAAGAAAACTTACATTTGCCAAAACAAAAAAGAGGAGAAGATTGGGAGGATTCAGCATAAATGTGCTCTGAAGTGGGGGCGGGTCCGACGGGAATTGAACCCGCGACCCCCGGATTAAAAGTCCGGTGCTCTAGCCTGACTGAGCTACGGACCCCTCTCAAATCGTTGTGGATTGATAGGAAAATGAGAAGGGGTTTTTTAGCGTTTCGATTAGAATAGTGATAAAAAGAAATAGGTTAACGTTTTGTTTGCGTTTTTAGTATTGTCGTCATGAAGCTTCTGATTTTATCTTGGGAGTTAAGTATGGTTTCAATGGTTTTTGCGCCTTTTCCGGTGAGTTTGTAGACTCTTTTTCTTTCAATCCATACTCCTTCGACTAGGCCGTTTCTTTCAAGAGCGTACAGCAGTGAGTAAACTGTGCCTGAGCTGACTAGGAAGCCGAATTTGTTGTGTATGTATGTTATTACGTCGTATCCGCTTAGTGGTCCGTTTTGTAATTCAGCCATTATTATTGTGTCCATAAAGCTTTTGATTACTTTTTCATGCATTTTTTTTAATATTTTTGCTTCTGATTTTTCGTTGGTGACTGTTATTGTTAAGGCTACCATGTTTTTTGCGCGCTCACTGTTGTTTATTCGTGTTTAGATATATAAGAATTATTCGGATTTAGAACAATATGTTGTAACAAAAACTGAAAAGTATAAACAAATTAAACTCGCGCTTACTTAATATCATCGCAAAACGTTCACGACGCCTTTTCATGTATTATGCCATAGCATAACAGCGAATACTAGCTATTTTACATGGAAATGTCATAGCATTGAAGTAAATATTAAAAAATTTTCAATTTTTATATACATAAACACGTGCAAGCATAACACAATTTTAACGCAAAATTTCTATTTTTCTGCTTCAATAGCCGATTTTAATAGTTAGCGATATATGCGCATGTTAAGAAACGTTATCTCTTCTTTTTACGCTAAAGATGTTAGGTGCCCTAAAATTGATTTCATGGAAATATACATATAAACGATTAAATGAAGAATACGAAATAGCCAATAAAAAGAAGCAAGCGCTAGACAAGCTTTTTGAAAGTGGCAAAATTTCTCAATCAACTCGTGACTCTTTTACCGCTGACATCAATGCAGCAATTGCGCAAATCGAAAAACAGCAGAAAGAACTAATTGAAAACATGCAACTAAAAACCCGAGAATTAGAAAGTCAAATTAAAACGTTAGAAATACTTCTTGCTAACTATGAAATTCAACATGTAGTGGGAGAAATTGACGAGCAAATTTATCAACAAGAAATAAACCTGCTCACAACCGGACTAGACACAACCAGAAACGAACTAAACGTAATAAAACAATCCGCAAACCAGCTGTGCTCGCCACCATCAATACAAGCGCCCGCAGCCCCTGAAACAGTTACTCCAATTATCGAAGCTAAGGTTTCAGAACCAGCGCCGGTAGAACCAACCCCGGTAGAAGTTCCCATTGAAGCCGCCCCAGTTGAAACTGTAATGGAAACATCGCCAGTGTCGCTCGCTCCAGTTGAAACTGCTCCCGCTGAGGTTCCAGTTGAAACTGCTCCCGCTGAGGTTCCAGTTGAAACTGCTCCCGCTGAGGTTCCAGTTGAAACTGCTCCCGCTGAGGTTCCAGTTGAAACTGCTCCCGCTGAGGTTCCAGTTGAAACTGTAAAAGCAGAAGCAACTCCAGTTGAAAGTGTTCCTGCAGAGATTGCTCCAGTAGAAGCTCCTCCAGTAGAAGCTCCTCCAGTAGAAGCTCCTCCAGTAGAAGCTCCTCCAGTAGAAACTGTTTCAGCCCCCATCGAAACCGTTGCAGTCGAAAATACACCAGTGGAAACCGCTCCAGTTGAAGTTGTTCCAGTTGAGTCTCCAGTTGTGGAGGTTACTCCGTCTGAATCAGCTCCAATTGTTCCTCCAGAACCAGAAGTTCAGGTAATAAATGAACCAACACCTGAACTTGCTCCTAAAGAGCCAGCAATAACCGAGCCAACACTGGAAGAACCAGCCATAATTATAGAGGCAGAAGCTCCAGAAGCAACCCCAGCAGTCGAACAACCGGCAGTTGAAGCGGAAACCGCAGATATTACTCCAACCGAAGTAATGGCTGAAGCAGAACCAGAACATCGCGAAGTTAAGGTTCCATTGCAAGATTTTGAGGTCATTCCAGAAGCAGAGCCAATTGAGACAACACTTGAGAAAGTAATGGAGCCAATAATTGAACCAATTGTCGAGCCAGTAATAGCAGAGGAGACTGCAGTTCCGGCCCACCCTTTAGAGGCCCCACAGGGGGCGCAGACGGAAGCAGAGCAAAGCAGCGAAGAAGCCGCAGCCGCAACCGAAACAGAAGACTCCAGTGAAGAAAAAACAGAGTAAAGCTATTTCTTAATTTCTTTCTTTTTATTTTCACTTGTCTCTAATCGTATTAGGATTAAGTTTTCAAAAGGGACTGCAATAATTTAATGGCAGACCATGCAGCTAACGCGCTTGTGTGCGGATTATCGGGATGAGGGTCGTTCGCAAAACGCAAAAACATTTCACCGAACCGCCATTTAACTTGAATCTCGTGTGTGTTACGCTTAACTGAGGGGTCAGAGACTACCCGTACTTTTACTTTGGCTGGTTTAACTGTTAATGCTAAAGTGGCGGCAACATTCATTTCCCTCGGGAACAGTCTAGCCGCTTCTTCAGCATAGCCTTCATAAACAACTTTTTCCTCTTTACTGTCGATTCCTAAAGCCTTAGGGTTCTTGCGTGAAGTCAAAGTTACCTCATCAATCCCAGCTAAAGCCGCACTGGAAAGCGCGTCTAAGCCGCCTATAGCACCTGAAGGAACATGAACTTTGCTCAAATCAACATTCAAATCCAGAAGCGCGCCTGTGCTCATGACGATTAGCTCGATTCCTGCAGAAACGATTTTTGGAACGTAATCTTTTGCGGCTTGCTGCGACGCCGCTTCCACAATAACCTTAGGCTTCAGTGCAAGTAATTCATCAACACTTCCAACAATGCTTACAGGAAAATTGAGTTTGCTTTTAAGCGTCTGAGCTTTTGAGGCGTCAAAGTCGTAAACAACCAATTCGTCACAAACTACAAGTTTGCGCTCAATCGCCTCCGCTAACACTGTGCCAATTGCGCCGCATCCTATCAAACCCACTTTCATATGTTTAATCACTTTCTAGCATAGTCTTTGTCAAAAAGAATTCTTACGCGGATATCAGCTGGATTAATTTGCCCCATCATAAGGGGGCTGTCAGATTCAATCTTAACATTGTTAAAGTCGGCAACCTTCAAAGTTCCCGCAATATCTGCTCTTCCTTCAGTAAGAACTTTAACGTTTCCGGCACTGCCTGTATTTATTATTATTCCAGTAAGCGGCAAATTAAGCGGTAATTTATTCTCCGCTTTGCTTTGCCGGCCTTGAGTAATGGCACCAATAATTACGTCACCTTCCTTTTCTGCCTCTTCATCTACAAGACCTTGGTTGAATTTAGGCCAAAGTGAAATCTGAAGGCTTTCAAAGCCTTTGTCTCCTTTGAACATGACTTGGTAAATCTCCTCGGTCACGTGTGGAGTTACTGGCGCTAGAAGCTGTAGCATACGGTAGAGTATCTCATAGAGCGTGTACTGAGCAGCCAGCCTTCTGGCTGAGCCGTGCAGATCAGGATTGTAGAGTCGGTCTTTGATTGCTTCGAGATAACAATCACAAAAAACATGCCAGAAGAAATTGCGAATATCCTCTATCGCAACATTGAATTGGCATTTTTCAAATTCTTCAGTAACTTTTTTTGTAATGTTCTCGGCTTTGCTGATTATCCATCTATCAAGAAGCTCTAGCTTTACTTTCTCAGCTGAGACGGCTTTGTAGTCAGCTAACAGGTTAGCTGTAAACCCGGAAGCGTTCCACAATTTTACTAAGAAGCGTCTGCCGTACTCAACGTCCTGTGCTCTATATGGAATGTCCGAGCCTGTTGCTCCGCCTGCAGCAGCCCATTGCCTTGTGGCATCGGCTCCGTTCTTGTTTAGCACTTCAGGTGCAGCGGCGTAATTCTTCAGCGATTTGCTCATTTTTCTGCCGTCTGAGCCAAGTACCATGCCGTTGATGAGACAACTCTTAAACGGCTTCTCATTAAAAAGCGCGAGGTGCCGAACCATCAAGTAATACGCCCAGGTTCTGATTATGTCGGTGCCTGAGGGATGAACGTCCGCTGGGAAAAGGTGTTTCCAGTCTGCTCTGTCAGGCCAGCCAGCGTGGACGGCGCATGTTATCGACGAATCCATCCAAGTGTCGAAAACGTCTTGTTCAGCAGTGAAGTCTTTGCCGCCGCATTTTGGACACTTGTCTATGCGTGGGTTTTCAAGCTTCGGGTCTATGGGAACCCAGTCCTCTTTGGCTAGGATTAGTTCGCCGCAGTTTCTGCAGTACCAAACAGGAATCGGCGTGGCAAAAAGGCGTTGGCGGCTAATCACCCAGTCCCAATCCAGCGATTTTGCCCAGTCGATTAAACGGTTTTTCATGTAATCAGGATACCAAACTATCTCGTTCGCCGCCTCTTCTACGGCGTCGGTTAGTTTGCGGGTGTTCATGAACCATTGTTTTCGCTCAAGGATTTCCACATGCGCCTTGCAACGGTCGCAGACGCCTACTTCCTGACTTATTTTCTCGGTTTTCTCAAGCAACCCAGCTGCCGTCAGGTCTTCAACTATGGCTGCGCGCGCTTGGTTTATGGTTAAGCCGGCGTATTTGCCGCCGTTCTCGTTTATGCGTCCGTTCTCGGTTAGAAGCATGATGACTGGAAGCTTGTGTTTGATGACTGTTTTCACGTCTTCTTTGTCGCCGTAAGTGCATATCATGACTACGCCGGTGCCGAACTTGGGGTCAACACACTCGTCAGCTATAACTTTCACTGAGCGGTTGATTATTGGAACCACGATGGTTTTGCCAATGTACTTGCTGTACCGCTCGTCGTTGGGGTTAACTTCGATGGCGACGCATGCAGGAATAAACTCGGGTCTGCTAGTTGCGATAAGTGCATAATGGCTGGTGCCTTCAAATGGGAAGCGAATGTAGTGCAAGATGCCGTCGCGCTTCACGTAATCTACTTCAGCATCAGCAATCGCGGTCTCATCATGCGGACACCAGTTTACTGGATGCGTGCCCTGGTACATGAAGCCTTTTTTGTAGAGCAAAATGAAGCTGAGTTGGGTCCGACGCCAATAATCTGGGTCCATTGTGCGGTACTCTGTTGTCCAATCTATGCTGCAGCCCAACTTGAGAATACCTTCTTTCATCATAGCAATGTATTTTTCCACCAGCTCCATACACCAGTTGCGGAACTGTTCAGGCGGCACATCTCGCTTGCGTATGTTATACGTTTTTTCAACTTGGATTTCTATGCCTAACCCGTGGCAGTCCCAGCCCTGCGGGAAGAGCACGTTGAAGCCTTGCATGCGTTTGTATCGGGCTACCATGTCAAAATAGGTCCAATTGAGCACGTTGCCCATGTGGAGTTCGCCTGATGGATAGGGTGGTGGAGTGTCTATGCTGTAGGGCACGCGTTTTTTGTCGTTCCAGTCGTAGTGGTAGATGCCCATTTCTTCCCATTTCTGCTGCCACTTACGCTCGATTTCTGTAAAGTTGTATTCTTTAGGCATAGGCTGCATCCTAATCAATCCTAATTGCTTAATGTCGTGGGTAGGAAAATCAAAATATCACCTAAAAACATTATCCCCTTCTTCATTTCACAACTCCGCTGTAAGCATTATCTTAACCGACTTGAACCTTGGATTGATTGACCTCAACTCAAAAGAAACTGTTCAGCTCATGAGTCTTTTTACTAATTTCTATTGATGTTATCGAAAAACTCTCTGGGCGTAAGTATTTTGGTTTTTTTGAACCTGCCAAGTTCAAGCAGGTGTTTATCTCCTGACACGACGATGTCTGCTTTACAGGCTAAAGCGCATTCTAATATCTTGTTATCTTCAGCATCTTCATCTATAATTTGCAGTTTCAACCTAGGCTTAACTATTGTCGAGTTCGCTTCGATGGCTCGCAGAATTTCTTTTTCATTTAACCCTGCTTTGCTTAAAACTTCAGATATTTTAGGGTATAAGAGAACTTTAGAAATTTCTAATAGAATATCTTTGCTAATGTAAACTGTTAGCTCTTCCTTTACTTGGGAAAACTCATCTTTAAGAATCTTCTCCATGGCGATTGAAATCCAAACGTTCGTGTCGAAGACTACTTTGACTTTCTTGCCCACTCAACTGCCTCAGCCACAAGCTTGTCAACGTCAATAGACTGTTCTTTGGTTACCTTCTCAATTTTCTCAGCTATGTCATCAAGGGATAGTTCCTTAGTTTTTCTAAGCAGTATATCTCCATCCCGCGTTAGCACCAAAAGCTTTTCGCCGCCCTTTACTCCTAATTTCTTGCGGACTTCTCTGGGGATTACCACTTGACCCTTGGATGAAACCTTGATTATGTCCTCGATTTCTTCTGTCATAAATTACTTGATTATTTTACAAGTAAATAAATTTTTACATTTCTAACTTATTTAAAGCAAGAAATGAAGGGAATAAAAAAGAAAAACCACTACTCAGGCAGTGGGTTTTTTGTTTTGAAAGATGGGGGCACTTATCGGTTTCTTTCGCTTCGCACAAAGAGGAATGTTCCAATCACGAAAGACGCTACTGAAATTGCGGCGACTATCGCTAAATCGAGCAGTGGGTTGTATAGGGCTATTTGGCTGTAGACTGGTGTGCCTTGATAGACTAATCCTCTGAGCAAATCAACTATGTAAGTCAGTGGCATGGCATGTGATAGGGCGCTTAGGACGCCGCTGGATTTGTTTATCGGTATGAATGCACCTGAGAGGAACATCTGGGCAAATGCGAACAGCATTACGCCTCTATCCGCTGTTTTTGGGCTGCTGCTAAATATGCTGGCAACTAACACGCCGAGAGTTCCGCCTGATATGCAGATAAGTGGCGCCAACACAAGGATCCAGCCGATTGCCGACAAGCCGATGGATATGCCCATAATGGGGGCGATGATGACGAATGCGAAAAGCTGTAGTATGCTTGTGATGCTGCCTCCTATGATTTTACCGAGTATGATTGAATAGCGCGATATTGGAGCTACAAAGATTTCCTGTGTGAAATCGTTTTCTCGGTCTTCGACAAGTGATGTGACGCTCATCATAGTGTTCATGGAAATTGTTGCGGCGACCATTCCTAAAAGCGCAAACTGAAGGTAATTGTACCCTAGACCGCCACCTAAGTTTTGCGCAATAACGCCACCCAGAATTCCCAGAAACAAAACCGGAAAAAGTAAGCTAAAAGCAAGCGAATTTTTCCAATCCTTAAAGAACCGTAATACCTCTCGGGCGGCAATAACTACAACTGCGTTTAGGTCTTTTTGAAGCGGATTCATTAAAACGTAACCTCCTGGGTTTTATTTTCGATTAAATCCATGTACGCTTCTTCGAGGGTCGGTGTATGGAGCTCCATGAAAGTTAGTGGCATCTTGATTTGTGCTAGAATTTGCTGTGGCGTTTGCTCCTCAAAATAGATTTTGACCTTACCGTCCACCGTAGTCTCTGACTTAAAGTTCGCAATCTGGGAATATAACATGCTTCGGTTTTCAGCATCTAAAACGAGGTACTTGCCAAGTAACCGGTTTTTCATCTCGCTTGGTGTTCCCAGAAAAATAATTTGTCCATGATTTACTATGGATACCCTGTCAGCGTTTTCGGCTTCTTCGATGTAGTGAGTAGTGAGGAATATTGTGGTGTTTTGGTTTTTGGCTACTTTTCGTAAATAGATCCATAGATCTCTCCGGGAAACGGCATCTAAGCCTTGACTTGGTTCATCTAAGAACAGCACTTTGGGCTTTATCATTAACCCGCGGATGATTTCTAGCTTACGCTTCATTCCGCCTGAGAAGGTTTTAAGGGGTTTGAATAGGTCCTCGCGTATGCCCATAAACCCGGCCATCTCTAAAACCTGATTT
>Ga0326727_10022235_pt1 | contig 12287 bp, 9 predicted proteins | sample MB2enrmetagenome_FD_207643 | JGI IMG/M metagenome (GOLD analysis project Ga0326727, IMG submission 207643) | Lab enriched peat soil microbial communities from McLean, Ithaca, NY, United States - MB29MY | ecosystem: Environmental > Terrestrial > Soil > Wetlands > Peat | place: USA: New York... | reverse complement strand
ACGCCGCCCCAGTTGTACTCCGTGATGGCCAGTTTGGTGCCGGGATAGTCGGCGGCAGCCCAGTTGCGCATCATCGGAATCAGCTGCGGAGCTTGCAACGGCGTCGAACAGCTTGCGGTGTAGTTCGAATCGGTGATGTAGTTCGGTTGCGAGTAATTGGGATCGGTATAGGTCGGATCCCAGAAGACACGCGTCGAGTTCAACCGTGCCTGCTGTGTGCCCGTATCTCCGGCAGCGATGAAGGCAACCGAATCGCCGCCATCGGTGGGGTTGGGAGAGTCGGCCGCGAAATACGTGTGCATGTCCAGGTAATCCAGCAGGCGCTTCCCGTACGTGGTCTCCGCGGTATTGAACTGCTGAAGGTAGTACTCGATGAAGGGAACGCCACCGTGCGCCTCTCGATCGGTTGGGTTGCTCCACGGCTGTTCGCAGGGGCTGCCGTTGCTCCATCCGTTCTCAATGTCTTTCTTGGAGTAAAAGTAATTCCACCAAAAGGCAACCACGGGCCCGCTGACCTCGGCGCTTGGATCGGCAGTCTTAATGGCCAGTGCCGAGCCGATGCCGGCATCGTTCACCTCGTCATAGGTGGAGGCCACAGGATGCACGTCGCGGTGCTGGTAGTCCCACCAATCAGGTTCATTGTCCAGCTCGTATATGGCGACTCCTGTTCCACTGCCCGCGGTGCCGAATTTGCCTACCAGGTAATCCACCCAGCCGCCGGCCCAGGTGCCTTGGGCCCACGCTCCAGTTGCCGCGCTGGCGGCGGGTGGGACGGGCGGAGGCTCAGAGATGCTGGTAATCCCGTCGAACGCCAACGTCCCTGGACCAAATAAGTCGCACCCCTCCGTGTTACTACAGCCATTGGTCCCATCGGCATATACGCCATTGCCGCAATTGCCGCTGTACGACTGCTGGCCGGGGTACGACGTTTGCGTGAAGCTGCAGGCGGCCGGATTGCTGTTGGCCACATAGCCTTGTACCGGCACCGTGCCCAGGGTCTTGATGCCGTACTGATTGGCGGCCGCGACCAGATCGTTGAAGTTGCCGTCGGGCCACTGGCCGACGGAGCCGCTCGAATTCTCAAAGTACCAGTCGGCGCCGGAGTTGGAGGTATTGGTCTGGTAGTTGTAACGTGAAGTATTGTCGCCGCCCCAGCGGGTTACGGTGAGGCCGGTGCCCGTGACCGTGGCGGCGTCCAGCAAATAATCGTTCATGCCGTAAATGTAGGGGCTGATCGCGTGGGTCTGGTTGCCCGCATCCACGGTCAGGGCCGGCCCGGCGGCCGCTGCAGGAGCCGTGAGAGTCACGGTCGCGCTGTCGCTCTTACTTGTGTCCTGGGTGCTGGTGGCCGTTACCGTGACGGTTGCCGGAGCCGGATACGGTGTAGTGTAGAGGCCGCTCGAGGTGAGCGTCCCTGGGCTCAGCGAGCTGCCCGAAGGCCCGGCCAGCGACCACGTCACTGCACCACTATAAATACCGGCTCCGGTTACGTTAGTCGTGAACTGCACCTGGGTTCCTATGGTTGCCGTGGCGGGATTCGGCGTTACCGTTACCGAAGTGATGCTGGAGCTAGTGCTGCCGCCGCAGGCCGTCATCAGCAGACTCAGCGCGCTGCCGATCCAAACCGCGTTCCATACCCATCGCCTCATGGCCTTACTCCCCAACCACTTCAGATTCACACTTCTGCTAAATACTTTCTGCCGACAGAAGCACCCCAAGCGATTTCCTGCATCCATATCAACCGAAAAACGCGCGACCGAAGTTGTTCAGAGGCCATCGTCGTGGCCGGACCCAAAAAAGAGCCGCAGAAGCGTTTCCTGCGTAAAACCTTCGATTTCCGATGCATCGCCATGCACTACTGCCAAATACCGGCGCACCGGAGACCGGGACGGATTCGCAAGCCCGCACGACTTCTTGTTTCACATCCATAGGTGGCCGCGCCTGGAGCAGGGCGGAAAATCTGGAAATAAAACTTTCGTCCGCCGAAACTGCGGTTGTCCGCTGCACTCCTCATCCTCGGGATCATCACTCTGACTCAGTGGAATTCATAAAGCATTTGTACATAGAGAACGAATGGGATCGGCGTTTGTGTGACAGGAAATTTCGTAAGTGACTGCGGTCACACCCGAATCGGCGCCAGGGGGGCCGTCGGGAGATCAGCCGTTCGGTTATTGATCCCGTAAGTGGCTGCCATTTCCGGAGCAGGACACACGATGTGATGTCAAGGGTGCGGAAGAAGATGTCGGTGGCTTGCAGCACGTTGTAGACATAGCGGTCGGACTCCAGCCGTGAGCAAAGGAACAGGCGGAAGCGTTCAAAGTATCTCTTGTCCACGCTGGGTAGCGGGGTGACGCCATCGAACTCCAGCGGGTATGCCAGCCGGGCCCTGTAGGCTTGCAGCGTCCGGGGGGACATATCCCTGCCGATGCGGCCTTCAACAGCCTTGAAGTAGTCCACAACCGCATGACGGACACGGGAGCGTTAACTTCGGGCTTGGAGTCCAGCTTTGGAGCGAATGTAGAGTCTTGCGGTAAGGTTCGCCATCTTTTTCTCCTCAGGTGTCAATACTGAGAAGTTGGCAATTTCCACAAAACTAATAACAGGATAGAGTAAAGATACCAGTAAGCCATTTATAATCAATGTAATGGCGGAGAGGGAGGGATTCGAACCCCCGATACCCTTTCGAGTATGCCGGTTTTCAAGACCGGAGCCATCAACCGCTCGGCCACCTCTCCGCAGTCTGCGGGTCCTCTTCGATTGTACGTCGAAATCGCGTCGCACCACGGCATCGCGAATGCCGGGCGCAACCACGAGTATCGAGCGGCGCCCTGTTGATCCTGCCCATTGACCGTGAGAGATTCTCCCACCCTTTTCCGCAAGAAGGCGCGGAAAAGGATGGGGCACGGTGGCGCTATTTTGCGGCGGGATCAAGAGAGCGCCGAAGAGTGAAATGCGCGGCGGCGGGCAGCACACTCGCCGGCGTCCCTATTCCTCCGCTTTCTTCTCTTCGGCCGGCGCTTTTTCGGGCGTGGTCAGCGGCTTGGTAATGTCGTCGAGATAGTCCGGCGCGCCCTCCACACGTTCGAGCACCGGGAAGCGCTCGCCATCGTGATAGTCGATCTCGGCCATGGAGACGAAGGAATCGGCCTGCACGATGAGGTGAATCGGCTCGGTCGTGCCCTTGGCCGCGCGAATTGCCGACCGCAACACGTCGGCCGAGTAGATTTGCCCGTCGACGGCGATGATCTTCTCGCCCGGCGCCAGGCGCGCCTTGTCGGCAGGGCCGTTCCAGCGCACATCGGAGATGGTTCCGTCGCTGCCCAGGCGCAAGCCGATGGAGAACCAGTAGTTCGTGCCTCCAAAGCGCCAGCCCGGAGCTGCGGCTATCGCTTGCCCCGTCGCACTTTCCTTCTCTTTATAGACCAGTTTGTATCCGCCCTGCTCGATCCCGGCCAAGTCCGCATGAGGGTTGATTTTGTCGACGCGGTCGTGGAGGAACGCCGCCCAATCGTAGGGAACTACGGCGTTCAAATCCTCGACCAGTTCGTTAAAATCGTAGGTCACGATGAGCGGGCCGGTGTTTCCGCCCTTGCCCAGAAAGATCTTCTCGAAGTCGCCCAGCGATTTCCGGTTTGCGGTCAGTTTGCGGATGAGCGTATCGGCATCGAGCCACAGCAGCTCGCCCTCGTCGTAGTAGTCCTGCCCGCGCCTCCAGTTGTGCCAGGGAGTGTTGCCGCGCATCACGCTGGCGGCGACGGCGGTGTCTTCCGTGGAGCGCCATTCGCGGCCGGGCGTGTAATCGAGGGTCGCCGCAGTCCCTGCCAACTGGTCGCGATACTGCGTCGGGGTCTCGAAGCCCGCGCGCGCGGCCAGCACATCGCCAAGGTATTCCGTCATGCCCTCGTAGACCCACAGCAGGGCTCCCTGCTGCGCGGTGGCGAAGTCCGGCTGATACAGTCCCACCGGCCGGCGATACTTTCCATTCCACGAATGCGTGAACTCGTGCGGCAGCAGATCGGCCTCGATCAGCTCGTGCGCGTTGTCGGCAAATCCCTTTTCGCTCACGCCGTTGTCCGACGACTGGCCGTGCTCCAGCCCTATGCCTCCGGCCACATCGGAAAGCGTGAGCAGGAAGTGGTAGACGCGATAATGATGCGAGCCGTAGAGCGCATCGGCCTCGCGCACCAGGTTGCTTAACGATGCCAGCATGGCGGGGCGCAGGTTCGAGTCTTCCGGCCGATCGGAGACCACATCGACGTAGTGCTTCGGCGAGATCTCAGGCGCCAGCGGAAACTCGTGGAAGTACTGGCCGGTGACGATCGGAGAATCCTGAAGCTGCTCGACGTTGGTCGCGGCAAACTGCGTGACTGCGCCGGGCGCGGGAACCGGCCAGGCGCCGGAGCTGACCGGCGTGAGCGCTGTGCCGATGCCCCAGCCCGCGGGAACCCTCAGCGAAGGCTGAATCGGAATGTCGCGCACTGGCGTGTTGGCCGGATAGAGCAAAAGCGTCTCCCACTCCATGGCCGCGAGCTTTTGCGAGACGCGCGAGGTCACAATGCAGTCCAGATGCGCGTGCAGCGTGGTCACGCCCTGGGGAATCGTGAGATGGAACTGGTAAAGGTCCACATCGTCGCGCCGCCACTCGAGCGTTTGGCCGTTGGCCGTAAACACGACACCCGTGATCTCCCTCACCTGGCCGCTGGGCATGTGATGGCCGGGGATCCACTTGGGCGTGGTCAACGCGATGGGGCCGGGCGTTACGGGCAGGTCGACTTCGGCGTGATAAAGCCGGCGCGGGGCGTCGGTAAGGTCGGCGGTGATCAGGATCGGCGGTTGCTGCGCGCGGGCAACGTGTAGCGCAAAGGAGGTGACCAGCAGAGACAAACCTGCCGGGAAGATGCGGCTAAAACGGCGCATGGGGCGAATCTCCTGAGAGTAAGGGTCGCACACGGTGAGAGGCACAGGAAAGGCTTTCCCCGTCCGCGGCTGGAGAACCATCGCACAATGCGACAAATTTGCCCCGCCGTCTGGCCGGTTTTTGCGATTTCCTTATACGATCCTTAGACGATCCGAAGAATCACAATTTATTCTATGAATGAACCCACCCACATCGGCGAGCTGCAGCTTTGCCGGGGCTAACTCACAATTCCCGATGAATAACGAATAAGGAGAACCATGTCAAAGTACAAACTTGAGTACATCTGGCTCGACGGAAAAAAGCCCATCCCTGAACTCCGCGGCAAAACCAACATCAAGGAATTCGACAAAACGCCCACTTTGGCCGATCTGCCCCTGTGGGGATTTGACGGCAGCTCCACCATGCAGGCGGCGGGCCACAAGTCCGATTGCGTTCTCAAGCCGGTCGCTCTTTACCCGGACGCCAGCCGGAAAGACGCCTTCATCGTGCTCAGCGAAGTCATGCTTCCCGACGGCACGCCGCACCCGACCAATATGCGCGCCACGGCCCCCGATGATCCGGATCTTTGGTTCGGCTTTGAGCAGGAGTACTTCCTCTATAAGGACGGCCGCCCGCTCGGCTTCCCCGAGCACGGCTATCCCGGACCGCAGGGCCCCTACTATTGCGGCGTCGGCTACAAGTACATGGGCTCGATCGCCCGCCAGATCGTCGAGGAGCACCTCGACCTTTGCCTCCACGCCGGCATCAACCACGAGGGCATCAACGCCGAAGTGGCCAAGGGCCAGTGGGAATACCAGATCTTCGGCAAGGGCTCGCACAAGGCCGCCGATGACATGTGGACCGCGCGCTATCTGATGTCGCGCCTTTGCGAGAAGTACGAAGTGGACGTGCAGTTGCATTGCAAGCCGATCAAGGGCGACTGGAACGGCTCCGGCATGCACACCAACTTCTCTTCCAAGTACCTCCGCGAAGTGGGCGGCAAGGAATATTTCGAAGCCCTGATGAAGGCCTTCGAGAAGAATATTCCCGATCACATCGCGGTCTACGGTCCGGACAATCACCTGCGCCTGACCGGGCTGCACGAGACCCAGGCCATCGACAAGTTCAGCTACGGCCTCTCGGATCGTGGCGCTTCCGTCCGGTTGCCGGTCAACTTCATCAAGTACGATTACAAGGGCTATCTTGAAGACCGCCGCCCCAACTCCGAAGCCGATCCTTACCAGATCGTTTCGCAGATTGTGAAGACGATCAGCGAGGTTCCCCAGCTGGCCGCGAAGTAAACGGCCCGGAGTGAAACAGCAACTGCGGCGCGGCCGTCGATCGGCTGCGCCGCTTTTCTTTGCCCGAGCGCGGACCCCGCCGACGCTTGAAGAAAACGATTGCCGCGCGTTATAATTCGTCGACATTCAACGACACAGCGCAGACGCGGTGAAGATTGGCTCTCTTCCTCGCACAGGCTCCGTTGCAGCGGAGAAGATGGGGAAGTGTGTTGTCGCGCCGCCTGCATGGAATTGAAAATGAGGAGAGGACGATGAAGTTCGCCGGAAGAATCCCGTTTTTTTCGATCATTTTAGTCACGGCGTTTGGCGGTGCGGCGATCGGCAGGGCCGACAGCACCTTCAACTTCAGTTTTGACCTGGTGGATGGGAGCAGCAACCACTATGACGTGGAGCAGACCGTCACGGCCACCGCTCTGGGCGGTGGTTTCTATGGCATCACGAGGGTCAGCGGTACAATAAGCGGCCCGGGCGCCTCCTACACCCTGGACGGGGCCACTGAATCCTATGCCTGGTCCGGCCCCGCAGGTTTTGGCAGCGACTACAACTACAACGACGCCACCGGCTTCGCCTACGACAACATTCTCAACGTCTCAGGGATGGGAACGCTCTTCAGCATCGACGGTGAATTGTTTTCCTTCAATTCCGGGACCTACTTCGTCAACCTTTTCTTCAATCCGCCCGACGATGTGAGTCCAAACAATCCAGACGCCGGCTATTCCTGGCTCGCCGTCAAAGAGATGTCAAATGACACGCCGGACTTGGTGGGCGATGGGACATTTACGATTAGATCCGAGGCTTTCCAGTCCACTCCCGAGCCCTCGGCGTGGCTGTTGCTCGCCAGCGGCCTTCTGGCGCTGGCGGCTTTGAAGCGGAGAAGCTGCGCGCGGGGCCGGTATGTGAAGCCGTGATATCTCTCAGCTGAAGATTCCTGGTCCGGTCCAGAAGAATTGCAGCACCGGTAGATAGGTCATCCTGAGCGGAGCGATGCGGAGTCGAATGATCCGCGGTTGCTCTTCTTCCCTGTCGCGGGAAATACCCCAGGGCCGGATCGAAAAGGGCGACTTGGCTCAAGCAGAAACGGCGGCGCGGCGGGGGATCGGCTGCGCCGTTTTTTCTTCCGTGATCGCCGGGTGACGCGAAGGCCCGCGGCGGCCCGGCCGCCAAGCCTTTCTTGACCCCGCAGGTTCCACCCCGTATCGTTAAAGCAGAGCATGATGAAGACTTCCCCCAACACGTTGCGCATCGGCATTGCGGCCACCGTGATCGTCGGCACCATCGGCTGGCTGGCTTACACGGGCTACGGGTCCAGCAAGAGCTACTTCGTCAAAGTTCCCGAATTGCTTTCGATGGGCAACGTCGCCTACACGCGCAATCTTCGCGTCGATGGCTATGTCGAGCCCGGCTCCATTGAGCGCAACGGGCCGCGCGTCGAATTCGTTCTCAACGAGTACGAGAGCCACATGCCCAACGCCGCGAGCGGCCGCACGCTCAAGGTGAGCTACAAGGGCTCCGAGCCGCCGCCGGACACCTTCAAGGACGACTCCGAAGCCATTGCCGACGGCACCTACGGCCGCGACGGCGTCTTCCACGCCACCACGCTCCAGGCCAAGTGCGCCAGCAAGTATGCGCCGGCCCAGCCGGGCGCGCAACCGGCGGCTCCGGCCCCGGCCAAGCCCGCCAATGCGGCCGACACGGCGCCTGCGCCTCCCTCCTCAACCCAAACTGCCGCAAACTGATCGCATGAACGCGAACGCACCCGGCGCCGAAACCACAAAGCATTGCGCTCGGCTTGACCAGGTGTCGAAGCTCTTCGGCAGCTTTGCCGCGCTGCGCCAGGTCACGGTCGATCTCGAGCCCGGCCGCTGCTACGTGCTGCTGGGCGAAAACGGCGCCGGCAAATCCACGCTGCTGCGCATTCTGGCCGGGTTGCTGCGCCCCAGCTTCGGCGCGGTGCGCGTCTTTGACGGCGCGGAGCCGCAACAGGAACGCGCACGCATCGGCTACATGAGCCACGCGCCCATGCTCTACGACGAGCTCACGGCCCAGGAGAACCTGCGCTACTTTGCCAGCCTCTATCCCGGCCGCGACTGCCTGGCGCCGGCCGATGTCCTCGGCCAGGTGGGCCTCGATCCCGCGCTGAACCGGCCCCTCGGCCACTACTCGCAGGGCATGCGCCAGCGCACGTCGCTGGCACGCGTGCTCATCTCCTCGCCGGAATTGCTGCTGCTCGACGAGCCATTTTCCAACATGGATGTCGAGAGCGCGCGGCAGATGGTCGAGTTGCTGGCGCGTTTTCGCCAGAGCGACCGCACCATCGTCCTCACTACCCATCAGCGCGAGCTGGCCGCGCCGATTGCAGACTGGGTGCTCACCCTGCACGCCGGCCGCGTGGCTTCATTAGAGCCAGGGAGCCCGACGCTATGAAGACCAACGGCGCGCGCTTTCTCGAGTCGCTCTCGATTGCCTTCGAACTCCGCGAGTACGAAGTCGATCCTGACGACCTGACCGCGATCACCGTCGCAAAGAAGATCTCCATGCCCGCCGAGCAGGTCTTCAAAACGCTGCTGACGACGACTGGAGCTGGGACCGGCGCCGGCGAATACGCTTTCGCCGTGATTCCCGGCGACACCGAGCTCGACTTCAAGAAACTGGCGCGCGCCGCCGGCTGGCGCAAGGCCGAGATGTCGCCCCTCAAGGACGTGCAGCCGCTCACCGGTTACATCCGCGGCGGCGTCACCGTCTTCGGCGCAAAGAAGCCCTACCCGGTCTTCGTCGACGAGACCGCAATTCTCTTCGACCAAATCAGCGTTTCGGCGGGAACGCGCGGCACGCAGTTGATCCTCGCGCCCGACGATTTTCTGCGCGCCGCCGCGGCCATCGGCGAACCCGTGGAAACCGCCGATCTGACGAAGGACTCGAGACCCGTCAACGCAGAGGGACACGCAAGACCACCGGAGGTACAGACAATACCACCGGAGGCAGAGAATTGACCCGCGCCCTCTGGACCCATCTCGTCAAGGATCTCCGCATCGAGTGGCGCTCGCTCGACGCCATGATCTCCATGCTCTTCTTCTCGGGCCTGGTCGTGGTGCTCTTCTCCATCGCCTTCGATCCGCAGGGCCAGTTCGCGCAGCAGATCGCGGGCGGCGTGCTTTGCGTGGCCACCATGTTCGCTTCGGTCAGCGCGCTCAATCAGGCCTGGGCGCGCGAAATCCGGCATCAAGTGATGGACGCGCAGCGCATGGTTCCCGCGCCCGCCGCCGAACTCTACCTCGCCAAGGCCATCGCCAACTTTCTCTTCGTCTCGATCGTGCAGGCGATCCTGGCGCCGTTCTTCTTCGTGTTCTATAACCTGCACATCGCGGGCAACGCGTGGCTGCTTGGGCTGGTGCTGCCGCTGGGCACGTGGGCGCTGGTCGCGAACGGCGTCTTCTTTGCCGCGCTCGCCATGAGCAGCCGCAACCGCGAGCTGCTGCTCTCGATCATTCTGTTTCCCATCTTCATTCCCGCGCTACTGGCCATGGTGCAGTCCACCACCGCCATCTTCACCGGCGAAAGCGACCCCACGCTCTGGATCAAGATGCTCGTGGGCTACGACATCATCTTCACGACGGCCAGCCTGCTGCTCTTCGATGTCGTCTTCCACGCGGAATAGTCGAGGCCCGGCCCGGTCACGGCTGCGCGCCGGGAGGGACCAGGAGGGTGAGCGAGTGGGGCACGACCTCAAGCCGGACCGGCAGGGAGCCCAGCACCTCGCCATCGGCTTCGACGAGCAGAGACTCGAGGGCGCCGTTGCGGGCGCGGCAATCGATGCTCGGCGTCTCTACCAGCTCGACTGCGCCGTTGAAGGTGTGCCGCCCGGCCAATGCCGCGAGCAGGAACTTGAGATAGTGCACCCGGCTGCGCGTCTTGAAGGCGAGAAGGCTCAGGTTGCCGTTGTGCAGGCTTGCGCCCGGCGCCAGGGCGCGCAAAGCGCCGCCAAAGGAGCGCACCCGCACGGCCAGCAACTGCGATACATCCACCACGCGGCCGGCGCCGTGTCCGTTGGCCGGCAGAGCCGCTTCAAAGAGGGGAAACGAAGACGTTGCCCAGGTGCGGAAGCACTCGACCATGTAGAGCACGTAGCCCAGCCGCCGCTTGAGTCCCGCGTCCATGCGCGACATCACGAGCGCATCGGCGCCGATTCCCGCAGCAACGATGAAGTAACGCGAATCGGGATTGCCGGCCTGGTCCTGGTAGTGGATGCGCCCCACGGAGATGCGCTCCGGCTGGGCCTGGAGCAACTGGCGCGCTACCTTGGCAGGCGCGCCGATGAGACCAAGATTCGCGGCCAGGGCATTGGCCGTGCCCAGCGGAATCACGCCCAGCGCAACATCGGTGCCCACGAGGCTCTGGAGAATTTCGTGTACCGTGCCATCGCCGCCGCAGGCCAGAACCGCGTCGCAACCCGCATCGATGGCCTGCCGCGCGTGCAGCGTTGCTTCCCCGGCTTCTCTGGTTTCGATCGCCTCGGCCTCCACGCCCGCTTCGCGAAATACGGCGAGAACCTGCGCGACGGCCGCCTTCCGCCGCGCGGAGAACTGGCCGGATGCCGGGTTATAAATGAGCGCCAGACGGCGCATGGCGGGTTTCACTTGGGCGGTGGTTCCTATCTCGTCAACCTATCTTCATACTCAACCATTTATCATCGCAGATTTTCACTCACAATGGTTGAAGACAGCGGCGAATCTGCTCCGTATTCCGCAACTTCCCGCGCGCAACCTGCCGCGTCCCATTGCGGAAACATGGGTCTGACGGAATCGGTTTATGATGACGTTGAGGAGGCGCGAAGGCTATGAATCTTAACGGCAATACCATCCTGATCACTGGAGGCGGCTCCGGCATCGGCCGCGGGCTTGCGGAATCGCTTCACGCGCTCGGCAACCAGGTCGTCATTGCCGGCCGGCGGCAGAAGGCGCTCGATGAGACCACGGCCGCCAATCCGGGGATGAAGTCGCTGCCGCTCGATATTGAAGACCCGGCCGCTATCCGCGCATTCGCCGCAAAAGTTGCGACTGATTTTCCGTCGCTCAACTTCCTCATCAACAACGCCGGCATCATGCGCGCGGAGAAGCTGCTGGCCCAGCAGACGGATCTCGCCGACGCCGAGGCCATCGTGGCCACCAATCTCCTTGGCCCCATTCGCCTGACTGCGTCGCTGCTGCCGCATCTTGAAAAGCAGCCGCGCGCGGCCATCCTGAACGTTTCATCGGGCTTGGCGTTTTTGCCTCTCGCGACTACTCCCACTTATTGCGCCACCAAGGCCGCCATCCACTCCTACACGCTCTCGCTGCGCTATCAGTTGCGCGCGACGGGCATCGAGGTGTTGGAGCTGGTTCCGCCCTACGTGCAGACCCACCTGATGAGCGGTGCCGAAGATCCGCGCGCCATGCCGCTCGCCCGGTTTATTGGCGAAGTGATGGAGATTCTGAAGCAGCAGCCTACGCCGGCCGAAATCTGCGTGGAAAACGTAAAGGGTTTGCGCTTTGCGGCCGAATCGGGCAACTTTGACCAGATCTTCAACGGGCTCAATGCGTCGATGGCGGATGTACATTAGGTCTCTGACGGCATGAGTTTGTGCCTGTGGGGTTCGTGCCACCTCGTAGACTTGATGAGAGAGGATTCGCTGCCATGCAATGGACGGCTCAATTCCTGCTCTCCGCGGTTTCGGCGGCGCAGTTTCCCAAGGCCGAAGCGCCGGAGATCGCGTTTCTGGGCCGGTCGAACGTGGGCAAATCGAGCTTGCTCAACGCGCTTGTGGGCGAGAAAGCGGCCAAAGTCTCCAACACGCCGGGGCGCACGCGCGCCATCAACTTTTTTCTGGTTTTGGACGAGAGGCGAGCGAGAAAGATGGTCTTCGCCGACCTGCCCGGCTACGGTTACGCGAAGATTTCGAGATCGATTTCCGCGGAATGGCCGGCCTTCATCGAGCCGTATCTTCTCATGCGCTCTACGCTGGCGCTGTCGATCTGTCTGGTGGACTCCAACGTGCCGCCGCGCCCCAACGACCGTCAACTGCTGGACTGGCTGCGCGCCACCGGCCGCGCGTT
>Ga0326727_10022234_pt1 | contig 12288 bp, 10 predicted proteins | sample MB2enrmetagenome_FD_207643 | JGI IMG/M metagenome (GOLD analysis project Ga0326727, IMG submission 207643) | Lab enriched peat soil microbial communities from McLean, Ithaca, NY, United States - MB29MY | ecosystem: Environmental > Terrestrial > Soil > Wetlands > Peat | place: USA: New York... | reverse complement strand
GTGGCCTAACCCGTGATCTGATTTTTTGCGGATTATGATCTTATGGGAACCTTGCCTGTCAGGTATCAAGTTGTAAAGCACATAACGTTTAGCTGAGGGCATGAAACAGTAAAGAGGGTAATATTCGCCCTTGTTGACATTGCCCTTGTCAGTATCTTTGTCCCAGTTTTTCCGTTCCCAGTTATAGTCTTCAGCTTCGAGCAAGCTGTCACTTTCTCCAAATGGTGGGCGATCATAGGGGAGAAGAGTATTGAATTTGTCAACCAGCTTTTGACCGATTATCTCCGGTCGGCCATGTTCCAAGTCGGTCACCGACATTGAATCCGTATCGCAAAATGCAAAATTCCCTCCAAAGTCTTTCACGCTCTTTTCCATCATGGCGAGAACCAAGCGAGCAGCCCCTGTAATCATTACCGCAATCAAAGGATTGTAATATTTGCCAGCCTTCTCAAATTCCTCATCCCGTTTTGGCGTAAAGCGCTCCAGGCCAAAGACTTCAATCGAGTCGTTCTCTTTTAATTCCTCCCTGTTCATCTCGATGTAGACGCCATAGCTGGTACTGCTCGCCAAGATTTTGAGGAACCTCTGCAAGGCGTCCATTTCATCTCCGTCCTTTTCAACTTTTCTCTTAACCTCTTTCCTTTTCTCGATGACCTTTTTGAAGAAATTGTCCTTCGCCGGGTCAACGTCAATTTCTCCGCGAAGTTTAATGCACTGCAACCCTTCTTGTTTGCCTTGTGGAATTATCCTGTATGCTTTTAGAATTTCAGGGGTCTTGCCACTAAGCATCCTGGCAGATATCACGTCGGCCAGAGTATACCAGACACCTTCGGTTCCGGCTTTGCGTAAAACGTCATCAGGTACCGTCAAATAGTTTAGCCCGATCTGGTATCCGTTATCTTTAGAATACTCAGCCCGGACAGGCAGCAAGTCATGATTCGGTTTCACTTGTACGAGCCCTGGAATCCGTACCCAAGTTTCTTTGCCGAATAGATCGTCGGCGGTCAATCCGTCGATAAAGGTTCGAATTCCTACGGTGGCTTCCTGTGCTTCGAGCTTTTCAGCTATAACCCAATTCCAAAGGCCCTGAAGAGTGAAAACGGAAGGATACATGCTCACTACATCTGTATGGAACACCTTGACTGCAGTATTTCGGAAGTGACATTCCGCCCTACCTCCATAGTAAGCGGCCATGGCGTAACCAATTATTTCAGAAGGGAAATCCGGCTGCTTTTCTGCCCAGGGCTTTATCCCCATTGCACTGTAATTAGCCTTTCCAATGGAGGCCGGCGAGTATGCCTTTCCCGCTTCCAGGTCGATAGAGTGCCGGTCAAACTCTGCCATTGCTTTGCAATACAAGTCCCAAGTAGCCAAAACGTCATTGGTATTGTAGTTAAGGTATTTACGGGTTATTTCTCCATGGCTCTCAGCATCGATTTTTATGTGCTCGCATTGATACAATTCGCCAGCAGACTTAAGGGAATGGCTTTCATTAGTGAGAGCAAAGACCATGGTTTTCAGATCCAGGAAGCGGCCTGGTCGGAAGGGAATTCGTCCGCTCTGACGTTTAGGACGTTTAGGAAAACGCAATCTGAAAAAAGCCTTCTTGCTGTCAATGGGCTTCTCAAGAATGGTCGGTTTGTAAGTGCTGTCAGACAAGGTGAACTCGAATTTATCCTTGTGTTTACCCTTGGCAAAAATCCGCGCCTTGATTGCCAGTCGGGAGAGATCAAAAGGGAGATTGAAGCAGACGAGCAGAGCGCCGCATTCCCATATTTCCGGCCAGAATATTTTATCTATGAATTCCTGAAGTGGAAGAAGTGTTACGCCTTTTGACTCCGCGTATTCTCTCAAAATCGACAGGTCTTTTTCAAGCAATCCGTCTCCATAGAAGAGGTATTTTTCTCTCAGCTCTCCTTCGATATGAGCTTTATATCCTTCTTCTTTTCCCGCGTAGATATAAGCCTGCCCGATGTTCAGGTTTTGCAGTTTATCGACCGTGGTTTCAGTATCGAGAATCATAACCCGCTCGCCATAAACCGAACGCAAATCGTCTTTTTTCGGTTTATCTTCGACCCTGCCAGACTTTGAGGGCTTTCGGTTCAATTTCGTGTGTGCTCTGAGAGCGATTGTAATGGGTGGTCTCATGCTGAACTCCTTAAATATCCCACATTGGCAAATTGCTGAAAGGTTCAGCGTCGAGGAAACAGCACCTAAAAGCCTCCTCGGCACAGGTTTGAACATCCCGAGCAGAAATCATTCCCCCCCTGTTCATCGCCTCGATGGTTTTTTTGTACACTTTCGCCGCAAAAGTTCGAAATCGTCTATCGGGAAACCAGTACGCCAAACTATCAAAGCATCCCTTAGCCAATGCGTGCAAATAGGTTGCAGAATCTCTGTCTTTCCGTTTCAGGTCATCCGGCCAGTGAAGTTGATCGTTGGTAAGTTCAGCATGGTGAGTTAGACAAACTATGATTGTACCGCCTTCATGTAGACCAGCGACATGATGCTCTTGGAGTATGCTTCGCGATTTTTGAGTAAGCCGCTCCGTTTGAAATTTTGTCAAAGCTGCAATTCCAGCGTAACCGCATATGCAGCATTTCGGACTTCTGGAACCCAATTTATTCCGTATTCTTTGCACGGTTATTTCACGAGATGTCATTTTAAAAAATCCTCCGTCCCTTTAGCCATGATCCGAAAGAAACTATTTCTGGTTCACTTCTTCTAGTTCCCACCTTAACCTTTAAAATAGACCCACACGAGCATTTAGACTCGAACTGATTCATGCCGCTTGAGCATAATGTGCATACTGCCCCACATGCCTTACATCTCTTTTTCGTAATAGTTCCGTTCATACCCATGTTAAAATCTCCTTTCTTTTTAATAAGTAGTGGTTTGATAAAGATCGTTTCTGGACGGTAATTCGCCGACTTTAGCGAGCTTGGTTATTAACTCTACATCCGTGACGAATTTATGCTTCACACCTTGGTTATCGACATAATACTTTCCGACGAATTTTTCTAATTCGGTATAATCTCCTGTGTCTCGATATTTGCCTACTGCGTTGGAATAGCGGGAATATTTGCTGTCCTCGACACGGTTCTTTAAGGAGATTCTATTTGGTAGCTTTCCATCTTCGTCGAAAACTGTCCAGGTTGCTCCTGAAGGTTTCCCGTGACCCCGAATGGTTGCCAGATCATATTTGGGATTTTCTTGTACGGCTTTCATGATACGCCTGCCCGTGGAACTATTAGGTTTAAAACGTCCGGAAGCTGTCTCGCTTTCCAGGTAGGCAGCGACAGTTTCGTACTTAGCAGAGAAGCGGGGAATGGATTTATGGTGTTTCCTCGCTAAGTCGATTTCATTTCGAGCACTCTGTACGATTTGCCGAACATGTTCTTCTGTATATTGTTTCATTTGCTTGATCTCCACTGTCAATTGTGATATAAGAAAAACAAATAGGGATTGTTATTCTCCTATAGATGAGCGAGTTAAAAAGCCACTCATCACCCTTCCCTTAAAATCCGCTTAGCGTTTTGAACCTTGGCCGGACGATACGTTAAGCGGCTTTTTTATTCCTAAGCCTGTCTATAGCTATACTGATATTGATATTGCCTCCGGTTCTGAAAACGCTACATAGCCCAAACCCTGTTCATCCCTCGGATCGCATTGACCAATCGGAGTCAGTTCGAAGTCCTCTCCCTTTATCCTGGCTCGAACAAGACCGGCATCGAGGCTAAACAGGTCACATATCCACAGAAAGCTTCCGAAGTCTTCAGAAGGTGACTCGATCCAAACTATGGCGTTTCGTTTATTCCAATATGCCTGCGAACTTTCCCCGGCATCGTGAAAATCCTTTGCAGCCTGAAGAAGAACCGCGGCCCACAATTCGAAAAGGCCACGGTAATCTTCTTCTTTTTTCTGAAAGCCGCTCATCTCGGGTAACCCTCCTCGCTTGAATTTTCCCGCATATATAGCACACGCCTTTCCTGAGCTTTTGGCGTTTGACGTACCGATGTTCTGAGACCATCAAAGTTTATCTCCGGAATACGGTTAACATACCGATGTTTACTATTGACATAAGTGGCGTACCGATATAGTTTAAATCCTGTCCTAGCCTAGGTTTATGAGCGGGCAATTCAAGAAGAGAGGCAAGCCATGGAAACGAGAAAGGAAATAGTTGAGTTTATAGAGCTGAAAACCGGGGAAAGGGTACCTGAAAGCCGAATCGTAAATTATCACAAGCACGGGGTCATACCTTCGCCAGTACGTAGATTCGGCGAAAAGACTGGTAGCCTTCCTTCCGAATATCCTGACGGAACCAAAGAACAAGCCTGGCATGTTTACACAGAGCTTAAGAATAACAAAGATTTCGAGTGTATTTTGGGCGAATCGTTTCTTGAAAGACGACCAGTAAGTATTGAGCATCTTAAAAAGATGCTATTGAACAACTTGAATCTCGAAAGAGTAAAAAACGAGTTTAAATCCTTATTACTCAAATTCCTTGCCCCTCAAGATATAGACATGGCTTTTTCCCGTATCCAAAAGTACGGCCCACACGTAAGGGCAGACAGTAAAGAATCAGATATATGGTATTTGTTCCTGGAACAACTTATTCGCGATGTTACTCTTAAGTACGTTACTAATAACAGATCGGCACATATCAATGACAATGAGAATTTTATATCGCTTTGTGGCGATATTTTATTTAATCATTTCCCTACATTTACCCATACAACGCATAGTGAAGGAATGTCTCATTCTGAGACGCATTCAGTCATAGAGTCTGATAATGATGACAACAAAACATCGTTTTGTAAGATAACAGGTCTTCCTAATGATTCGTCGGTATCAAATGGTCTATTGACGCAACTCGCAAAAATTTTTAAGATTAAATCTATCATAGCTACTATACTGCAAATCACTGGCACACAACTAGAAACCGCTAGAGATGACTATATCACAATACGCGATAATATACACTATATAGAAACCTATATCCTTAGGCCGAACGGATTTAGCGTTATTGATAAGCCCTTTTTTATTCATATCTATAGTGAAATAAGTGATCCTACAACACAACTCTTTGCGATGATAGTTATCTTGCTATCGATTATGAGGGGGTATTATGAACCTATAATTACTCTCACCATTCAACAAATGTCTGGCGAACAAAGGAAAGAAGTAATTGATAAATTCAATAAGTTACCACCTAATATAAAATCAATATTTAATGCTTTAATAGCAAACTCGCAAGTCAAGAAATCCAACTCACTTCTCAAGGAGAGTAATCCATGAAATCGGTTCTATCACAAATGGTAGTCATATCCGACCATTATCACCGCACGCGAAAAGTAGGAGACTAAAATGTATTCTCCCGTAAAGCGAATAGTCGTTATGAGCGGGCATGTAGATATACGAGTGTCAAGCGGCAGGCTGAAACTTCGACATGGCTTTCCCATCGACGGCACTGTCGAGGAAGAATGGATTGGCCGTGGTACATGTGACGTTGACCATATCGTCGTGGTCGGGAACTCTGGAAGCATCACCCTGGATGCTATTCAATGGATGATGGACCTGGGAATAATCGTCAGCATGCTCGACTATCAAGGGAATCTGGTTACCGACATGCTCCCGACTGAGCACATAAGTCCGATTGTGAAGCAACGGCAGGCACTTGCAAGCCCGGAATTGCAGCGCAAACTCACATTGGGACTGTTACAGGAAAAATTAGGTGGACAGTTGGAAACGCTAAAAAGCTTGAAATTGAAAGGACTTGACGGAAGTCCGCTAACGGTTGGTGCAAAGCGGTCTATCGAACGCAGCATTCACTATCTTAGGGGCTTCCAGGGCGATCTCTCAAAGTGTGAAACTCCAGACCAGATGATGACGGTTGAAGCACAGGCAGCAATGTCCTATTGGGGCGCTTTCGAGAGTATTCCTCTTAAATGGAAGGTCACGGCTGCAAGGCCGATTCCACAACATTGGTTGTCGATTGGATCAAGGGTGAGTCCAAAAACCTGCCGGAACGGTCGGTTTGCGATAAGACCCTTCCATGCCTGTCTGAATTACCTTTACGGTTGTCTCGAAAGCAGGGTTAAGCGGTATTGCATAGCCCACCGGCTCGACATGGATTTTCCCGTTCTCCATGGGAATTCTCGCATGAATCGAAGCAGCCTTATTTACGATTTGATGGAACCTATCCGCCCATCCGTTGACCGGCTGCTTTATCAATTCTTGGCAAAAACTAACCTTCGGGTATCTGACTTTTTCGAAACCCGAGAGGGTATCTGCAAGGTTATGCCCGAACTTGCTTCCAAGATAATTCCCCTGGTCCGTTCGTTGGACTCGGACATTAACCGCGTAGTCAAAGAATTCGCGAGCAACTTCAAAAACCGGCGTATGGAAGCTCCTCCAGATGATTATCGCAAATTCGTGACGGACGGGAACGATTCCCTTGACACGGTTGGAGCAGTTGTTCAGAATTAACCGACACGGAAACTGGACAAAATGTTGTTCTGTCCAGATCACCAGCGAGCAAAAAAGCTAGTAAAAACAGGGGGCAAAACTGGACAGTTTGTCCAGCCAGTTGAGAATCCCAAACACGAGGGCCGTGCCATTTGAATAATTATTTTCTATTAAAATAACAAATTAGGAGGTTTCATATGAATAGGTTGAATATAGCAAGAAACGCATTCATATTGATATTGTCCATTTTGTGGATCAGCTATCCGTCCAGTTTTGTTTCTGCGCAAGCGGAGAAATCTTCGATGATAACGCACATTCAGGAATACTATTTAGGACAATCAATTAAGGATGCTAAGGGCCTAACGGAATTTACTGATGAAGAATATAGGATGTTTGAATTGGCTGGAGCGCCAAAATGGTTCCAGGATGAAAAGACATATAATGCGCCAGATTTGAGTTTTATAGGAACGAAATGGGAAACCGTTATTGGAGCAGCGGATGGTAAAATATATAAAATAGCGCTCATGTACATGACCGATCACGAGTCTGAAGTGAATGCGGTTTACAAACACGCATTTGAATACCTAGTAAACTCAATGGGTAGCCATAGTGAACATTTATCCACTTCAAATCAATATATTTGGCCTACAAATGACGGAAATGTACTTCTTAATAAAGCAAGTAGCAATGGCTATCATGCTGTAAATCTAATTCTTACTTCAGGTGCCGTAGATAGAAATAAGTTACTACCGAACGCAAAATAATAAGCTTTTAGATAACTGGACAATTGAGCGTAAACTGCCCCCATTTCGAAAATCAACCTACACCCTTCTTGGCGTTGCGGACTAACCAACACCTCGGAAACTGGACAAAATGTCAAAAGACCGAAAAGAATGCCGACTTTCTTAGAACAAGCTCACCCTGACTATGACCTGAAGCCCCGGAATGCGACTGAGAGAACGAAGACCAAAACAGAGCTTCCCCTTCCCCGGCCTTCGCTATCGGATAGGTTAAAAAATCCGGGAACTCCAGAGATGGAAAAAGCCAGCAAACGCTTTGCCTGAAATGCCCTAATACTCTGAAACTGTACTGCTGGATATTCGGAAGCTCTATTGTAGCCTGAATACTATGACCGGCTTGACGGTGATCGAGAGCCTGGACTCTTATTGTGACCGAGAACCTGGACCCGCCCGCATTTCAAGCCTGACTCCATATGGAACCGATTTTATGTTTTCGATTTCTTCATGTACAGTTCCAATAATTGTTTTGCTACATCTGCCAAGGCTTGTTGTTTAAGCCTAGTGTCCTCATCATCCAATGACCCAAGAATATTGACACTCATACCCACTGCATTTATTCGCTCAAGAATGTTCACATACTCTGTAGCTTGAGCCATTGTGGCTTTGTATAGAACTAGAAATGTTGCTCCAATAAAACTGACAATAACTCCTGAAACTGAGGATATAAGAGATGCCTTTATGCGAGCTGGATCACCATATGCTTCATAAACGCCATACACAATCAGACCAAAACCAATCATCATAACGAATAGAGTTAGCCAAAAAATAGATCTGACCTGTTTTAGGTTTCTATTCAAATAGCTCTCTAATTTTACACGAGCTAGTTCCCATGCTGCCTGAGTCTCACTCGGATTGTCTTTAACGCGTTGTTCAACTTCCTGTATTCGCTGTTCGTGTATTGTTTGTTCATTGGATTTTTGATATGCTGACACCAATATGCCAATACATCCAGCTATTCCAGCAAGTACTGCTGCTATCCATGTTAGAGTATTTTCAGCTTTGCTACCTGGGACAATGAATATTGCAGAAAACGTTAATACAATCATGCCAAGTATCGGCAGAATAATGATTGACACTATTGCTGCTCGAATTGGAGTTTTCCCTCCGCGCCAAGCGACAATTAAGTCTTTGACTATTTCGATAATAAACTGCATGTGTACCTCCAAAGCGAACGGTTATGATTATGCAGTGAGAGACGATCCAGAGATATTGTGAGAGATAATTCTCTAGGATCTAACCCTTTTTCACTCATTGCCCATAAGGGCCAAAGGGAGTTTGAACGTTTCCATTAAATAATCTTCAGTCACGCTCACTTTCCTTTTGCCTTTTACCAACCACTGACGTGCAGCTTTCCCTTCCTTTGATTAATTTCCACTACAATAACATATGGTGGAACGCAGCGTAAATTTTTTCAGTCTCTCATGCATTATCTAGGTCAAACCCCTTCCGCCTCCAGTCCCTGCAGCCCCGCCTTTCCCGCAATTCCGATCCTTGGCGTGATCGGCTTCCTAACATCACCCGCAGCGTCATCGAGATTCGCCGCCTCGACGTATCTGCCAGCCTCAACATTACCGGCAGCCTCAACACAACCCGCAGCCCCGACGCAACTGGCAGCCCGGACAGAATCGGCAGCCTCAACGAGATTCGCAGCGTTAACGTTATCGGCAGCGGCAGGGCTAACGGGATAGGCAGAGCCAACGATAACGTGGCAGCCTGCCCCTTGCCTATAAACCGTGTAGGTTGCAGGTCCGAAACGTTCTAAGGCCCTTCTGACTGCTTTTCTGGACCGGACCCGTATCAAACCACGTCCGAAATCTCAACGGATACCTCGATTACCGACTGCCTGGACCATTCCGGCCCGGATGAGGGAAAACCTATCCTGTGATCGAGTCCCGCGATGCTAAAGATACCGATGACGATGACGGAATGCCACAACTGAAATTTTGGATGCCTTTTCAGGGTGATTTTTTGCTTCAGTCTCGGTTCAATAGTGAAGTGATCGAAGACCCTGTTTGAAAGGTTGCCTTTCAGTCAGTCAAAAGGTATTCTGGATCAAGAAGTGTGCCAAATGACTTTTATGCTTCCGAGCCAGGGTAGGGTAAACGGGGGCTTGTGTGATTAGATAACCCCCGTACAGCTCTCCTATGTGGCGTTCTGCAGCGGACCATTCGGAAGCTTTCTATGTGCAGATCATATCTGCAATTCTCATGGTTGGTGGCAGATGCGAAGCAGTGAGCAGTGAGCAGGAAGCGGGAAGCAGGAAGCGGGGAGCAAAAGCTTCCCGCTGGACGTGATCGTCATGCCCGGCGCCTGTCCCGGTTTTCGTTCGGAAACCGTCAGTGTGTCATCCGGTGTTTCCGGATGGACTTTATCCCTGATCCTTGAAGCGCCTCGGGCGCTATCGCGATGTTTCCTTTTCCTTATATTCTTTGATCGCCATATATACTCTCTCGGGCGACATAGGAAGTTCGAAAATCCTTACCCCGACCGCGTCGTACACCGCATTCAAAATAGCAGGTATGGTGGGCATGATGGCGCCTTCGCCGACTTCTTTGGCCCCGTAAGGCCCGTTGGGTTCATTACTTTCCACAATAATGGCTTCTACGGGCGGCATATCCAGCGCAGTCACGATTTTGTATTCCGCAAGGTCCGCATTGGCGACACGGCCTTTGTTGTCAAATTTGACCTCTTCATATAATGCCTCGCCCAAACCCATGGAAAGCGATCCCTCCATTTGAGCTTCCACCGATGTGCGGTTAATCGCCTGTCCGCAATCATGGGCATCGGTCATTTTTTCAATGGTGATCTTTCCGGTTCCTTCGTCTACGCTGAGTTCCACCACCTGGGCGGAACATCCGTAGGCGGGAGAAGTACCCACAGCCGCGCCCTTGAATTTGCCGCCCAAAGCGGGTGGTTTGTATTTGCCAGTTCCCACGATGCTGCCCCTGGCAAGATAGGCGATTCGCGAGGCCTCCTTAAAGGAAAGTTCCTCCTGCATCCCCGGGTTGTCCGTCCATCCGCGGTGTTCTTTTATGTAGCGAGTCCTGAGGCCGCTGAAATCCGGTTTATCTTTTTTGAAGATAACAACACCTCTCTTTATGTCCATGTCATTCACCGGAACGGCGAGTTCTTTCGAAAGAACTTCCAACACCTGGCGTTTGACATCTTCGGCTGCTTCTTTGGTCGCCTGGCCGGTCATCAGCGTCTGCCGGCTCGAGTATGCGCCGAGGTCTATTCCGAAGTCCGTGTCGCCGGATTCCAGTCGAACCCATGCCAACGGAATTCCCAATGCTTCCGCGGCAATCATGGCAAATGCAGTGTCGGAACCCTGTCCGATTTCGGCAGACGCCGTATAGACTAAAGCGGTGCCGCCATCTTCGGTGAGCTTGATCATCACCGTGCCGTGGAAAGTATCGGAACGGTAGATGGGATAGCCTGCGCCTGATACGAAAAATCCGCAGGCCATGCCTATGCCCTTGCCTCGGGGGAGTTTTCCTTTTTTCTTATCCCAGCCGGAGCCGTCTCTTACCGCTTCGATGCATTCTTTCATGCCGAAACTGCTCGTGTTCAAATCGTTACAGGTAACATTTCCGGCGATCATCATATTCTTGAGGCGCAGTTCAATCGGGTCCATGCCGATTTCCTCGGCAATCATATCCAACTGCTGCTCCCAGCATGCGCGGGCGGCTATGCCGCCGTGGCCGCGTTGCGCGCCGCAGGCGGGCAGGTTGGTGTAGATCCGGTATCCGTCATACTTCATGTTGGGCATCTTATACGGACCGCCCAGCAGGGACCCTGCATAATAGACCGTTGCGATTCCGAAGCTCGAATATGCACCGCCGTTCAGGTAGCATTCGTGCTTGAGCGCCTTGATGGTGCCGTCTTTTGTGACGCCGGTGGTCATGGTATGAAAGAATTGATGCCTTGCCCGGCCGTGCATGAAGACCTGCTCTCTATCGAAGTTCATCTTGACCGGTTTCCCGGTCTTCATGGAAAGAAGACATGCCGCCAGTTCCATGTGATTTGCCGCTGCTTTGGGGCCGAATCCCCCGCCCACATACGGCTTTACAACCCGGACTTTTCCTATAGGCAGGCCGAGCGCCATTGCCACGGTGCGCTGGACATAATGCGGCGCCTGCGTAGAGGAATAAAGGGTCAGTCTTCCGAAGTGATCGAAATAGGCAAGGCATCCCTGGGGTTCGATAAATGCCGCGTCCTGGCGTTTGTTTACAAAAGATGTTGTCTTTATGAGGTCACATTCCTTGAATGCCGCTTCAACGTCGCCGAATTCCTGATGAACTTCAGAGGTGACGTTGCGGGGGAATTCCTCATGCAGAAGCGGGGCCCCTTCGGCCATTGCCTGTTCGATGGTGAAGACCGCGGGGAGTTCTTCGTAATCGACTTTGATCAAAGAGAGGGCTTCCATGGCGGTTTCAATATCTACCGCTGCTACGGCTGCCACATTGTCGCCCACATGCCGGACCCTGTCATAGCAGAAAATAGTCTCGTCATAACGAGCCGGACTTACGCCAAACTTGATCAAACCTGCTTCTTTTGAAGTGACAACGGCTTTCACACCCGGAAGACTCCTGGCGGCCGATGCGTCAACGTTTAAAATCCCGGCATGAGCCAGAGGACTTTGTAACATCACGCCGTACAACATACCCGGCATACTCATATCGTCTACGTATACCGCCCGCCCAGTGGCTTTGTCGGGGGAATCCAATCTGATTTCCCTTGTATTGATGACATCAAAGTCACTCATATATATCTCCTCGATAATAGTGGAGATTGTCACAATTGGTGGGCACGATAAAGCGCGTGCCCACCCCACACGGATCGTTCATTTCGCGACTACTGCTATTCGATTACAGATTTTACAGCATCGACTATCTTTTGATAGCCGGTGCATCTGCAAAGATTTCCCGATATGGCGCGCCGAATTTCCTCTTCAGACGGTTTAGGGTTCCTATCGAGCAGGCTTTTCGAGGAGAGAATCATACCGGGGGAGCAAAATCCG
>Ga0326727_10022233_pt1 | contig 12288 bp, 10 predicted proteins | sample MB2enrmetagenome_FD_207643 | JGI IMG/M metagenome (GOLD analysis project Ga0326727, IMG submission 207643) | Lab enriched peat soil microbial communities from McLean, Ithaca, NY, United States - MB29MY | ecosystem: Environmental > Terrestrial > Soil > Wetlands > Peat | place: USA: New York... | reverse complement strand
TTTCGAGCCTGGTCAGGACCATCAGGCTAAGCGCCGACACGCCCCAGCCGAGGGACTCCCTTAAGATCACCGCCATGTTCTTCATGATAGGGGCCTTGCCGGTCCTGGCCCCCTTCTTCGCGGCCTCCGTATGGGGGGTAAGTCCGTTGGTTCCGGCCGTCGTTGCCTTTCTCCTCGCGGCAACCAGCATATCCATTGCAGGGTTTTTCACGGCCGTCCTGTCCGGAAGGAGCATTTGCTCGAACATCGGGCACAACCTTCTCATCATCATGGGGACCTGCGTGCTCACGTACGCAGTCGGTCTGGCTGCGAGGTTTCTCTTGTAGCATAAGGCCGGTAAGATCGAAAGCGATAAACCAACGCTCCCCTCGGCCGCGACGAACGGCATGATGCCACCTCTCCGGCGGCGGGAAAAGCTATTTTTAAAACTTTATGGGCGGCGCGTCCCGGAAGGAGCGCGGGAGGGGAGGGGGATACGGATAGCACCTGCCAATGGCCGAGTTAGATAGATCGTCCGTCATGTACAGCTGCAGCTTCAGACCTTTGCGACGTTTTCCAGGAAAGCATCCATCACTGCATCGGCGAATTTCTTATCGAGTATATGGGCATCTACTTTGACGACTTTAAATTTCCCGGAAAAAGCCGACATTGCATCTATGAAGCCCTTATTTGCATCGGGGTCGTACATGGGACCGCCCACCCGGTCAAATATGGAGAACCCCTGCATGGGTATCACCACGGTAACCGGCCCCTTGCTCCTGCTCAGTTTTTCACCTATCTCCTTTCCTACCCGATGGAGCTCTGCATAGCTCGACCGGTAAGCGGTCACTGCCTTGTTGTGGGGATTACTCTTCCGGCCCGTATGTCTGCCCGGTGGGCCGGCGATGAGATCACAGCTTCCGGGAACAAAAACCTGAGGCAGTCCCATCTTACCGGCATTCTCATAACGGTCGTCAGGGGGAAACGAAGAGCCTCCTGCAATGTGGTCGAGCCAGTCATTGGAAAGCTCGATAACGCCACCGTCGATATAGCCGTCCGCAATCACCTGTTCCAGGCTGGCGGGGCCGAAGCCGAAGCAGTGAAAGGTCATGGGCTGGAAGCCGGCCTCGGCGAGTCCCCGTCTTATCATGCGGCTCGTATCCTCGGTAGAGCCCTTGGCGCAAAGGGCCACGATCTTTTTCTCGTCCTCCTCCTCCTTCACTTCCGTGTTTGCCATCCCCACGACGCCCCCGCAGGCCCTGGTAAAGATAAGCTTCGTAAGGCGGTTTAGCCCCACCACATCGACTACCGAGTGAAACATGGAAATATCCTTGGTTCCTACCAGAGGGCCCACAGCCGGATTCCCTGCCTGTGAGGACACCATGAACTTCGGTACGCCTATGGGGAGGGCCCGCATCACGCCCGTTCCGAAGGAAGTGCCCATCCCTCCGCCGATCCCCAACACACCGTGGATCCTGCCTTCTTTATACAGGCGTAATGCGATGACACCCGCCCCCTGGGTCTGCAGACCGAGCGCGTCGGCCTCGGACAGACATTTCCTTACCTCTTCAATCGTCGTGCCCGCTGCCGCAGCTACCTCCTCGCGCGTGATATCCGGCTTTATTGTCGGCTCCCCTAATATGCCGCCATCTAGTAATAACGCCTTTGCACCCAGAGCTTCTATCTGCTCTCTGCAAAACGCGACCTCCGTGCCTTTCGTATCGAGCGTTGCTACTACAAGGACTGTCTTCATGAGCGTCACCCTCTTGGTTTCGCCTTTCTGCCGGTCGCGGGCCGTACCGGTAAGATGTTAACAGATATTGCTCTCTTTGGAAACGTATTATTCGGAAGAGGGTGGGGAGTATAGTAAGACAGCGAGCTTATAGCCCCGGTTTCTTCGATGCCGGGCCTCGACATCAAAGCCTGTCATTCAAAGGGGCCTTAAGGCCGCCCCCGCCCCCTCTACCTTAAAACAACCTGGACCGTGCCCGCATTGCCCGACTTATGATCCACGGCCAGGAGAGTAAGTCGCTGGTGGGGTTTCAGCGCGCCCGCAAGCTCGACGAAGGACTCTACGCCCGCGACGGCCTGGCCGTCTATCTCCAGTATCAAATCGCCCGCCTCGAAGCCGACAGCGCCGAGGGGTCCTTTCGGGTCCACCCACGAGAGGGCCACGCCCTGCTTAGCGTCGAGCCCGAGCTTCTGCGCCTCCTTCGGCGTCACCGGCCTCACTTCAGCGCCGAGACGCTCCTTGATGACTCCGGCCTCATGCTTCGCCGCCTCCTGGAGGCTCCCGACCTTCACGATGAAGTCCTGCTTCTTGCCCTGGCGGAGCACCGTCACCCTTGCGTCGCGCCCGACGGGCGTAACCGCGGACATCGCCCTCATGGCTGCGGAGTCGGTAACCTCGGCGCCGTCGAAGGCGACGATCACGTCATTCTTCCGGATGCCCGCGCGCTCGGCCGGTCCGCCCTTCGTCACCTCCGCTACCACCGCCCCCCTCGCGGTAGCGACGCCTAACGATTTGGCCAATTCAGGCGTCAGGTCGCGCAGGCCGACGCCGATCCAGCCTCTCTCCACCTTGCCGTGGGCTATCAAAGTCTTCACGACGTGGACCGCCATGTTGCTCGGTATGGCGAAGCCGATGCCTTCAGAGCCTCCCGACTGTGACGCAATGGCCGTGTTGACGCCGACCACCTCCCCGTACAGGTTGAGGAGCGGCCCGCCGCTGTTGCCGGGGTTGATCGCGGCGTCCGTCTGGAGGAAGTCCTGGTAGCCCGTCGGGTCCGTGATGCCGCGCCTGTGCTTGGCGCTGATGATGCCCTGGGTAACGGTCTGGTCCAGGCCCCTCGGGTGGCCTATGGCGATAACCCACTCGCCGACTTCCATCCTGTCCGAGTCGCCGAAGGTGATGCAGGGCAGGGGGTCTTTCGTGTTGATGCGCACGACTGCGAGGTCCGTCTTGGGGTCGCCGCCGACGAGCTTTCCGGGGAGCTTGCGCCCGTCCGACAGGGAGACCTCTATCTTCGTGGCGCCGCCCGCCACGTGGTAATTAGTCAGGATGTACCCTTTTGGGTCGATTATCATGCCGCTGCCAAGCCCCTTCAGCTCCCGCTGGAATTTCCTGGGCGTCCTGGAGTTGCCGAAGAACTGCTTGAACAATGGGTCGTTCTCGAAAGGGAAGAAAAATGGGTTTTCCACCTCCTGCCGCTCGATGACGTCCAGGTGGACGACTGCCGGGATGTTCTGCTTTGCGACCTGGACGATGGCGGTGCTCAGATCGACGAGGCCCTTTTTCCTGCTCGCAGTCTCGCCACGCGCGGGAAGGCAAAGTAGAAGCAGCGCGACAACGCCCGCAGCAGCCGCGGCGCGGGGGATGCTCAGGCCCGGCGAAAAACCAAATCTGGGCATATCTGAAGACCTCCTCGATTATCGAGAATTAACGAATTCGGCCGTCCGTTCCGGCCCGTGCCGGGCGTTGCCGCCCTAGTGCTTCACAAATTCGAGCTTCGCGCCGTCCCACTCGTACCGTATCATGCCCTTATCGACCAGCCCTCCGCCCTTCATCACCGTATAGGGCGAAAGGATGCCGACGATGTTCCCCCGCATGTCCTTTTTGAAGATAACGGCCGCGGTGAAGACGGACCTCTCGCCGCCTGCCCCGCCCGCATATTCTTCAAGGCTTTTCAGGACCGACCCGGCGCGCTTGATGCCGGCCTCGTGAAAGACGTAGAAATACACCCGCTCCTGCCTGGCCGGGTCCTTCTGGCAGCACGGGTTCTCGCCCGTCTTGATGAAGCCCAGGCCCACCACTCCGCGCCCTCCGATGCGGACGTCCTTCTCCCGCAAGATCCTGGTCATCACCTGACAATCCTCGCAATCCTTCTCGTCGGGCATCATCACGATGCGAGAAGCCGGCCGGGCCACCGTGAGCGAGGCCAGCCGCTCGTCGCGGAACTTGCCCTCGTATTCGGAAGCGGTCGAGAAGCACCCATACGATAGGAGGGCCCGGATGGGCCTTTCCTCGCCCCTCGCCTCCACGTGCAGCACGCCGACCGACATGGCGGCTGTCCCCGCCGCGCCCTCGCCCCACCGGCCAACCATCTCCGTGCAGCCCTTTTTGTAGGCTTCGGGCAGGGCGCCAAGGAGTATCTGGCGCACAGGGCCGGCGGGGAGTTGCCGCGTCTCGCCCCGGCCGAGGCGCGAAAAGAATTCCCTCAGGACCTGGTGGTCCTGCCCTTCTATCGTTGCCGACCCTTCCTCCTCAGGCAGGTTCAGGCGCGCAAGTGCCGGAACCGGCCGCGCAGCCCAAAGGGCGAGCGCAACCAGGACGGGAAGAAAGGCAAGGACATGCTCTTTGGCCATAGGCGGCTCTCCTTAATCGTTCGTTGCAACGCCGTCCCTGATTATGCCACAACTTTTTCCAAAGCGGCAAGAACAACCTCACAGTTTTTGTCCGTTGGGGATGCGATCAGGCGTTGACGGGCGGTCCTTTACGTCTTGCCGCGTCCGCCCGGGATGCCTACCTTCACGAGCCGGGGCTTCAGGATGCGGACGAGGTCCTGGGGGTCGAGGCCGACCAGGAGGCCCCTCCTGCCGCCGTTTATGTACACCTTAGGCAGGGCAAGTATCGTCTCTTCCATATGGACCGGCATGGCTTTGCGCGTGCCGAAGGGCGAGATGCCGCCCACCAGGTAGCCCGTAAGCCTCTGCGCGGTCTCAGCCGCGCATGGCGCGACCCGCTTCACGCCCAGTTGTCGGGCCAGCTCCTTGGTCGAGACCTCTTCGTCCCCGTGCATCAGCACGACGAGGGGGCGCCGCGCATCGTCTTCCATCACAAGCGTCTTGATGACGCTGTGCTCGTCAACGTGAAGCTCCCTCGCGCAGACCGTCGTGCCTCCCCTGTCCTCGTACCTGTAAGGGTGCTCGGTGAATGGGACGTCGCCTTCCCGCAGCACCCGGACCGCGGGGGTGGAAGGGAGCTTGTCTTTAGTCACGACCGGCCGCAGCTATATGGGGTCTCATAATCATCCCGCGTCCGTCGATAGAGCGGCAAGAGCGGGCTGTGCTGAATACATAGTTGGTATATGAAGACGTCGGCTCCGGCATGAGACTCTCAATCTATCTTGAATCATATCCGCAGCAGTTCTTTGAGCTTCTTCACCAGCGACTGCCTGATCTCTATCTTCAAGTACAGGTCGCCTCCGCCGTTGCCCATCCCCCTGAGCCGGACGGATTGTCCGTCCTTGATGCCCGGCGGAATGGTGATAGCGAGCCGCCTTCCCGTCCTCCGGTCCAGGTAATCGACGCGCCCGCCGCGCTCTGCCTCGCGCTCGTCCAGCGTTAGCCTATCGTGGGTGTCGCCTTGGGCCGCGCCCATCATCTTCTTTAATGCGAAGCGGCCGAGGGCGCCCACCGCCCTGGCGAGTATGCCGGGCTGTCCGGTCAAGCCATACCCCACCTCGCCCTGCCCCCGCACCTCGCGTTCCGGCCGCCGGCCGCCCCGGCCCATCCCAGGGCCGAAAATAATGATCTTGCCGAATATGCCGGGCCCCCTGAACTCGGTCGTCCGGTAGTGGCCGTGGATGTTGCGGAACACCTCCTCGAAGCCCCGGAACCCAAAGCTCCGGGCCATTTCCTCGAAGACCTGACCGATGTCTGAGTCCCTGAAGATGTCCTGCTCGGAATAGCTTTGCCTGAAGCGGTCGCGGGCGGAAGCGCCGTATTGCTCGCGCATCAGGTCGTACCTGGCGCGCTTTTCCGGGTCGGAGAGCACGGCGTACGCCTCGTTTATCTCCTTCATCTTCTCGACGGCTGCGGCCTCGCCTGCGTTCCTGTCCGGGTGATAGCGGAAGGCAAGCCTCCGGTAGGCCTCCTTGATCTCCGGGGTGCTTGCGCGCTTTTCCACATCGAGCACCCTGTAATAATCTTTCGTGTTCATCCTTGCCGCTTCCTTATCGGCCCGCCCTTAAAATAAGGGCATAAATCGAGCGTGTCAAATGTTGCGCCGATCGGCAGGGGGGGCCGGTCCTTATTTTACCACGCGTCCTCCACGGGCTGCCAGACGCAACCGCAAACAGGTCGGTGTTGACATATGGTATACGTAAGGTATAATTAGTATACATGGAGTTTGAGTTCGACCAAAAGAAGAGCGAGGCTAACAAGGCAAAGCACGCCATAGACTTTGTCGAGGCCCAGGCCCTCTGGGGCGATCCCGATATGGTTGAGATACCAGTCAGGGCGAGCGACGAGCCAAGGTTCCTCGTGATAGGCAAAATCGGCGAGAAACACTGGTCGGGTGTCGTCACCTACCGGGCGGGGAGGACCAGGATCATCTCGGTGCGCCGGTCCAGAAAAGAGGAGGTTAAGCTTTATGAAGGCTGAGGAGTTCGACAAGAAATTCGACGAGGGGGAAGACATAACGAAGTACCTCGACGTGTCGAAGGCGAGAAGACCCGGACAGGAGCAAAAACGGGTGAACGTCGATTTCCCTGCGTGGATGGTCCGCCTGCTCGACAAGGAGGCAAGACGCATGGGTGTGCCCCGGCAGGCTATTATCAAGGTGTGGATAGGGGAACGCCTGGAAAAAGCGGGCTGAAGCGCACCGTGCCGCCCTTGCCGCTCCCGGACCGCGCGTAACGCCGTATCCCTTACCCCCCTGTCCCTTCCGCGTACTCGATGGCCCCTATGTCCCAGGCCCCTGTCTGCCGCGGCCGGCCCCGCATATCCGTGGACGGCACGCCGGCGGGCCACTCGCCCGTCAGGTCGGCCCCGGCGCCCCTTGCGTCGGAGGTGGGCAGCAGGCTGTAGTCGTCCTTGTCGGGGTCCGCGAAGGCGGCGAACTTCCCGTTGCCCGAGTCGCGGCTGTGGGCGTCCCGGCCGCAGTCGTCCTGCCAGTCGGCCATGCCGGGCCTGCCGTCGAAAGCGTACTCCTTGAACCGTTTGTCGCCGTCCGGCGCGTCGTACCAGCGCACGAGCGTGCCGCCGCCGCTGCCCGCGTCGTAGAGGTTGTAATCGGCATAATATCGGATGCTCCGGCAGTCGTGCGCCCAGACTGCATAGGCGGCGCTGTCGTAGATTATCGTGTTCTTCATTGTGACGACCGTTTGCCTCGAAAAGGCGAGGGTGTCGAGGTAGAGGCCGTTAGCGTTCTTCGCGGAGACGCAGTTGTACAGGTAGGCGGTAGGCCCCTTGCAGACGGTCCACCCCGACCCGTTGTTGCGGCTTATGCAGTTGAGATACCAGAACCTGGCATCGCCCGGCACGTCGTCGAGGCTGCACCGGAAGCCTTCCCCGTTCCCGTACGCGACGCAATCGAGGTAAATGATGCGGTCCGTGACCGTCGATATGGGCCATCCGGCGCTTCGTGCGTCGAAGCCCCTGCCGCCGTTGTCGTGGGCTATACACCTCTCGTAGGTGACGCCCGTGCTGTCAGTGCACCCGAAGCCCGCGCCGCCGCCGGGGCTTGCGGAATCAGGCCCCTTCGCCCCGTAGCCGTAAGCGACGCAGCCCCGGACCGTCCCGTTCGAGCAGCCGTTGCTCTGCCCGCCGATGGAGAAGCCCGCGCCCGCGGGCCCGCCGCCCCCGTCCGCCTCGACGTCTTCGAGAAGGAACGCGTCCTGGCTTCGCAGGACGACGCCCGGGCCGCCGTTGCCGTAAAGCCGCGCGTTGCGCACGACCAGCCCCGCCGCCTTTTGGCCCTCCGATACGCCGGCCGCCCGGAACCCCGCGGCGCTGCTGCCTTGCACTACGATCCCTGCCGGGCTGCCCCCGTCGATCTGCACGTAGTCGATCCCGACGACGGAGAGCGCGGCGTCGTGACGCCCGACCGCCTGGCCGCTGCAATCTATCGTCACGGCCCCGGACCCCCACGAGGGGTCGCAGGTGATCGCGATAGGCGCGTCCTTTGTGCCGCTTTCGTACCACTGCCCGTCGATGACGACCTTCGCGTAAAACGTGGAGCCGGCCTTGAGGACGATCGAGTCGCCTGCTTTTATCTTCGTCCACCCTGCACCCGCCGGGGCCTGCGCGCCGGAGGGGCACGCGCCGGGTATATTCTGCCACGCCGCAGACTGGCTTATCCCCGGGTTGCCGTCGCTGCCTCCTGCGGAATCGACGTAATAGACGGCCGCCCCCGCCGCAAAGGGCGCCGCCAGGCGGAATATTGCGGCCGCGAGGAAGACGGCCGCCCACCGCACAATGCGCTGCGCCCCGCCCCGCGAGCTCCGTGCCGGGATAAAACGATGAGACAGGCGTGACATAAACATCTAGTTTTAGTAGATTGGTTTTAGTTCTGTCAACATCTATTTTTGCCGTTCCTTGACGCATCGGTCTTGACGCTATATAGTTTGGCGGAAAGGAAAGGACAGGCGGTCCGGCAGTGACGGGAGGGCGACCATGAGCGCGGCAGATGAAGTGATATCGGCCCTGCGGGCGGAGCTTGCAGATTACGGGAGGCGGGCTTTCTACCGGGGTCTGACGAGCGGCGTCGGGGGCAACATGAGCGCCAGGCTGCCCGGCGGCGATACGGTTTTAATTACACCCACGGGCGTCTCCCTTGCGGAGCTTGCACCGGAGGACGGTCTCCTCGTCGATCTTTACGGCAGCGTACTCGAAAACCCGATGGGCTGGAGGCCCTCGATGGAGACGGGCTTCCACCTGGCCTGCTACAGGGCAAGGCCGGACGCCGGCGCAGTCATCCACCTCCATCCGCCGTATGCGACCGCGTGGTCGAACAGGGGCCTGCCCCTGCCGCTGGCCACGGTCTCCGCCCGCCATCTGCTGAGCGAAGTCCCCTGCATCGAATGCGCAATGCCCGGCTCTCAGGAGTTGTGCGACTTCGTGACTGAAGGCGTCAGTCGATACCCCGGCGTCAAGGCCCTGCTCATGAAGGAGCACGGGATACTCGCCCTCGCGCAGGACCTGAAGGCGGCCTACTATGTCGCCGACATAGTCGAGGACACGGCGAAGGTCGCGTTCATCGCGGCCTGCATAGCGAAGGCCTAGCGCACGTCCTGCCCTTTCGGCCCGGCGATGACCCGCTCGATCGTCTCGGCCATTTCGTTCCTGATGATCGGCTTCATCACGAACTCCCTGATGCCCAGGGACTTCGCCGTCTCCGGAGATATGACCTCGCTGAACCCGGTGCAGAGGATGACCGGTATGTCCTTCTTTATCGACATCAGCTTTTTCGCAAGCTCTATCCCCGTCATGTTGGGCATCGTCTGGTCCGTGATGACGAGGTCGAACCGCGCGGGGTTCCTCTGGAACCGCTTGAGGGCCTTCATGCTGTCGCTCTCCGCGATGACCTCGTAGCCCAGGCGCTCGAGCATCTGCTTGCCCATCTCGACGAGGGCCTCTTCATCGTCCACGAAGAGTATGCACCGCCTGGCGGAGGGCTTCCCGACCTCGGCGGCAGCGACCGCCGCCTCCCGGCACACCGCTTCTTTCAGTTTTTTCAAATATACGGTAAAGGTCGAGCCGGACCCCGGCGCGCTATCCATCGTCATCGCGCCCCCGTGGCCTTTCACGATACCGTAGACGACCGAGAGGCCAAGGCCCTTGCCCGGCCCGCCCGTAGTAAAGAACGGCTCGTAGATCCGGTCCTTTATGACCTCGTCCACGCCGGACCCCGTGTCGCTCACGGAAAGCATGACATACGCGTCCGGCTCCATGTCGGGATGGGGCGCAGCCTGGGGGTCGGCGAAGGTAAAATCGGCAAGGCGCACCTCCAGCCTCCCCTTCGTCGCCTTCATCGCCTGCCCCGCGTTCGTGCACAGGTTGATGAGCAACTGGTGGATCTGCACCGGGTCTGCCAGGACGATCCCCTCGTCCGTCTCTACGGTCGTCTTTATCTCTATCGTCGATGGGAGGGAGGCGCGCATCAGCTTGCCAACCTCGGCCACGATGGGCGCGACCTGGACGGCCTTCTTCTCGTGCTCTCCCTGCCGGCTGAAGGCGAGCATCTGCTTTACGAGGTCGCGGCCCCGGTAACCGGCCTTGCGCACCTGCGCGAGGTGCCTGTGCGCACGGGTGTTCTCCCCCACGTCGTCTACGGCGAGCTCCGTGAAGCCTATGACGGCAGCCAGGATATTGTTGAAATCGTGGGCTATGCCGCCCGCGAGGGTGCCTATCGCCTGCATCTTCTGGGCCTGGCGCAGCTCCGCCTCAAGGCCGACCTGGCGGGTCATGTCCCGCTCGACGGATACATAGTTCGTGACTGCCCCTTCGTTGTCCCTGATGGGCGACATCGTCCGCTCGACCTCATAGGCGCTGCCGTCCTTCTTTCTGTTCGTGACGCGCCCTGTCCAGACCTGCCCCTCGCGTAAGGCGGCCCACATCTCGTCCCAGGCGCTGCCGTCGCCCCCCTTCAGCACGTCGAAGGGACGGCCCGTGACCTCTTCCCTGCGGTACAGGGTCACCTTCTCGGAGGCCGGGTTCATGTACTGTACGACACCCTTGCCGTCCGTGATGATGACGCAGTCGCCGCCCTGCTCGATGGCGAGCGCCAGGCGCGCCCGCTCCTCCTCAGCCTCCCTGTGCTCTTTGATCTCCACTTCGAGGCGCTCGTAAGCGCTGCGCAGCTCGGCGGTCCGCTCATGTACGCGTGCCTCCAGCTCGTCGTGCAGTCTGCGCAGCTTCCCCTCCATATGCTTGTGCTCGGTGATGTCCCGGCCGTTGACCACGATGCCGGCCATGGCCCGGTCGTGGAGCAGGTTGCGGCAGATCATCTCGACGGTCCGCCAACCGTCGTCCTTCTTTTTGAGGTCGGCCTCCAGCGACATGGTGAAGCCCGGTATCCTGCCTGCCTGGGCGATGCGCTCGGCAACCGCCGCCCTGCCCGACGGGTGGACGAAATCGAGAAAGCTCCTGTTGACAAGCCCTTTCGCCCCGTAGCCGAGCACCCGCTTCACCGACGGCCCCGCGTAGGCTATAGTGGCGTCCGCCTTGAGCACCATGACGATATCGAGGGCGTTCTCTATGAGCCGCCTGAAATGCTCCTCGCTTTCCCGCAGCTCCGCTTCCGCCTGCTCGCGCTCGCGCATCTCCCGCGTCAGCCGCTCGTTGGCCGCTGTGAGGTCCCTGGTCCGCTCGGCCACGCGTCTTTCCAGGTCTTCGTGGGAGTTTATCAGCACTTCCTCGGCCCTCTTGCGGACCGTTATGTCGGTCATCACGAGGCAGACGCCTTCGCGCCCGGCAGCGCCCGCCTTCCCTCCCGATATGCGCACGACCGCGCTTTCGTTCTCCGAGCAAGCGACGGTGAACTCCCCCCTGCCGCCCTCGGCCTCTCCGCAGAAAGTCGATTCGAAGCGCTCCCGCTCGCCTTCGGGGAGGAAATCATAAAGGCTTGCCCCGACGACCCCTTCTGCGGGGCAGCCGACCATCTCTGCGAACCTGCCGTTGCCGTAGACGATCCTGCCGTCGCTCTTCCGGATAACTACGGCCGCTTCCCCCATGCTCTCCACGATGGTGCGATAGAGACGGCTGTCTGCGTTCTCCTCTTGATGAATCATGCTTTACGTCTCCCTTTTTTTGCACGCTCCAAAAAAAACCCGGCCATTCGGCCCGCCTTTCACCGTTACTAAAGTCCCGCAAGACCGATCGTGCGCTATCGGTCGTCCTTCAAACGGCCTGTGTTAGTTGGTGGGAGTAACCCGGCTTGGAATGGCAGCTTTCGGAAGCGACTGCACTACTCTAACGATACGCCAAACAACACGGCCTTAAGCATCGTTTTCCCGAAGCCTCATTATAATCAAGCTGCCGGGGTTTGTAAAGAACAATAGTCGAAGCGGCACGAATATTTTTTGGCCGCCTCATAAAATAGCCAAAAGCTACCGGGGGCCGGAGGCCAGGTTATCGACGCGGGCGAGGTCGGGGAAGAGCCTCATCCAGGCCAGGGCCGTCACGACGGTGCCGACGCCCCCGATAATCACGGCGGGCGCCACCCCGAACCAGGCGGCAGTCACGCCGGACTCGAACTCCCCCAACTGGTTGGACGTCCCGATGAACATGGAGTTTATGGCGCTCACCCTCCCGCGCATGGCGTCGGGCGTCCCGAGCTGGACGAGGGAGTGGCGTATGACGACGCTGATGACATCTGCCGCGCCGAGGACGACCAGGGCTGCCAGCGAGAGGGGGAACGAGGTCGATACGCCGAAGACAACGGTGGCCGCGCCGAAGACGATCACCGCCCCGAACATCTTCAAGCCCGCCCTCCTGCGCAGCGGGTAGCGCCCTAAGAGCAGGGACATGAGCAGGGCGCCCGCGGAAGGGGCGGACCGCAAAAGCCCCAGTCCCTGCGGCCCGACG
>Ga0326727_10022232_pt1 | contig 12288 bp, 10 predicted proteins | sample MB2enrmetagenome_FD_207643 | JGI IMG/M metagenome (GOLD analysis project Ga0326727, IMG submission 207643) | Lab enriched peat soil microbial communities from McLean, Ithaca, NY, United States - MB29MY | ecosystem: Environmental > Terrestrial > Soil > Wetlands > Peat | place: USA: New York... | reverse complement strand
GCGAGGCGGCGCTGGCTGAGCAGGATCTCGGCGGCGTGCAGTTCGCCGAAGTCGCGGTCGACGTCGAGACCGGGATCATCCGCGTCGAACGGGTGGTCGCGGCGCAGGACTGCGGCCGGCCGATGAATCCGCTGCTGCTCGAAAGCCAGATCCAGGGCGGCGTGCTGATGGGCCTCTCCTACGCGCTCTACGAGGAGCGCCTCCTCGACCGCGCCACCGGCCGGATGGTCAACGCCAATCTCGAGCAATACAAGCTCGTCGGCCCGCGCGAGGTCTCTGCAATCGACGTGACGGTGATCGAGAACTACCAGGGCCGCAGCGCCACCGACGCTTACGGCATCGCCGAGCCCGCCAATATCGCCACCGCGCCGGCGATCGGCGCCGCCGTCTACAACGCGATCGGCGTGCGATTGCGCGCGCTGCCAATGACCCCGGCCGCGGTGTTGGAGGCGCTCGGGCGGACGCCGTCGAGAGGTTGAGCCATGCGAAACTTCGCATTCGACACGGCGACGAGCGTCAACCAGGCGGCGGCGGCGGCGACGCTCGCTTGCGAAGCGATGCTGGCGCCCGACGGTGGCGCGAACGTGCCCGAGACGACGATCGTCAAGGCGGGCGGGATCGACCTCCTCGACCTGATGAAAGAGGGGCTTGTCGCGCCGGCCAAGGTGACGAGCCTCGGCGGCCTCGCCGCCCTCGCGGCGATCGAGCCGCAGAGCGACGGCGGCTTGCGGATCGGCGCGCTGGTCACGCTGGCGCGGCTCGCCTCGGACGAGACCGTGCGCAAGCTCTATCCGGCGCTCGCCGACGCGGCCGGCGCCTCCGCCAGTCCGGAAATCCGCAATGCGGCGACGCTCGGCGGCAACCTGCTGCAACGGCCGCGCTGCTGGTATTTCCGCGCCGCCGAATTCCGTTGCCTGCGCAAGGGCGGCGGGCACTGCTATGCGATCGCCGGCGAGAGCCAATATCACGCGATCTTCGACAACCGCTTCTGCGCCATCGTCCACCCTTCGACTTCGGCGACGGCGCTGGTCGCGCTCGAGGCCGAGGTGGAACTCGTCGACAGGGACGGCGCGGCGCGGCGCCTCGCGCTGGAGGATTTCTTCGTCGGTCCCGACAAGGACGTGCAGCGCGAGAACGACCTTCGCCCGCATGAGATTCTGACCGCCGTGCTGCTGCCAAACCCAGCCGGCCTGAAGACGGCGCATCTCAAGCTGGCGCAAAAACAATCGTTCGACTGGCCGCTGGTCGACGTCGCCGTCGCGCTTGACCTCGGTCCTGACCAAATTTGCCGAAAGGCGACGATCGTTCTCGGCGCCGTCGCGCCGACGCCGCGCCGGGCGCAGGCCGCCGAGGCCGCGCTCGCCGGCAAACCCGTCGACGCTCAATCGGCCGCCGCCGCCGGCCGCGCGGCGCTCGAGGGCGCGACGCCCCTGTCGAAGAACGCCTACAAGGCGCCGATGCTCGAGACGCTGGTCCGCCGCGCGCTCCTGCAAGCCGCCGCCGCCTGACAAACAGGCTCGTCACGGCGACGCGACGAGCCCGGGCGGATTTCTCTGCGACGAGAGCGTGGTGCATTTAGGTCGACTCGAACCTCATCCTGAGGCGCCCTCGCGTTAGCGAGGGCCTCGAAGGATGATCCAGCGCGCGTCGGCGTAGGTGCGAGCTGGAGCGTCCTTCGAGGCCGCTCCGCGGCGCCTCAGGACGAGGGGCGCGGGCGGCAAGCGATTCCAGGCAAAAGCCGCGCGCTCTAGCCGCGCGGGAGGCCCAAGACGGGCGGCGCGAAGCTCCTGATGAGCGCGCCGCTCGCCGCGCCCCACAGCTTCAACGTTCCATCCCAGCTGGCGGAGGCGATCGAGCGTCCGTCGGGCGCGAAGGCTACGGTCGAGACTTCGGCTGCATGACCAGCGTATGCCCTGATCAATTTGCCGCTGGCGGCGCTCCACAACCGGATGGCGGCGTCCCAATGGCCAGAGACGATCGACCTTCCGTCGGGCGAAAACGCGACGGACGACACGCCTTCGGCGCGCCCGCCGAAAACCCTCAGCCTTCGGCCGCTCGCCGCATCCCACAACCTGAGCGGACGGCCGTCGCCGTCGTCGCCGGAAACGATCGAGCGCCCGTCCGGCGAAAAGGCGACAGCCGTCACGCTGCCGTCCTGCGGCGCGAACGTCCTCGTCAGCCTGCCGCTGGCGACGCGCCATAGCCTGACGACGCGGTCGTCGCCGCCGGAGGCGATGAAGCGGCCGTCGGGCGAAAAGGCGAGCGAGACGACCGCATCGCGCTGCCCGCGGAACGTCTGCATCAGCCTGCCGCTCGCCGCGTCCCACAGCCTGACGGCGCGGTCGAGGCCGCCCGAGGCGATCGCGCGCCCATCCGGCGAGAAGGCGACAGACGACACGTCGCCCGCATGTCCTGTGAAGGTTCTCACTAGCCCGCCGCTTGGCAAGGCCCACAGCTTGACGCTCGCATCGAGACTGCCGGAGGCGACGAAGCGTCCGTTCGGCGAGACAGCGATCGACGAAACGGGACCGCCGTGTCGGCCGAGGATCCTGAGCAACCTGCCGCTCGCCGGGTCCCACAGCTTGACGGCCCCGTCGGCGCCGCCGGAAGCGAGCAGGCGTCCGCTCGGCGCGAAGGCGACGGCGTCGACGCGATCCTCGAACGCGACCGACGCGCGGTTTTCCCCTTCCGCGCTGGCGGGCTGCGGCGTTTCCGCGGCGAGCGCCAGGCCAGCCGACATCGCCATGCCGGCGAAGCACAGGACAGAGAGAAGCCGAACTGCGCAAGCCTTCAGCATCGGCGCGCCGCTGATCATCCGCTCTTCGCGGCAGAAGGCCAGCCGCTTGCTCTTGATAGCCAAGAATTGGCAGTCGCTGAAGCCCCCCTTCAGCTGCGGCGCTTGTCCTTGCCGGAGAGGACCACGGCGATCTCCTGGTCGACCTCCCCCACCCGGGCGATAGGCCGCGCCTCCGTCGCAAAAACTGTGGTAGGCCGCCGGGTGAAGCTGCGCGTCGAAGGGAATGCCTATGATCTCGTATCGCAAGGAGCTTTGGTTCGAGACGCCGGGACGGCGCGCCTTTGTCAACATCACCGCGCAGGTCGAAGCCGCCCTGAAGGAGAGCGGCGTTCGAGAGGGCCTGGCGCTCGGCAACGCCATGCACATCACCGCGTCCGTTTTCATCAACGACGACGAGAGAGGGTTGCACGCCGATTACGACGCCTGGCTCGAACGGCTTGCGCCGCATGAGCCGGTTTCGGGCTACCGCCATAACCGCACCGGCGAGGACAACGCCGACGCCCACATGAAGCGCCAAATCATGGGGCGGGAGGTCGTGGTCGCGATTACGGCGGGCAACCTCGACTTCGGTCCCTGGGAGCAAATCTTTTACGGCGAGTTCGACGGCGGTCGCCGCAAGCGCGTGCTGATCAAGATCATCGGCGAATAGCCGGGTCCTGCAGTTTGCGCGCCGGTTCGCTCCGGCTATCCGCGCGCGAGCTTCATCGCTTCGTTGAACCACAGCGCGATCAGGAAGCTGCCTTGCAGGCGGCAGCGGCCGTCCTCGATCGCCCGCAGCAACTCGGTTTCGTCCTTGTTGGTCAGCGCGCGCACCGCCGCCCCCGAATCTCTCCAGATCTGGGCGAAGTCCGGATTGGGGTGGACGCCCGGGCGGAAGCGGATCCGGCAGTCGCGCACGGTGAAGAAGCCGCCGACGCCGTCGTCGGCGCGGATTTGCATGACGAACGAATCCTCGCTCAACATTCGCCTCAGTCGGAGCGACCGCCTGGCGCATCGGCGCAGCAAGGCGGCGGTGACGGCGAGCAAGGCGCGCAGTTTCAGCTTTTCGACAGCGCGGATCATGGGCGCGACGCTCCTCTGACGACATCGACGACCGGGCGGCAGTCCGTCGGCAAGGCGTCGCCGCGCCATGCGACGTGATGATCGGGCCGCACGAGAACGAACGGCTTCTGATAAAGCGCGATCAGGTGAGGCTCGTCGATCGCCAGCACGCTCAACGGCGCTCCGACGTCGGCCGCCGCCGTCGTCATCGCGCCGCAGTCGCCGGCTCGATCGGCGCTCGCCAGCAGCGTGAAGCCCGACGGGTCGAGTTGATCGAACACCGCCGTTCCGTCGGCGCGAAACGCGCTCGGCAGTCGTGCGCCGCTCCACGTCGTCGGGACATAGCGAATCTCGTCGTAGTCCGGCTCCGGCGCCGAATCCGCGACGACGATCGGGGAGCCCACGTAGCGATAGCCGATTTCGACTCCCAGCGATTCGTAGAGACGCGACGTCTTGGCCTCGAAGTCCCTGGCGAGGCTCTCGCGGCTCGCCTTGCCCTCCGGCGTCTCGTCCAATCGGACCTCGCTTCCCCGGAAGGTCGATTCGAACGACGCGGCGGCGCATTTCTTGACGTGGTCGCGGTTGCGCCTGGCGACCGGCAAGCGTTCGGCCTCGTAGCTTTCGAGCAGCGTTTCGCCGCCCCATCGCTTCAGCGTCGCAGCCAGCTTCCAAGCGAGGTTATGGGCTTCGGCGAGGCCAGTGTTCATGCCGAGGCCGCCGGTCGGCATGTACTGATGCGTCGAGTCTCCGGCGAGGAAGACGCGGCCGCGGCCGAAGGCCTTGGCGACGAGAAACTGCGGCCGCCAGGGCCCGCTCTGAACGATTTCGTAAGCGACCTTCACGCCGAGCGCGGCGTCGATGACGCTTTCGAGGCTTTCTCCGGGGCGCGGCGCGAACGGCCGATGCAGGATGAAATCATTGCGGCTGGCGTCCGGCGACACCAACAGGCCGACAAAGCCGGGTCTGCACAGCCAGGTGTGCCAATAGGGCTGGCGGTCGGGATAGAGCGCTGCGACGGCGTCCGATTTGAAATGAATGATGAACAGCTCGCCGACGAGATCGCGCGTTCCATCGTAATCGATGTTGAGGAAATTTCGCACCAGGCTGTTCGGCCCGTCGCAACCCACCAGATAGTCGGCGTGCACGTGAAGGCTGCGTCCGCTCTCGACGTCCTGGATCATCGCCGTGACGCCCTCGGCGTCCTGTTCGAATCCGTACAGGCGCCAGCCGAAGCGCGTGTCGATCGACGGCGCGGATCGGGCCGCGTCGAGCAGGACCGGCTCGAGGTTCATCTGCGCGATCCGCTGCATCGATTCGAGCGGCAGAGCGCCGTCGACCGCGTCGCGAATGCGCTTCTCAGCGTCGGCGACAGGCCGGTAGATCAGGTGGCGGTCGGACATCACGGCGTACATCGGGCCGGCGGCGGAAGCCGCGAACGCCGAATATTGATTGGCGGATCGCGGATTGCCGGCGTCTCGAATTCTCTCGGAGAGCCCCAACTGGCGGAAAATCTCCATCGATCGGCAGTTGACGACGTCCAGCTTGGGATGGGTGGTCGTCGTCTTGCGGTCGTTTACGACGATCGAGGGAACGCCCTGCTGGCTCAGCGCGATCGACAGGGAAAGACCGACCGGTCCGCCCCCGACCACAAGAACGGATGTTCGGATCATGCAGCCTCCGCACATTTGACGCGCGTCGAAGCGCGCTTGCGTCGAAATTCCTCCACGACGGCGGGCAAGTCTTTGGCGCGCCCGCCGTCGAAGACGTAGCGATCGGGCCGAAGCAGCACGAAATCGACGCGATTTTCGTCGAACCAATCGGCGAACCGCCCCTCGATGTCGACGAGGCGCTCCGGCGACCGCGCGTCGCCGATCTCGTAGACCGCGACGTCGCCTTCAGCCCTCAACATATCGATGGCGCCGCGATGCGGCTGCAACGCTTGCGGCCTGCCGATCAGCGCGAAGCCGTCGCCCAGGACGTCGTCCAGCAGCATGTCCCGGCCGCGAAAAGCGACCATGGGTTGGATCGACAGGCTTCCCGCGAGCTTGCGCGCCTTGCCGCCAAAGAAGCCTTTGGAGATCGGCCTCTTTCGATTCGCGGTGCGAATGAAGACCCCGTTCAGATAGGCTGACGCATTGGCCGGCCAGAACAGCAACGCATTGCGGAGCATGGCGACCAGCGGGCTGCGGGTCTGGATGATGCGTCCGAGATACATCGCGCCGTTGATGATGTGGCGGATATGCTCGGAGCGTTCGATCTGGTAGTCGTCCAAAATGGCCGCCTCGGCCTTCCCGGCAAGGACGAGATCGAGGCGCCAGGCGAGACCCTGCGCGTCCCGAATCCCCGAACACATGCCCTGGCCGAGGAAGGGCGGCATCTGATGGGCGCAATCGCCGGCGAGGACGACGCGTCCGTCGCGCCACCTGTGCGCCCAAAGCCCATGGAAGCGGTAGTAGGCGATGCGCGTGATGTCGATCGTGTCGAGGTCGACGAAATCGCGCAGTTGATTGCGCACGAACGCCGGATCGGTGGCTTCGCGCTCGCTCTTGTCGCCCACAACCATGAACTGCCACTCGTAGTAGGGAGCGGCCAACGGCACGTAGGTGACGGGCTGGCGCGGGTCGCAGACCTGCTGATGAACAGCCGGGAGGCGCGGGTCCTTGCCGCCGCAACGCGCCTTGGTGTCGACGACCACCCACGCCTGGTCGAAATCGGCGGTTTGCAGCGGCAGCTGCGCCGCCTTGCGCACGAAGCTGCGGCCGCCGTCGCAACCGATGAGATACCGCGCGGAGACGGTGATTTCCGCCCCGTCGGGGCCGACGGCGACGGCGCGAACGCCGTCGGCGGACTGCGTCATCTGCGTCGCTTCGAAGCCGCGCAAGGCGACGACGTGGGGAAAGCGTCCGAGCCCTTCATGGAAATGGCGCTCGAGGGTCGGTTGATGAAACCACCACGCGCCAGCGTGGCCATAGCGTTTGTCCTGCGAGCCGACCTTGGAGAGCAGGAGCCGCTTGCCGCCAGGCCGCTCGAGGAATTCCATTTCGCGAAACGGCTCGCTGGTCTTCGAGATCGCCTGCGAAAGCCCGATCGACTGAAAGATCCGCATCACCTCGTCGTCGAAGTGCACCGCGCGAGGCGCGTAATAGATGTCTTCGTCGCGCTCGATCCCGACGACCGACCAGCCTCGCTTCCCGAGCATATTGGCGAGCACCGCGCCGGTCGGCCCGAGGCCGACGACGACGACGTCGCAGCGGTATGATCGCCCTTCCATGGCCGCCTCCCGTTTTGAATTGTTTTGACAAAAATTGAACATCAGTGTCCAATTTGTCAACTGGCAATTCGATCGATCGGCTTATCCTTTCGATGACCGTCGCAGAGACCCGCATTCACGACGCCGCCCTGAGAATCTTCGCGGAGAGGGGCGTGACGCAGCTGACCGTCAGCGAACTGGCCGAGGAGGCCGGCGTCGCGCGCGGCACCGTCTACAACAAGCTCGGCTCGACCGACGCCTTGTTCGAGGAAGTGGCGGCTCAACTCGCCGACGAGATGCACCGAAGGGTCGTCAGCAGCTTTGCCGGAATCGACGACCCGGCGCACCGACTCGCCAACGGAATCCGGCTCTACGTCCGCCGCGCGCATGAGGAGCCCGTCTGGGGGCGGTTCATCGCTCGCTACGCCTTCAGCGACAATTCGCTGCGCGCGATGTGGGTCGGTCCGCCGGCGAGCGACTTGCGCCGAGGGCAGGAAGAGAAGCGTTACCACATCGATCCCGACCAATTGCAGGCCGCGCTGGGGATGATCGCGGGATCGACGCTTTCCGCCATGCTGTTGGTTGTCGAAGGCCACAAGACGTGGCGCGCGAGCGGGGCCGACGCGGCCGAACTCGTCCTTCGCGCTCTGGGCGTCGCGCCAGAGGAAGCCAGGACGATCGCCAACCTCGAATTGCCGCCCTTGCCGAAGCTCGCCTAGAGGCGCGGCCTGGGACTCGCCGAGACAGGCGTTACGGCGTTCCGGCGCCAGCTCGCCGATCGCCCAATTTCGCGCTCCGCCCTCGGCTTCCTGCTTTCTCGCCCGAAGCCGCCCTGCCCCTCCCCGCCACACGCCAAGCCTTCGAGCGCGCGCTATGTATCGCCGACCTTATCGCGGCGGCGCCGTCATCCCTATACCCACATGCAGACGAGCCTGTCGCCCACGCGAGACGGCGGCCTCCGCCGCAGCGCCTACATCAGTCCGGAGACGCCGCCAAAGAGTCCGACCGCGGCGACGAGGGTCGAGACGCCGGCCAAGACCCAAAGATAGACCCCGCGCAGCCGCAGCGGCGCAGGCAGTGCTTTGACCGCCAACGCCACGAGGAAGCCGATCACCAGCGGCATCAGGAAGGCGTTGAGAACCTGCGCCGCGATGTTGAGCCACACCAGGTCCGGCACGAAGTCGACGACCGCCGCGGCGCCGACGACGGCGGCCGCATAGACGCCATAGAACCATTTGGCCTTGAACGGATGATATTCGAGCGAACGCCGGACGCCGGCCACCTCGCCCACCCCCCAGGCCAACGCCAGCGAGCACACGATGGCGGCCACCATGGAGGCGCCGAGGACGCCGGCGCTGAACACCAGACGTCCGAAATTCTCCCCGAGAAGCGGCGACAACGCGCCGCTGATCTCGCCGACGCTGTTGAGGCCCGCCGAAGCGCCGCCCGAAGCCAGCGTCGCCGCAGCGGCGATGAGCACCGCTCCGGTCAAGCATTGCGTCAGCACCGCGCCGAACGCGGTATCCCAGCGGGCGGCGTTGAGGTGCTCGGGCTGCAGCCTTTTGTCGGCGATGGCGGACTGCTGATAGAAAATCATCCAGGGATTGAAGGTCGCGCCGATCACCGCCGCCACCAGATACATGAAGTCGCGGTTGGCCAGCGGCAGGTCGAGCGCATCCTTGGCGAAAGTTTCGACGCTGGGGTGCGCCGCCCAGGCGACGGCGAAGAACGCGAGTTCGAACAGGCCGACGACGATCGCGGTGCGCTCCACCCGCCGGTAGGAGCCGGTGGCGACGACCGCGAGCAAGGCGACCGCGGCGAAGGGCAAGGTGAAGCTGCGCGACAGGCCGTAGAGTTCGCCGATCCCCGCCACGCCGGTGAATTCGGTGATCAGCGAGCCGATCACCGCCGCCGCCAGACCCGCCGTCGACAGGCACGCCCATCCGAAGCCGAACTGTTCGCGGATCAGCTCTCCGTGCCCGCGCCCGGTGTGCAGCCCGAGGCGCACCGTCAATTCCTGCACCATGTAGAGCATCGGAATGAGCAGCAGCAGCAGCGGCAGCAGCCGATAGCCCCATTGGGCGCCCGCCTGAGCCCCCGTCACCACGTTGCCGGCGTCGGTGTCGGCCAGCATCACCAGGAGGCCGGGCCCCCAGACGGCGATCCATGCGAGAGGGGCGAGGGTTTTCCGCCGCGGTTGGGCGACGCCGTCCATGCTGTTGCGCTCCCTGGCTCGACGCCGGCCAAATCCGACCAAGTCGACGCGGCGGCCCAACGCCCCCTACTTCTTGTTCTCGTCATCCGGCAGATCGTCGTCGGAGATCGCGCGCCAGGCGGCGCCGTCGAGGTCCTCGAACTGGCCGGTCTTCATCGCCCACAGGAACGCGATGAGCCCGATCGCCCCCAGGCCGATCGCCATCGGCACCAGATAGACGAGCACGTTCATCCGCGCGCCCTCGCCTTGCGCGCTCTCAGCGCGTTGCCGGTGACGAGCAGCGACGATCCCGACATCGCCAGCGCGGCGATCAGCGGCGTCGCGTAGCCGAGGATGGCGATCGGCACGGCGATGAAATTGTAGATCGCCGACATCCACAGGTTCTCGATCATCAGCGCCTTGGCCTTGCGCGCGATGTGCAGCGCCTCGGCGATCGGCGCGAGACGGTCGCCGAGGAACACCGCGTCGGCCTGGGCCTGGGTCAGATGAGCCGCCGAAATCGGCGAAATCGAGACATTGGCGGCGGCGAGCGCCGGCGCGTCGTTGAGCCCGTCGCCGACCATCAGCACATGACGGCCCGCCTCGCGCAGAATTTTCAGCCGGGCGATCTTGTCGGCCGGCTTGAGACCGGCGGAAAAGCGTGCGACGCCGAGCTCGCGCGCGACTTTCCCGACCGCTTCCGGCCGGTCGCCGGAGAGGATCTCGATCGCATAGCCCTCGCGCGCCAGGCCGGCGACGACGGCGGCGGCGTCGGGGCGCGGCGCCTGGCGGATCGCGAACACCACCGCGCGCTCGGGGCCGCGGAAGGCGATCAGCGACGCGTCGGGCCAAAGCGCGGCGACCGCCGCCGCCTCGGCCTCGGCCTTGCAATAGACGGGCGAGCCGAGCTTGAGCCGCTTGCCTTCGTGAAAGACGGTGACGCCCTGCCCCGGGAATTCGTGGGCGGCGAGCGGATCGGTCGCCCCCGCCGCCGCGGCGACCGCCTTGGCGAGCGGGTGCTTGCTCGCCAGCGCCAGCGAGCCGGCGAGCGCGAACTCGTCGGGGGCGATGTCGTCGCGGTTGGCGAGGCTCGCCTGCGGCAAGGTCAACGTGCCGGTCTTGTCGAACACGATCGTGTCGACGTCGGCGAGCCGCTCGAGGCCGTCGCCGGAGTTGAGCATCACGCCGTGGCGGAACATCGCGCTCGCCGCCACCACTTGCACCGCCGGCACGGCGAGGCCGAGCGCGCAGGGACAGGTGATGATCAGCACGGTGATCGCGATCACCAGCGCCGGCTGCCACGACAGGCCGATGAGCAGCCAGCCGATGAAGGTCGATAGCGCGGTCAGGTGCACGACCGGCGTGTAGAGGCGCGACGCGCGATCGGCGAGCCGCACATACGACGAACGCTGCTCGATCGCGCGCTCGAGCAGGTGGTTGACCTCGTCGAGCAGCGTGCCCTCGGCGGCCTTGCTGACGCGGATGCGCAGCGCGCCGGCGAGGTTGAGCGTGCCGGCGTAGACCATCGCCCCCGGCGCGACGGCGATCGCCGCCGTTTCGCCGGTCACCAGGCTCTGGTCGACCTCGGACCGCCCCTCCTCGACGACGCCGTCGACGGCGATGCGGTCGCCGGCGCGCGCCAGCACCAGATCGCCGGGCTGAATCGCGGCGATCGGCGTCTCGCGCGCTTCGCCGTCGGCGTTGAGCTTGATCGCGGTCTCGGCCTTGATCGCCGCGAGATTGGTCGCGACGTCGCGGGTGCGCCGGCGCATCCGCTGGTCGAGATAGCGGCCCGCCAGCAGGAACAGCACCAGCATGATCGCGCTGTCGAAATAGGCCTCGCGCGCGTGCTGCAGCGTCTGTGCGACCGACAGCGCGAGCGCCAGCGTGACGCCGATGGTGATCGGCACGTCCATGTTGAACGAGAACTGGCGCAGCGCCTTCGTCGCGCTGTCGAAGAACGGCCGCCCGGCGTAGGCGACACACGGCAGCACCACCAGCGCCGACAGCCAGTGGAAGAAATCGCGCGTCGCCCAGGCGCTCGAATCGGCGGCGCCCGACCACAGCGCCACCGAGATCAGCATCACGTTCATCGCGCCGAAGGCGGCGACGCCGAGGCAGCGCAGCAGGCGCTTCTCCTCCGCCGCCTCGACGCTGTCGAGGTTGGCGGCGGCGAACGGATAGGCCGGATAGCCGAGGCTGCTCAGCCGGTCGAGGATCGCCTCGGGCTTCAGCTCGCCGTCGCTCCATTCGACCGTGACGCGCTTGCTGGCGAGATTGACGCGCGCGCCGCGTACGCCGCTCTCGCGCGCCAGGCCTTTCTCGATCGTGGTGATGCAGGCGCCGCAATGGACGCCTTCGACGACGAGATCCATCGCCGCCACCCCGGCGACGGGATGGCGCACGAAATGGGAAAGGTCCTGCGTCTCGCTCACGCTCGATCGCTCCCGCGCCGCCTCGACGACGGCGTCATCGGCGCGCCAGCCGCGCGCCGCGTTCTAGCCGGTCGCCGGCCCCGACTCGAGAGACCGGACGCCGCCTTCAATCGCCCGGAGTCGTTTCGGCCAGGGTGATGCGGTTGTCGCTGGTGAACTTCACCTGGCCATCCTGGCGCGCTTCGATCAGCAACGTCCAGCGGCCGGCGTGCAACGGGCCGGCGACGCCTTCATAGGCTTCGCCGTCGGAAGCGAGCAGCGCCTCACGGTCGGCGGAACGGTCGAAGGGATGGACGAAACGCGCGCGCACCTCTAGGCCGGCGATCGGCGCGCCGTTGCGGTCGCGGAAATCGGCGACCACCCGTTCGCCGTCGCCCTCTTGGCGGGTGTCGACATTGACGGCCCAGCCGAGCGCGCTCTGAGCGCGCGCAGCGGCGATCTGCCGGTTGTAGGCCTGGCTGGCGTCGTAGGAGTTCTCCATCTCCTCGCCGTGCAGGGTGGTCAGCGCGGTGTAGATCAGCGCGCCGTTGGCGATGAACATCACGCCGAAGAACACGCCGAGGATCACGAT
>Ga0326727_10022231_pt1 | contig 12289 bp, 12 predicted proteins | sample MB2enrmetagenome_FD_207643 | JGI IMG/M metagenome (GOLD analysis project Ga0326727, IMG submission 207643) | Lab enriched peat soil microbial communities from McLean, Ithaca, NY, United States - MB29MY | ecosystem: Environmental > Terrestrial > Soil > Wetlands > Peat | place: USA: New York... | reverse complement strand
CCTCTTTACCGTCCTGGTTCCCGCGGTGGTCGGCTTCGTTCTCCCCTCGGCCATCGCCGGCGGCGCGCGGCGTCCGGGAGGAATCTGGGACCTGGGCTGGGCGCCCATCGCGGCGGGAACGATCGTCTATGCTCTCTGCCTGCTCCGATTCCTGGCCGCCGGAGGGACTCCCGCCATCTTCTTCACGCGCCCTCTGCGCTTCCTGCTGGGCGAGGAGCCGGAAGGCCTGGTCTCGGGCGGTCTGTATCGTTTCTCGCGCAATCCCATGTATGTGGGAGTGCTGCTGGCGATCGTCGGACAGGCCGTGCTTTTCGCGTCGCCGGCGCTGGCTGTTTACGGCTGCGCGGTGTTCGTCTTCTTCCACCTGATCGTCGTCTACGCCGAGGAGCCGCATCTTAGAGCCACGCGCGGCCCGTCCTACGACCTCTATTGCGGCACCGTTCCCCGCTGGCTGGGCCTGCCGGGGCGGCGCCGGAGCTAGAGCTGCCACTTGATGCGCGTGTAGGCGATGCGGAAGCCCTGCCGCTCCGCGTTGCGCTGGCTGGCGCTGCCGGGCGCGGCGCACATCATCAGGAGATCGCATCGCTCGCGGGCCGCCAGGCTCATGCGCGCCTCCAGCAGCGCCCGTTGCGCTCCCTGCCGGCGCGCTTCCGGGACGGTCGAAGCGCCGCCGAAGTAAGCCACGCCTCCATGGCAGTTCAGCACCGCGGTGGCGACCGGCTCTCCGTCCAGGTGTGCGAAGAAGCAGCGCGCACCGTCGGTCGCCGCCATCACCCGCCCCAGCTCCAGCAGGAACTGTGTCCATTCGGGATTCTCGGCCCATCCGCGCGCGGAAATCTGCGACCAGAGTTCCCCTTCCCCCTCCGCCATGAGGCGCGTTTGCAGGCGCGGGTTGTGTGGCTCGGCCGGCTGGCCGGGAGCCGGGACCGGCTGGTACATCACGCTGGTGAATTCGACGGGCCGGTAACCGCGCCCGCTCAGCAAATCGGCGAGCGGCACGCCCGCCAGCGGGCTCACTTCGTGAAAAACGGGAGCGCCGCGTTCCCGGAAGAACGCCTCCAGCCGGTCCAGATCGGCGAGGGCCGGTTCCGCGAACAGGCCCAGCCCGAAGGTCTGCGTGACTGGCGAGGCGGCGCCGTCGAACATGGCATAAGCGCCAGCCACTTCGATCCAGCCTGCGCCCAGCTCCGGCGATACCCGGCTGCGCGCTTCGACGAAGCGGGCGCCGCTGGTCGCTTCCATCCGTTCCAGACGGCGGGCGAGCTCCAGCCCGGCGAAGACGCTCAAACCCCCTCCCGCAGCCGCAACATCCGGACCAGCGTCTTGATGTAGGCCCAGCCGAAACGGATCAGCTTGGCGTGCGACGAGCCGGATTGCCGCGGCATGTAATGGAAAGGAACCTCCCGTATTCGCCAACCCCGGCGATAGACCAGGACCAGGATCTCTTCCAGCACGTCGAAATCCCGGCTGCGTAACTGGAGCTGCTCCAGGGCCTCCCGCCGATACAGCCGGAAGCCGCTCGAAAGATCGCGGGCCGGTACGCGCAGGACGATTCGAAACAGCGCGTTGAGAATGACGCTCAGCACCCGGCGGAAGCGGCTCATAGTGGCCTTCCCGCCGGGCACGTAGCGGGAAGCGATGATGAGTTCGGCCTGCTCCCGGCGCGCCCACAGGTCCGCGATGAAGGTCGGAGGATGGGACAGATCGGCGTCCATGGTGACGATGTAAGGCGCCGCGGCGCTGGCGAACCCCGCCAGTAGCGCTCCGCCGTATCCCCGCTCCCGCTGCACCACGGCGCTCGCGCCCAATCGGGCGGCCGCTCCGGCGGTCCCGTCGTGCGACCCTCCGTCCACCACAACGATCTGGGTCCGCAGTCCCAGCCCGCCCACGATCTCTTGCACGGCGGGAACCAGGGCCTCTATGTTCTCCCGTTCGTTCCATGCGGGGATGACCACGGCCAGATCGAATTCGCTCAAACTCTTCTCCTGCGAAGCAGCGCCCAGATGAGCCCTCCCATCGTCGCAGACCACGAGACCAGGCGGGTGACTTGCATTTCGACGCCCCCGTCGAAAGCGATCTCCACGCGGCACGGCCCGTCGCACTCCGGCGCGATGGCCAGTTGCCCGAGATGGTCCCGGAAGACCCGCCGCGGCCGGCCGTCCACGGATGCGTGCCAGCCGGGGTGGTAGCTCATCTGAACCGAGACGACCTGATCCCGGTGCAAGCCGCCGGTTATCGCGGCCTGGTGGCGGTTGCGCCAGGCGAACTCGGCGCTGGGGAATTCCGGATTGTCGAGCGCCGCCACATAGGGTCGCAGGGGATCCACGTCGATCCCGCTCCGGGGCTCGTGCGCCACCAGGTCCGACGGCCGCATCGCGTGCGCCAGCGACGGCGAGCGCCACGGGACCTCCCAGATGGCGTCGTCGCCATCCCGCCAGACCTCTTTGAACAGCCCTTCGAACTTGCGCGGATTGCGGAAATCTTTGTAGAACTCGCGGCTGCGCGGCCCTCCGGTAATAATGGCGTGGACTCCGTAGGCCTTCAGCCACAGGGCCGCAATCTCCCCCTCCCGCCCGTTGGATCCCTGCCCCGTGTACACCTGGTAGACCACTCCCGGAATCAGGCGGTTGAGGAGGCCCTGATCGTAGCCCCCGCCGAACTGGGGTGTGTCGTTGAATGCGTTCAGCCAGAAGCCGACGCTGCCGTTGGCGAATACCCGGCGGTCCCCCATGTTGCCCTCGAACCACTGCGCGGCTTGGTACTCGATAGTGGCCCGGATGTCGATCGGCCGGTCCTGATACCTCGCGTAACGCCGGCAGCTCTTGGCCGGGAAAATGGCCAGCAACAGGAGCGCCGCCAGAGCCACTACCTCCGCGCCGCGCCCCAACCTCCCCAGCAGCGGCCGTATCGCGAAGACCGCCGCCAGCGTGAGCGCCATTTCCATCTCCAGGTGATAGCGGTAAGCCTGCGGCATCAGCATGACGCGGAACCACGCGGCCGCCAGCGTCACCGTGGCCATCAGGAACGAGAACAGCACGGCGAAGCGCAGGAATTCCGGCGCCCTCCATCGCGCCAGGCCCCATTCGACGAGCAGCAGCGCCGCCAGCACCAGGCCGGCGTAGATCAGGTGCTGCGCCGGGAAAGCGAAGCGGCCGTCGTAGCGCTGCTCGTTGGTGGCCGTAGCCGTCAGCATCGAGGGCGGAATCCAGGGCGCCGCCACCGCGTAGGCGTAGACGCCCAGGCCGGCCGCGGTGAGCCAGATCTTCCAGCCGGTTCCCCTCCAGCGCGACAACAAGTACGCCAGGCAGGCGGCGGCCAATGCGAAGGCGCCCAGCCAGTTGGTGAGCGCCACCGCGGCCATCGAGAGCGCGGCCAGCAGGTAGTGCAGCGGACGGCGCTTTTCGATCGCGTTGTGCAAGCACAGAATGGCCACCGGCAATAGCGTCAGAGAGGCTATGTGCGGCCCCTCGCCGAAACGCACCAGCGTGTCGAAGCGCCGCGGATGGAACAGGCCGCCCATGTCCTGCCGGATGGCCGGTATCAGAAGCGCCGACGGCGAGAACAGCGAGTAGACCAGCCCGGCCGCGAAACTGTAGCCGCGCGAACCCGTGAGCCTCCAGGCCAGCCAGAACAGCGTGACCGGGCCCAGGCAGTAAAACGTCGCTACAACCGCATGATAGGAGAGCGCGGGCGAGATGCCCAGCAGTTTCGCTACCGCCGCCACCATCAGGTGCAGCAGCGGCAAGTACGTGTTCTGGTAGGGAATCCCGCCGTACCACAAGGGAAACCAAGTGAGGTCCCGCCAGTTCTGCATCGCATACCGCGCGATCGCGATGTGCGTGGCCTCGATCGAGCCCATCTGCGCGATGTACTCGCTGGTGAACAGCTCCCGCGCGATGTACGCGTTCACCGCGAACAGCAATGCGGCGAGCGACACCGTTCTAAGACGTTGGGGCAAGGCTGGAGCCCTATCCTACCAAATCCGCCTCGCCCGGCGCGGAACGGGCGCGCCGCGGCCGCCACCCTCCGCCGTCAACTTCCGCCGTCAACTTCCGCCCGCCGGACGACCCCCCGCACACTTCCGCCGCGGAACGGGTTAGAATCCATTCAGTATGCAGTCATCGACCGATCGCCTCCCTGGAACCGCACGCCGCGGCGCCGCTCCGGTCGTGCTGATCGTGGTGCTGGCGCTGGTCGCCATCGGCGCCGGAGTGGCGCTGTATCTGAATTGGCGCTGGACCCACCGGCAGACCACCCCGCCCGCGCTGACCGAGGACGCCCGCCTCTACGTACGCAACGGCTTCCTCCAGCTCAGCGAAGTCGAGATGAACGCCAAGGAGAACTTCGCCCAGCAGACGCTCGTCGAGATCACCGGCAAGATCGCCAATGCCGGAGACCGCAACGTCAGGTTGGTGGAAATCGTCTGCGTGTTCCAGGACGCCTACGGCCAGGTGGTTCTGCGGGAGCGCCTGCCCATCGTCGGCGCGCGCCTGGGCGGCCTCAAACCCGGCGAGACCAAATCCTTCCGGCTGCCTTTCGACTCCCTCCCGCAGAGTTGGAACCAGACCCTGCCCCAACTGGTGATTGCCCGGATCGTCTTCGGCTGACGGCCGCGTTCAACTACCCAACCGCCGCGAACGCCAGGTACATCTTCAAGAACGAGAGCGCCGTGAGCATCACGCAGACGTACGCCGCCACGCGCCACAACCGCTCCCCCCAGGTTTCCACCAGCTTCGGCGTGCCCGCCAGGTAGGCGCAGCAGAATCCCGCCGCCAACCCGCCGATGTGCGCGTAGTTGTCGATTCCCGGCAGTAATCCGAACATCAGGCCGTAGATCGCCCAGCGCACGTAGAATCCGCGCATCGCCGCCCCCATCCGGGACTGGCTCCGCACGCCCAGCGCGATCATCGCCCCGATCAGCCCCATCAGTCCCGCCGAGGCCCCCACGGAGAGCGAATAGCTCCACCAAAGGCTGGCCAGAAAACCAAACACGGTGGACACAAAGTAGAACACCAGGAAGCGGCTGGCGCCGTAGCTCTCCTCCACCTGCGCGCCCAGGTCGAACAGCACCCAGGAATTCATGGCGATGTGCAGCAGGCCGCCGTGCAGGAAGCCCGCCGTCACCAGCCGCCACCATTGGCCGCCATACACGATGCCCAAGGGCCACTTGGCGCCGAAAGAGCGCAGCGTGTTCCCGTCGATCCCCCACAGCGCATCGTCGTGCCCCGCCCGCACGCTGTAGACCACGGTCGCCGCGAACAGCCCCAAGTTCAGCAGCAAAATCATCGACGTGGTGAAGTGCGTGTGCGGGATCAGCCCGCCCAGGATCTCCCCCGGCTGCCGCCGGTCCACCGCCCGCGGCCCCACCCGCGTCTCGCAATACGGGCACACCCGGTCGCTCGTCTGTATGAAGGCCCGGCACTGCGGGCACATGCGGCGCTTCTCCATATCCGTTCTCATTGTAGCCGACCCCCGTTCGCTCCCCGGCCGCATCTGGTAGAATTGTCTGTTCCGATGCCAAAAACCGAGAGGGAATACCGCCAGGACATCGTGGACGTGGGCCGCCTGGTCTGGGAGAAGGGCTGGGTTGCCGCCAACGACGGCAACATCAGCATTCGCCTGGATCAGGACCGCGTTCTGTGCACGCCCACCCAGATCTGCAAGGGGATGATGCACGCCGACGACATGATCGTCTGCGACATGCAGGGCAAGAAGATCTCCGGCACGCGCGAGCGCACCTCCGAGATGATGCTGCACCTCACGGTCTACAACCTGCGGCCCGACGTTCGCTCGGTGCTCCACGCCCACCCTCCGGTGGCCACCGGTTACGCCGCCGCCGGGCGCTCTCTGAATCTCGCGTTGCTGCCCGAGGTGGTGATCGGCCTGGGTTGCGTTCCCCTGGCCGGCTACGGCCTGCCCGGAACCCCCGAGCTGACCGAGCCCATGCTGCCCCTGATTCCCAAGTACGACGCCTTGCTCATGGGCAACCACGGCGCCGTCTGCTACGGCGAGGACGTCTATAAGGCCTTCTTCCGCATGGAGACCGTCGAGCACTTCGCGCGGATTTCCCTGGTCACCGAGCTGCTCGGCGGCGCGCAGGTGCTGCCCAAGCAGGAGGTAACCAAATTGCTCGATGCGCGCTCGCGCTACGGTATCAAGTCCCGCGCGGGCATGGAATCCGGCTGCCCCCTGGCCGCCGAAGACATGGGACAGGAGCGCTTTCAGGTGACGCGCGACGAGCTCGTCGCCCTGGTCGACGAGGCGGTGCGCGCCCGCAAGTAGGCGCTAGGAGGTTCGATGGGCGAAGCGTTGGGAATGATCGAAACGCGCGGCCTGGTGGCCATGATCGAGGCCGCCGACGCCATGTTGAAGGCCGCCAAGGTAACCATGGTGGGTTGGGAAAAGGTCGGGTCGGGTTACGTCACCGCGCTGGTCCGCGGCGATGTGGCCGCCGTGCGCGCCGCTACCGATGCCGGCGCCGCCGCCGCCCGCCGCGTGGGCGAAGTCGTCTCGGTGCACGTCATTCCGCGGCCCCATCCCAGCCTCGAGGATTCGCTCCCCATCGGCAGGAGTTTCCCCGCCAAATAGGCGGAAGAAGGCCCTCATGATACTGGCCCGCGTTGTGGGTACGGTGGTTGCCACACGGAAAGATCCCCGCCTCGAAGGCAAGAAGCTGCTGGTTCTCAAGCCCGTCTCCCCGGAAGGGAAGGACGAGTCCGGCTACGTCGTCGCCGTGGATACGGTGGGTTCCGGTTTTCGCGAGACGGTGCTGGCCGTCGCCGGCAGTTCGGCCCGCATGGCCGAGGGATGCAAGGACAAGCCGGTCGACACCGCCATCGTCGGCATCGTCGACACGGTTACTCTGGACGAGAAGAGGTAGCCGCCCATGTATCTCGGCCGCGTGGTGGGCCGCCTCTGGGCGACCATGAAGAACGAGAACCTGACCGGCCAGCGGTTTCTCGTCGTCCAGCCGGTCACTCCCGAGCTCCAGGACCAGGGCCGCCGCCTCGTCTGCACCGACGCAACCGGAGCCGGAGCCGGCGAACTGATCTACTGGGTGCGGGCCCGCGAGGCCAGCTACGCGCTGCTGCCCGCCGAAGTGGTCACGGACGCCACCATCGTCGGCATCGTCGACAGTGTGCACGTGAAGAGGTCCTGATCCATGCTCATTGGGCGCGTGATCGGCGAATTGGTGGCCACCCGGAAGCACCCCAGCCACGAGGCCCTCAAGCTGCTTCTGGTCCAGCCCCTCAATCTCGACGGCGCCGGTCGCGGCGACGCCATCGTAGCCGTGGACTCGGTGGATGCCGGCGTCGGCGACCGCGTCCTGCTCACCAACGAAGGTTTCTGCGCCATGAGCTCCGTCGGCCGTTGGCCCTCCAACCCCATCGACTCCGCGGTCCTCGCCGTGATCGACGAGATCGAATTGATCCCCGGCGCGACTCGCTAGCCGTCCGGCGCCCATAGCGCCGCGCACCGAGTTCCACCTCCTGGATCGCCCCCGCGCGCTCCGCCTACTTCGACTTCGATAGCTCGTCGATCTTGCCTGTGATGGTTTCCTCCCAGTCCGGACTGGCAGCGTAACCGATCTGCACGGCTTCCAGCTCTCCGGCCGGCGAGACAAACCAATTCTGCGGAATGATCGGATTTACATTCGCGGCATCCATCAGGTCCATGCCCACCAGGACCGGGAACGTGTAGCCGTGCTCCTTCATGTAAGGCGCTACCAGGCCCACGGAATCGTCGACACTCAAGCTAAGCACCGCGACGTCCTTGCGGTCCTTCAGCTTGTCGTACAGTTTTTGGAATGCAGGATGTTCGGCGCGGCAAGGGCCGCACCATGTGGCCCAAACGTTAATCAGCGTCGCTCTTCCGGCGAAGTCCGCCGGCTTCCATGTCTTGCCCTCCAGATCGGGTAACGAGAACGCGGGGAGCGCGCCTTTCGGCTTCTCCCAGCTCATGGCGCTCACCTCTTTGAGCTTGCCGCCGGCGAATATCGAGCGCACGGACGCTGTGCCGCCGAGTTCGTTCCACAAGCGGTCCATCTTGGCCCGCAATTCCTGTTTGTGCGCGGCCTCCTGCCCGGGTTGGAGCTCGTCTGCGGCGCGGTAAAGCACCAAGGCGTCCAGCTTGCGATTGTCCATCTCGGCGGCCTTGGCGCGCACCTCATACAGCGCGGCCTTCAACCATTCCGGCGGGTTCAACCCCAAGACGCTGTCCTCAATGGAGCGCGATTTCACAGGCTGGCCGATGGCGTCGTAATAGTCGAGCAGGATGCGGGCGCGCGCGATCCGAATGTTGGACATCTGCGCGTCCGCCGTCGCTTTCTGCTCTTCCGTAAGGTTGTCGCGTGCCTGCCCGAGCCCGCGGCTGGAACGGTTGGCCTCTCGCTGATAGCCCTCTTCGATCCAATCCGGAATGGCCGGGTGCGCCAGCTTCTTCCCCAACAACGTGTCGGCGACGTCGAATTCCATCGGCAACGCGCTGGACCAGCCGCCGTACTCGCGGTAATCCGCTATATACGCTTCGGCGAGCTTTTGCAGCTCTTCCACTTTGGTCTCGTCCAGCGCCGCCACCGCGGTGAATTCCTCGCGAAACAGCCTGTTGTCGGTTGGCCAACGCTCACGCCACTCGTGAGCGGCGGCCGCCTGGGCGCGATACCAGCCCTGTTGCGCGGCCTTGTCGCCATCTTTAGGGAATGGGTGCTCCTTGTGCCAACGGCCGGTCACCAACTCCCTGGCTTCTGTCGAGTCCGGGTGGTACTTCAGAATCCGTTCGTCGATGCGGTCGCACGCCGCCTGGTCGCCCACTTTCCTGTAGCCGTTCCGGAGAAGGGTCAGACCGTCGAGTTTGTCGCGGTTCGGCGACGCTTCGAGTCTCGCCAGGTCGCCCGCGATCCGCTCGCGCACCGCGCCGTGCTCTGCCGGTGGGACCGCCTTGAACTCCAGGTCCCAAAGTGCGCTGTATAGTTGCCCGTTCGGAGCCGCCTTTTCCGCTTCCAGCCGCGCGCGCAACAGCCTGGCGTGGCGAGCGATCTGTTCCTGCGTTCCCTGAGATACCATCACCCGGTAGGCGTAACTACTGTCGAGTGCGGGGCAGGCCTTCAAAAAGGCATCTAGCTCCTCTCCCAGCCGCGCTTTGTTCTGGAACTTGCCCCAACTGAACACCCCAACCAGCTTGATGTGACTGAAGGGGAACTCGGGATGCGATTTCTCCACAGACTCCAGAATGGCCAGCGCCTTCGCCGCGTCTTTGGTGCGAAGCGCGTCGGCGTAAACCACCCCCACCGCCGGCGACTCCGGGTATCTCGCCTGGAGCGCCGCCAGGCGCTCGATCAGCGCGGCCCGGGTGGCGTCTTCATCGAGAATGGAACGCAGCCGCTCCAGCAGAAAGTAATTGGTCGGATCGGCGCGCAGCGCCTTTTCCAGGGCCGCCGCACGCTCGGCTGTCCGCGCGGCGGACATTTGGGAATCCGCTTCGAGCGCCAGTTTGGCGGCCCCATCGGCCACGCACTCCGGAAACGCGGACGGGACCAGAAACGCGACACAGAGCAAAGCGCGCTGAAGCATAATCCGGCCTCCATTTGTCTACTTTAAATGATCCGAAACCATCCGCAGGGCGGATCTTCCTGCCCTAATCACTGACGCGGCCATCCCGCGATTCGTTGAGACGTAGATCCCACGCACCCCGCCCGTCCCCCGCCGCCCCCGCCATCCCCCGGGCCATCTGGAACCGGATACCCAAACCCGAGCGCGTTTCCGGCTCCCAATCCGGCCACACTTAGCGGAATCCGACTTGCGGCCCGCGGCTACTATCAGCGGTCTCTCGTCGCCTTGCTAGACTAAGTGGTGGCGATGGAGAGATCGGCCTCCTGGGCGCGGTTCACGGTTTGCCTGCTGCTGGCGGCAGTAGGCGCTAAGGCGTCCCTGACGGAGCCGCCCAAGCAACATGAGCCATGGGCGGCGCCATCCGGCCACGGCATACCGGACTATGTGATCAAGGCCGCCGCGACGCTGTTCGATGCCGGACTCGCCGATCCGCGGGGTGGCGCGTATCGCGAGGCGGAACTCCCAGTCCCTCGAGACGGCCAAGATACGCTGCACACACACGCCTGGGTTTTCTCGAGTGAATATGCCGTCTGCTGGAACGGGCTGGTCTATCGCATCCGAAGCGCTGGAGCTCCTGCCGATCTCGACCAGGATGTCCGTACCATCGTGGCTGCAGGGCCCTGGAGCAGTGGGCAACCTGTTCGTTTCGGCGAGGATCCCGGCTGGGCGAAAGCGGCGTTCTGGTCTGGCCTGGAATTGGGCCAAACGATGGTGCCCGCATCTATCGCCCTGCTGCTGCGTCTTGGCAGGCCCGACCTGGCCGCGCAACTGTGGCAGGCGCCCAAGGGATCCCGCACTTTTGGGCTCGTTCTGGAGCGCGGAGCCGATGAGGGGCAGTGGCTCTCAACGGCTGCGCGTGCCTGGTTGGGAACGGCGTATTGGAGGCTCGTCCAAGCGTTCGAGCGCGGCGACGACCAGGACGCCGTAGACGTTGCGGAGTCGCTGCTCCGATGGGAATCCCGGGTTCGCACCACATGGCGCGAGCCGAACGTCCGGGTCCCCGCGCGCATCCCAGACATTTCTTTCTTGGATCCGGTGTCCGCGTTGCTGGCCGATTCGCAGCGTCGGCTGCGGGAGCCCGCGCACCAGTTTGTGGACTTCGACGCAGTGCGCAAGGGCGAAAACGACCCCTCTGGGTTTCTTCGGAGACCGCAGGATGTGCGCATCGCCAATCTGATCGATCGGCTTGAGGACGTGCGGGGTGGGAAGGACCTTTTTCCGGGCCCTCTCCTCTTCTCGTTCGATCCCATTTTCGAATTACTGGCAAAAGAGGGCGAGGCCGCAGTGGACTCCCTGCTGGATGCCTACGAGGACGACCGGCGCCTGACACGGACCTTCGACTATTCGCGCCCTTGGTCCACCAACTACACTCCAGTTCCGGTGCGCCGTGTGGTGGAGATTCTTCTCGGTGACATCCTCGGAGATCCCAACTGGATCCACAACTCCACGCCGGCCGAACTGCGCGCCTGGTGGCGGCAGCACAAGTCGCTCGATAGGGCGGGCCGTAGTTTCGAGTTGCTAGCCGACGACAAAGCCGGCCCGGAGCGCTGGCTGGAGAGCGCCAACTTCCTGACAATGAGGTCCGACCTGCACTGGGCCAACGGCAACACAGTGACTAGGACGGAGGCTTGCGATCCGAAGAAGGCCGTGCCGCCGGTATATGGAGAAGGGCTACGGGAGCGCCAGGAGCCCAGTATGAGCGAATTACTTGCAAAGCGCACGGCTATCCTGGTGGCTTCCAATTCGAACTTGGCCTGCCGCATGGCGGTCGACGCCGCTCTGTGGGATTCCAGGACCGCCCTGCCGGTCCTGCGGACCGCGGCCACTCTGAAGTCCTGCCGGGCTGACCACAGGGTCGCCGCAGCGAGGTTGTCGGTCGGCGATGCTGGAGGCGCCGCCGATTGGGCGGCCGAGCTCCGTAACCGGGCCACATCGCCGTCGCTTGGGATCGAAGAACTAGCTCCGCTCTGGATGTTCCCGGACGACCCCGTGATGCAGCAGACCGCGGAGTGGCTCTTCACTCGCCCCGAATCGCCCTTGTCCCCGGCCCTGAAACACGAGTTTGTTAACTCCGCGCTACTGAAAGTGCCCGCGTTTCGCCGGGCAGTGGCCTCGGCTCTTGGCGACGCGAGGGTCGTAGGCAAGGCAACCCGTTCTGCGGACGGAGTGCTTTCCTTTACGACCACGAGCGGGTGGGGCGGTCTATCGATGGAACCGGGCCACGATCCCAGACAGGCTCCCGCCGGCCAAGAGCGCCCGATTCGTCTAAAAGACTTGGTGGCGTGGGAATTGAGAAGCTTGGATGGAGCGCCGGAGTTTGAGCTTGACTGGCCCGAGACCGACAAGGACGCGATCATCTCCGAACTCGCCGAGTTCCTGAAGGCGCATGAAGACGACCTGCGGGCCTTTCCTGCGCAGCTTCAGGACACGAACTGCCCCGGCGAACGTGTGTATCTGAATCAATAAGAAGCCGCCCGCTCGAGTCACCGCCCTTCCCCACCTCAATCTCCCCTCCCCTCAATCATCTAGCTCGCCCAGCCACCTAAAACCCGCCGCCCCCGTGCTATCTCTCTTACAGGGGCGGGCTTTCCCAACCGCCCAACCGCCCCCTCCCCCGAGGTGCACCAACCATGTCGTCCCAATCGCAGATCGACGCCAACCGCCGCAACGCCCAACACTCC
>Ga0326727_10022230_pt1 | contig 12289 bp, 7 predicted proteins | sample MB2enrmetagenome_FD_207643 | JGI IMG/M metagenome (GOLD analysis project Ga0326727, IMG submission 207643) | Lab enriched peat soil microbial communities from McLean, Ithaca, NY, United States - MB29MY | ecosystem: Environmental > Terrestrial > Soil > Wetlands > Peat | place: USA: New York... | reverse complement strand
TGGCGCCTCGTACGGCGCGCTCACGCCGGTGAACTCCCGGATCTTGCCGGCGCGGGCTTTGGCATAGAGCCCCTTGGTGTCGCGCTGCTCACAGACCTCGACCGGCAGGTTCAAATAGACCTCGACAAACTGGCCCGACGGCAGGCTGCGGCGGATTGCCTCACGGTCCTCGCGGTAAGGGGAGATGAACGCCGTGACGCAGATAATGCCCGCATCGTCAAAGAGTTTGGCTACCTCGCCGATGCGGCGGATGTTCTCGCGGCGGTCCTTGGGCGAGAAACCCAGGTCATTGCACAGGCCGTGGCGCATGTTATCGCCATCGAGCACATAGACCAGCTTGCCCCGCTCGAACAGCTCCCGCTCCAGCTCGGTGGCAATCGTGCTCTTGCCCGAGCACGACAAGCCGGTGAGCCAGACCACGCGTCCGCCGTGGCCATGGCGCAGCGTCCGCTGCGCAGGCGTCACCCGGCCTGAGGTCCAGAAGATGTTGTGGCTTTTGTGCAGCGAGTCGGCAGTGCGCCGAGGATAGCTGTCTGGGACGATGACGCCCCCCCCGGCAACGTCGAAGCCGTCCACGATGACAAAGCGGCCCAAAGCCGCGACCTCACTCACGGCGTCAAAGGCGACCGGCTTCTTCGTCTTCAGAGTGAGTTCGGCCGCCTCGTGGCGGCCAACAAAGGCCTCGGTTGCCGGGCGCTGAACCGTTTGGAGGGTAGAAGCGTCAATCACCCGTTCCAGTCTTTCGATGTGGCACTCGACTTCCTGTGTCGCGAGTTTGAGCCGGTATTTCCGGCCCGGCATGAAGGGCTGTTTGCCCAGCCAGAAGACCCGGGCTTTAAAGCTGGTGAGCGCGTAGGGCGGGGCGTTCTCCGGCGCGGCGACGGCCCCCCGCTGGACGAAGACCTGGTCGGTAAGAGTGATCCCGATGCTCTCGCCGGCCTCGGCGAAGTCGCGCGCCGGGGTGTTCCAGCGCTCGATAGTCTTCACTGTGCTGGTCTTGTTGCTAGGGGAGAAGACGAGCCGCTCGCCGACCTTGATACGTCCGCTTTCGACCCGCCCGGCCAGAATGCGGCGGTGGTCGAAGCGATAGACGTCCTGGATCGGGAAGCGCAGGGGTTGGTCGCCACGCGCCTGTGCGGCTCTGAACTCGTCCAGCGCCTCCACCACAGTCGGCCCCTTCCACCAAGGCATGTCCTTGCCGGGGGCGGCGATATTATCGCCCTGCCGGGCTGAGATGGGGATGAAGCGGCCTGGCGTGAGGCCGACCTGGGCAAGCCAACCGCGATACTCGGCCTCGATGGCGTTGAACCGCTCCTGCGAGTAGCCCACCAGGTCCATTTTGTTGACCAGCACCGCGACCTGGCGGATGCCCAGCAGGTCGAGCAGGTAGCCGTGCCGCCGCGAGTTCTCCTGCACCCCTTCATGGGCGTCAATCACCAGCAACGCCGCCTCGGCCTGAGCGGCGCCAGTGACCATGTTCTTGATGAACTCCTTGTGCCCCGGCGCATCAATGATCACATAGCGCCGCTTCTGCGTATGGAACCAGATTTGCGCGGTATCAATGCTGATATTCTGGTCGCGCTCGGCCTGGAGCGCGTCCATCAGGTTCGCCCACTCGAAGGGGACGCGGCGGCGCTCGGCGACTTGCTTGAGTTGCTCCAGCTTGCCTTCAGGCAGCGAGCCCGTGTCGTGAAAGAGGCGGCCTACCAGGGTGGATTTGCCGTGGTCCACATGGCCGAGGATGACGATCTTAAGCTGCTCGGCGCCGGTCGGCGGCAGGGAGGATTGGGGGGCAGGGCTCATGGGCCGATCACATGTAGCCGTCGCGCCGAAGCTTCTCGAAGGCGTCTTCGCTTTCCTGGTCCTGCGCCCGGCCGGCGCGCTCGGGCGTGCGGTTGTGGCGCAACTCCTCGACGATTTCGCGCACGGTGCGGGCTTGCGACTTGATGGGGAACGTGCACGGGTAACAGCCGATGCTCCGGTAGCGTTCCCCCTTCTCGTTCGCGAAGTAGAGCGGGATGACGGGCACGCTCTCGCGCTCGATGTATTCCCAGATATTCAGCTCGGTCCAGTGCAGCAGCGGGTGGACGCGGATGTGGGTGCCCGGCTCGAAGTCCGTCTTGAACTGGTTCCACAGCTCGGGCGGCTGGTCCTCGACGTTCCATTCCATGTTCTTGTCGCGCGGGCTGAAGTAGCGTTCCTTGGCCCGGGTCGGCTCTTCGTCACGGCGGACGCCGACGATGACGCCGTTGTAGTGGTGCTCGTGGAGCACAGCCTGGAGGGTGTCCTTCTTCAGGATGCCGCAGCACTCGACACGGGTGGCTTTGCCGTTGGGGTAGGTGCGGCCGGCCTGGAGCGCCTCGTTGTTCTTGCCCACGACAAGCTGGAGTTTCCACTCGCGGCAGAGCCGGTCGCGGTATTCGATCATGCTGGGGATCTTGTAGCTGGTATCTACGTGCACCAGCGGGAAGGGCACATGGCCGAAAAAGGCCTTGCGCGCCAGCCACAACAGCACGGTCGAGTCTTTGCCAATGCTCCACAGCATCGCCAGGCGCTCAAACTTGTTGAACGCCTCGCGCAGGATGTAGATGCTTTGGCTTTCCAGTTCATCCAGCAGCATAAATCAGCGGGCGGCATCGTGGCCTGATTTCACCGCGAGAGCAAGCAAACACGCCTATTCGTGCGCCGTAGCGAGCTTCTCATTATTCCATCCTGCGCGACTACTCCACACCCGCAGCCCAAAGACCGCCGGATGCGAAAAGCAGCAGAAACCCCCTGCAAACAAAGGACATTTCGCGATCCACCTCGGACCGCTACCGGACCACTGCCGGACCCCTTCCCAAGCAACACGCCTGGCACACGGGCCGCGCCCGCAACCACAAACCTGCCAGAGCGCCTCGAACACCGGGCAAGAAAGAGGCTTGGGCCGTTTCGCGACTGCACCGTCGGCCCAGGGTTACTCAGTCCACCCTCCGCACTACTGTCCACCCTCCGCAGTACCGCTACGGAGGACGGGCTACGGAGGACAGGTCCACCCGTCAACGCTCTCGGCGCATCTGCTGGCCGGCCCGCCGGCGCGCCCGCTCCAGCCGAGGCCCTGCCCTCGCGCCTGGGAGGGCGGCTGCAGCTCCCCGAGGACAGCCTCCGTCTCCGTGTGGGAGAGGACGACCGGAACGTAACGGTGGTGTTTAGCGCGAACCACGCCATCGACCTGGCCAAACCCCCGGTGCAGCACGTGCCGGTAGAAGAAGAGCAGCGCGTTAAACGCCTGGTTCTGAGTGGAGGCGGCCACGTGCTCCCGTACCGCCAGGTCCGAGAGGAAGCCGCGCACCTCCTGGGTTCCGAGGTCGGCCGTTGGGCGGCTGCGGACGAAAGCCTGAAACCTGGCGATCCAGAAGCGATAGGCCTCCAGGGTCCTGGGGGACTCGCTTCCCCGGGCGCAATGCGGTGCTGCCGTGGCCACATAAGGCAGCCGGTTGGGAGTTGAAGGGCGCGGGCGGGCTGGTAATGGCGGTCGCCGCAGGCCAAAGGGGTCTGGCGCCCGCTTCCGGGGCTGATTGGAACAGCAGCCCGACAGCAGCAGAAGCTTGGCTTCGTTGGGCCACGGACTGGTTCTTGGAGGTGAGCTTGGCCAGGAAAGGACCGCGGCTTGCAAGTGCCCCCATGGGGTGGCCATACTTGTAGCAAAAATCAATATAAAAGCGCACCCACTTGCGGTAGTCGGAACGTTGCGCTGTCGGCACCCGCATTTCGTCCAACCGCCGCTCAAAGTCAGCCCATACTTCTGGAGGAACCGCCTGCATGGCAACGCTTTAGGTTCAGAGCGCCCACCCCCGGGCACATGCTCGCAAAAGTGCTGCAAATCGCTGCGGCACGCAAGCCAAAAACCCGTGAACACAGTCCTTTACAATCGAAGTCGCGCGGAGTAAAACTGGCCGTGATGAAGCGAACGGATTCATCGCCTGCAGGAAACCGTTGGCCTATTATCCCAAAACGGGATGATAGACAGGTCTGTCTAATTACTTGTTAAGCTTGGAGTACATGAACGGATGTATGAAAAACCCACTGTTCGTAGCCGCTATTCTTTTGGCTCTCACCGGGGCACTCGCAATTAGCCAGGATCTGCCATCAACCCTCCCTTCTAGAAATCGCCATTATTACATGGGACTTCCACCGCAACCGCAGGCGCAGGCATGGCTGTTCCAGATTGCAGGTAAGCACTACCGCGCCAAGATAACCCATGATGAAGTCAGGGCGGGACCTGATTGGAAACCCTCTATGGCGCTCCCGTTGAGTTTCTCGAAAGCAGAGGAAATCGCCCGCGCTGAGCTGAAAAAGCTCGTCGGTGATAGCGCTTCTTGGGAAGTAACTGACCTGCAGCTTAAACGTATTGCTAACGAGGATCAGCCGATCTGGACTACACCTTCTTTGGTAGGCACGGGCCTGGAGTTCGAACGCAGTCTTAGCGGGTATCAGGCGAAGTGGTTTTATGCGATTGGCATGAAACCTACGGAGGGAAGTTCGCCGCAAAAGCATGACTCCTTCTTCGCTGTCATGAATCTATCCGGCGTTGTTGGGAAAATCGAAGAGGTTACCGCCGCTAGATGACCAAACGGCTTAACCAGCACATGCAGCCAATCCCGCGATGACCTCCCTGTTCCATGCCGCGAGCCGGTGGCGCGGGCTGGCTGATGTGCCATGTTGGGCAAAAAATGAGTGAGCCAGGCCGACAATCGCACGGTATGCTCATTACATGCATTTTTGCTGTGTGCGTCGCGTGCTTGGTGGCGTCGCTCTGCATGCCGAACTACGTTAAAAGTGGCGGTAGCAAGGCCAATGTTATTATCAGCAATCTCAGGCAAATTGAGGGAGCGAAGCAGCGCTGGGCCTTAGAACATGGCCGCACAGGTTCCGTCGTGGTCACCGAACAAGACATAGCCCTCTACCTGGGCCATGCGGCTGGCTGGCTTCGTCCCGTAGCCGCGCATCGCAGGATACCGTCCAGCCGAGCACCGGCTCCTCCTTCCAGAGACCGCACGTCTTAGCCGCTGCGACGGCGTTGTGGACGGAAGGGGAATCCGGGTCGCCGTCGAAGGCCACGTTATGCAGCTTCTCGTAGGCCACGGCAACAACGTCCTCGCCGCGCTCGGGCCGTCCAATTCGGCGCAGGTAATTCTCCGCCCCGCGTTGGGCGGCATGGCGCAGCCGGTGCATAACCTCCTCGATGCTGTGCGTGGGGACGAAACCCTGGCCACCTTCGAGGACGAGGGTGGAGGGGATGATGCGTGATGCGTGATTGGGCTCCGGGTTGCGGCTGCGCGGCAAGCTCGAAGCGAACCTGCCCGCGCGCGCTCGCCTCCAGCTTCGGCTTGGAGGCCACCAAGCTGCGGACCAGATGGGCCATCTTGGTAATCGCCCCGTCACGTTCGCGAATAGCGCCCATGTGCCCGGCTGCGCCGTGAACATCCAATCGGAAGGCATCCCCTTTGCGCTGGAAATCGTAATGGCGCGCGACCATTGGTTTGCCGGTCGCCTGGTCGGTCACCTTAGTCTTGTCGCCATAGAGCCCGACGTAGCCCGCCAGCCCGGCTTCGAGGAAGTCACGCAGGAGCAATTCGGTTTGCTCGGCGGGCGGGCGCTCGAAGCGGACGGTGAAGCTGACCTCGCCGCAAATGCGGCTGGGATGCTCCCCGTAAGGGCCGATGATGCCGTGGCAGGTCTGGACCGGGCGCTGCGGAAAGAGCGGGTGGCGGCTCTCGGCGCGAATGGCTCCGCCCTCCTTCTCCATTTCCTCGTTGATGAAAGCGAACATCTCCAAGGCGGAGACTCCTTCCGGCGCACGCAGGTCAGCGCGATACCAGACCGCGCCGCGGTTGGCCGGGTGAAACTTGAGGCCCGTGCACTCGCAGACAACGATGCTGTCGTAGAGCTGCTTGAGGTCGCGGTCAATGGCCAGCGAGAGGGAGCCGTTGCCGCCGGTTTCCTCCTCGACGACCAGCATTGCCAGCACGTTCTGGTTCCACCTCAGCCCGGCCTTGGGCATCGCATCAGACAGCACTTTGAGTGCGGCGACGATGCTGACGGGCATGACGTTCCAATCTATCCGGGCATCATTCAGTAATCGAGATATGTCTGAGCGAGCCGCAGGCGCGACCAAAAACGGCAGCCCATTAAACCGCAGAGACGCGATGAGCGCTGTCCCCGGCCTACTGCTTCGGTGGAACGCGCCCCAGCCGCCCACCGTTATTCCTGAGGACTTCTGCAATAGAGCCCAGGCGGATTGTGCGGTCATCCACGGGGATAATCGCGAGGTTGTTCAGGGTAAAGGTGGTCTCAATGGCATAGAGCAACTCGCTCTTGGTCAGGGGCGTATCAACGTGGAAATGAATAGGCCAATCGCCGAAGTCCTTTGAGGGCATCGCTGTTTTACCAGCCAGGGAGGCGTAAAGCACAAGCAACCTTTGCGTGGGATGCTTGCCCGGATCCGGCCCGTGCATGAAATCGTAGAAGGCATTTCGGAGCCGCTCAAACTCTTGCTCAATGCGTTCCGCCTCGTTGAGGGGCCTTGGAGGGGGCGGAGGCGGCCTTGGGGAGCCGAAACCTCCCATTGAGGGCACCTTCTTCGGATCAAAGAGCTTTGCCCCCGGCTCCGGCTTTGGGGCGGCCTTCTTTACCTGGCCTCGTTGCCCCATCGGCACCACCTGCACGAACTTAGGGCCATCGTCCAGCATGCAAATGCCATTTAGCGCAAAGACTGTTGCAATGGCATACAAAGCCTCTTCTTTGGTCAGGGCGCACTGAGTTTTCAGGCTGACTGTGGGAGCGGGAAGAGTTGTCGGGCGCAGGATCGTCCGCTGGCTCACCTCGGCGTAGATGGACAGGACCTGGTTCAAGTCTGCCTGGCTAAAGCTGAACATGCCGAGCGGTCCTATCTGCTGCCCCTTCGACGGCGCAAGCTCAGCCCCGCGCAGAGGCGCATAGATGAGCGGGTTCCCCGCCTGCTTGAGATGGACACGGACAAAGTGGGGGCCATCCGGAACGACTTCAAGACCCTGTTCGGAGAGGGCTCTTTCAATCCGTGCGATGGCGTTGGTCTTGTCGGCCGGCAGATCGGCGATGATCGAGTCGGGCAGGCGCGGCAGCCCCGAGGGCATCAGGACGGTCTTGCCGGTAAGGTTCCGGTAAACTTCCAGCGTGTCGGCCCCGGCCACGAGAGGGGCCGCCAAACACAGGAGGGCGAGGGTTAGCCTGGCAGCCATGGGGCCATGATGAGGTCAGTCGGGGGCAGTCGCAAGTCTCAAGTCCTGCTTGTCCATCTGACTACGGCCAGCATCCCAATCTCCGCAATTATTAGTCGCCAGCGCATACACCTCGGCAGGAGCCAAGCGAGAAGACAACATGCGGTGGTCAGGTTACCGAGTTTTTTCCCAGCCTGACCACCCTAGGTATCTTTACGGGACTGGTCATTTCGAGATAACTAAGGCCCTGCCTATGCCGCAGGATGGCGTGTCAGCGAAGGCCGTGTCCGGCTCACTCGCGGAGCAGCGTGTCCACAGCCTTATCCAGTTCGCCCCCACGCACATTGCGGTAGCGAATCACGCCTCGATGGTCGAGTACCCACACATTGGGCCAACTGCGCACGTTCCAGTTCCTGGTAATCGGCCCATCACGTTTGTCCCAAAAGGAAGGCCAGGTGATTCCGTATTTCTCTACGTCCGCTTTCGCGCGAGAAAGATCGTCGTCACCGTACACCCCAATGAAGGCGAAGGGCTTTCCGGCCATGCGCTCAACCAGTTTGCGATGTTCCGGCGCCTGAATGTAATCTGGCCACCAGAACGTGAGCACCACCACTTTTCCGCGGTGGCTGCTAAGCTTCATTGGCTGACCATCCAAATCCTCGCCTTCGATTTCGGGAGCGACTTTGCCAATGGTCAGGCGGCGCAGTTCATTCAGTTCGGGCTTCGCCAGCTCTTCAAGGGGGTATCCCCGCTGCTTTACCTGGCCAAATTCGGTTGTGACGCGCTCGAATGCCTTCTCGGCCTCCGTGGTTGCCATCTTGTTTTGGCCATACTTGGCCTCATCCTTGAGTAGCGTCGCCAGGCTGAAGCACGCGGTGCCGCGGACGTCGGCGCTCGGATTGTTCTTCAGCACCGCCTCCAGTAGCTCCCGGGTGCAGCGATGGCGCACCCGTCCCAACTCCTTGCAGAGATACACCAGATTGGTGTCGGCAGTGTGTTCAGCCATGATCACCTCCGCCGCCTTCTCAACTTCAGGGCCGTCAGGTGTGTTGAGCAGAATCCACGCGGCGGCTTGCAGTCCCTCGGGCGACGCCCCATGGTATTCGAGCAGGTCCTTAAGGTCAGCCAGGTTGGGCGCGGTTTGCGGTCCATTTCGCTTGCCAGTTGGACGTTCCTCCAGACCTGTCCCCGTCCAATATCCAATTCCCCGATGGATCCGGATGTCAGTTACTGGGGTGCCGACAGCCATGCCTAGGCCGGCCAGGGTGAAAGTCGCCGGATCGACGGTCACGTTGAACTGTGCATTGGATCTGACGAACCGTGTGCCCATCTCGAACGAGCCATTCTGGTATGAGTTCATCGCGGTCACTTTGATCGGAATTGGGTCGCGGGGAGTGGCCTCGTCGTACTTGGACACCACCCAGTCGTTTCTCACCGACTGCTTGAGCACGCGAGTCGGCTGGGCGACATCAATCCAGAAATCAAGCGCCTCACCGTATTTGGACTGCACTTGAACGTGCCAGGCAGCGAGTCCTTCTATCGGTTCCTGGCCGACAAGATGAATGGATGGTGCGTCGCCGTAGCCGAGACACCCCTCAATGGTGCTGCTGAAGAACAATGACGGCCTGAGACCCAGACAACGAGGGTCGAAGAAGTACGCGGGGCTGTTGGCGCTGCCCTTGGCGGGATCATCAACGGTCGCGCTGCCTTGCTGGCCCTCGTGTTCCCGGTACCTCACCAGCGTTGCGCCATCAGAGGCTGTGACTTCGTGTGCCTCGAACCCCTCAAGCAAGCCCGCTCGGACGGCCGCTTCCTTGTCCATGCTGTCGGCCTGTCGCACGCGTTCCTTGGCCTCGGCGCTGTCGTCGTCACCGTTCACCGTGTAGGCGTATTCGCGCTTGCGCGCTTCAAAGCGGCGCTTGGGCCCATCGAACAGGACCACGATTCGGCTCTGAGTGGTCTCCTTGCGCCCGCTTTCGATGCGATCGGTGGAAAGCTGCAACTCCAGCGAACCCGATTGAATGCGCTGCCGCGCCCGGGCAACACCCTGCAATAACTTGAGGGGATCGGGTTCACGCAGCGTGTCACTAATGCCGGCGTCTTGATTTCCGGGCGCGACGGCCTGCTGATTCCCTCCTGCGTCTGCTGCGGTGGTTTGCCGAGAATCGGAAGCCGCACCGCGAGCCGGCCCGCGCTGAGGACCGAGGAACCAGAAAAGGGCCGCCCCGACGAGCGCCGTTGCGGCAAGCCCGGCCGCGAGCTTCGTTCGACAAGCCTGGAAGAGCGTGCCCAGTATCCCGGTGGTTTCGCCAACCCCAGCCGACGCAGAAATGCCGAGAGCAGCCAGCGCGGCGGCGCTTGAGATGGCGGCGGCCAATCCCACCGGCGCGGCTTGAACGGCGTTGCCGGCGATGACGGTGGCCAGTCCGCCCGCGCCGATGGAGACGCCGCGCTTGGCGAAGAAGTCGCGCAACCGCTCGATGGCGCGGCTGACGCGCTTCTGCGCAGCGTCGTCGGTGGTGCCGAGCGTCTGGCCGACGTCCCGCAGGGATTTGTTCTCAAAGTAACGGAGCAGTATGGCTGCCCGGTCGGTGGCCTCGAGCGCAGCCATCGCTTCGTCGAGCAACGGTTCCACCTGCGTCCAATCGGCAGCGGTCGAGTTCATGGCGGTCATTTCCAGGGCGGTGAGTTCGCGGAATTGGCGGCGTGATTCCTTGCGCACCAGGTCAATGGCGGTGCGGCGCGCGACCTGGTAAAGCCAGGCGGTGAGAATGGTGTCCGGTTTCAGCTTGCCGGCGTTGCGCGCGAGGTCGCTGAACACGGATTGGGCGACTTCCTCAGCCAATTGAGCGGACCGGACTTGTCGCAACGCAGCCGAATAGACCAAATTCAGGTGGCGGTTGACGAGGGCGGTGAAGGCTTCCTCCGACTCCTCGGCCGCGTATTGCCGGAGCAAATCCAAGTCATTCGCCTTCATGTTCACAAGTATATCGCCGCCGCTCGGCGGAATCCGACAGCTTTTTTCACGCGTTGCGTCAATCAACTGCGGCTCAGTGGGCAGGGATTCCATGTCGAACGTGGGCGACAGCCTCCGGGAGCAGCCTCGGCCCAGGCCAGACTCCCTGCACGACGCTCTACCCCAGGGTTGCGGGGAGAGTGCCACCGACCTGGGGCCCGCGTGCCGATGGGCCCGCGTCCGAGCCGTTGTTTGTCTTGGAAGTTCCTCCTCACCGGCTTAAGCTGACCGAGGGCAAGGTGACTTTGTCCGTATAGATGCCGCTGAGTATTATGCCGCGTAGAAGACAGACCGCGGTTGTTGCATTCGGATTGTTGGGAGTTGCCCTGGCTGCTTACGAATCGTGGCAAGTACCGCCTGACTGTGCCGAGCCTCAATCGGACGGTGGTCACATTCGTTTATGAGTGATTCACAGCAGCATAACGCCGCAGGGAACGGCGGGGCCGGGACGGCGCTGGGCAATTCGGGAACCACTGCAGGGCCGCCATCAGTGAAGGTGCAGTGTTCCGTGACTGGCATTTTACATCGCCACCGCGAGAGCCCCTGGGTGTCGAGCAAACCAGTACAACCGATGGGAGCCAGTCGTTCCACTGGGTCAAGGAAGCGGACACCAATTGGGCCTGGGTTCCATGGCTCAGCTTTGCGTTCTGCGCTATGAAACGGCCGCCGACGAGGACTTGGGTTCTGCTGGCGTCTGTCCTGATGGCTGGGTGGGTTCTCCTGCTGGCATGGTCGCTCCGATCGAGGCCGGCGGCCAAGCAATGGCTGGCGCTTTCGCGACCCGTCTTTGGAAGCCGCACTAACGCTGGAGTGGTCACACCCGTGGTCAGATTTTGCGTCTCAAACGTCGGCCCGCGCCCGGTGGACTGCCAGGTTTGGTGGTTTGAATGCCGAGCGAGGGGTGACCGGAGCCTGTTGGCCACGAACCAACTGGAATTCGTGCGCATTCCGCTTTCACGCGGGGGTTCAACCAACCTGACGATTGAGGTGCGGGCAACCGCCGCCTTGAATGAAGGCCGCCTCTGCTGCTATCAAGTCATCTACTTCGAGCGCGTGTCAGGGCTGCCCCGCGTTCTAGCTGGCCTCGATCGGTTTATGAGCTGGTATTTCGACATCTTCGAGCTGACATGGAGACCTCGCTGGACACCCTTGAATCTTAGGAATGGTTGCGCCTTCGCCTCCAACGTGAGCGTAGCGGATTACTTCCGGCTGATGCACGGTTTTACGCGCAGCCAGTGGTTGGAGGAACTCGCCCGAATGCAGTCGGCGCGCACCCGAGCCACCAGCGGCGTAGAAATCCGATATGCGTGGGCGCCCACAGCCGAGGAACGGTATGCGAACGAGGCGTGGCTTGCCTTTGCTGAGTATTGCCGGACATCAACCAACGCCTCACGAGTAGCCGAAACAGACACTCCACCGAATGCGGCTCCAGCGCAAAAGTGACCTCAACGCGATGACTCCCACCCAAAGCCACATCAAAGCCATCTCAAAGCCAGTTGATAGCCAAGCGATAGGCCCCCAAAGCCACCCCAAAGCCACTTACAAGCCATCTACAAGCCAACTGGTAGGCACCCACAAGCCACCTTCATGCGACCCACAAGCCACCCCAAAGCCAGGGTAAGGCCGGGGAATGAGGAGGAACTCGGTTGTTGTTGGCGTGTATTCTCACAGCCACGATGGCACCTCCTGGTTGGCTCGACAGTGCCGCTACTGTGCGCCGCGGGAGCTATGCCAGCCAATTCAACCTGCTGCTCCAACCCGCTCTTTTCCCTGCCCTTCGCTCTCGCAGGAGACTCTCCCGCCGCCGTTTGCGTCTCCCCGTTATGCCAGGTTCGCCAGGCACCCGGCGGTTTCGCGGCGTAATGCCTCACGGTCGGTTTGGTTCAAGCCTTCCGGGTCGAAGCGGTAACGGTAATGCAGTTGCAGCAACTCGCGCAACCGGTTCCTGACTCCCGCCAGGGCTGGGTCGGTGCTGACGCGCAGGAGCCAGGCGGAAAGTGGTTCGCCCGGCAGGCGCGCGGCACCCCGCTCCAGG
>Ga0326727_10022227_pt1 | contig 12289 bp, 9 predicted proteins | sample MB2enrmetagenome_FD_207643 | JGI IMG/M metagenome (GOLD analysis project Ga0326727, IMG submission 207643) | Lab enriched peat soil microbial communities from McLean, Ithaca, NY, United States - MB29MY | ecosystem: Environmental > Terrestrial > Soil > Wetlands > Peat | place: USA: New York... | reverse complement strand
CGCCGCGTTCCAGCCGACGACGACCAGGTCGGTGGGAGAATAGGACATGCTGGATTGGAGAACCTCGCGTCGCTCCCCTTCGGAGAGTGGAGCATTCTCACCCCGGACGATCTGGGCGATCTGGTCGCCGTAATCTTTGATGAGTTCAGCGGCCGTCGGTTGTCCTTCGATCTCTTTCACATGGAAGATGTAGTAGTCCTCATTCAACCATTGCTTGTAAGGCTTGAGCAGCGCTGGGGTCACCCGCTGGAGCCGCTGTCGAGCCAAGCGCTCGGCCTGCCGTTCGATTTCGAGGCCCGCGATATACCTTGAAGACAGAGCCACGAGCTTCTCCCAACTGCCTTCAAAAGCCAACTCGAACTCGACACTCAGCACCCCGTAGTCATAGTACTTGAGACGACCTTCCAGTTCCTCCCCGGTTGCCAGAGTGATCTTCCCTATTGCTTCCTCGACCGGAGGGCTCTCAAAACGGACATATTCCGGAGCCGGATGTTTGAAGCTCGGCTCTCGTCCTGCAGGTTGCAAGCCCAGAATGCGCCTCAATTCTTCTAACCGGATCTCCTCGCAAACGTCAAAGAGGATCAAAATCAATACGGAACCCTGAAGTTGTGCTGGTGACATTCGGACCTCGAATCTTGCCATACGGATAGCCTTATTATAAAAGTGGCTAGTGGCTAGTGCCTAGTGGATACTTGAGGAGCGGCGGTCGGCAGCCAGTGGTCAGTCGCCAGTGGTTGACTATTAGGCACTTGTAACTAGGCACTAAGCACTAGGCACTGCCCTTCACCAGCCACTAAGCGCTAGCCACTGCTGTTATAATCGCTGCATGCGTCCCGAGTTCCACGCTGTACCCTTTGAGGACCTTGAGAAGGCAGAACTCAACCTGGCGCGGCTCGAGCAGCAACTGGCGCCCACGCTGATGGCGCCGCTGGCCTCCCTGCTGGCCCATTCGCCGGATGCGGACGGCGCGCTGAATCTTCTGGAACGGTACGCGCAGGAAGCCTCGGCGGATGTGCTGGGCGAAATCGCGCGCCACCCGGTGGCCTTGTCCTACCTGGTGGCGATCTTCGGCTACAGCGGGTTTCTGGCGGAGACTCTGCTGTCTGAGCCGAGCCTCGTCATCCAGTTTGCTGGTGACCGCAACTTCACCAAACTGAAATCCAAAGAAGACTTGATGCAGGATTATGCGCGCTTTGCCACCACCAACCCCGACCCTTGGTTAGCGGCCCAGTTGGCGCGCTTCAAGCGGCGCAATTACTTGCGTATCGCGATGAGAGATATGCTGGGCATTTCGACTTTGGGTGAGACGACCCTGGAACTGGCCACCCTGGCGGACGTGATTTTGAGCAATGCCCTTCTTTACTGCGACGGCGAGCTGGAAAAGCGCTATGGACAGCCCCAGTACTATGACGCTCAGGGCCGCATCGCACGCAGCGGGTTCAGCATCATCTCGTTGGGCAAGCTGGGCGGCAACGAGTTGAATTACAGCTCCGATATCGACCTGCTATTTCTCTATTCCCACGACGGCGAGGCAGCAGGCGGGAACGAGTCCATCGTCAGCAACAAAGAGTACTTTGTCCGCCTGGCCAATGCCATCACCCGCACGATTACGCAGCCGACACCCCAGGGCGAAGTCTTCCGCGTCGACCTGCGTCTGCGGCCGGAGGGGGAGCAGGGCGACCTGGCCATCTCGCTGAAATCGTCCCTGGAGTATTACGAGCACCGGGCGCGGGATTGGGAGTTGCAGATGTTGATTAAAGCTCGCCACTCCGCAGGCGACGCCTGGCTGACTCGCGATTTTCTGCGTGGTGTCGAGCAGGACATCTACGGCTCCCCGGGCGATTTTGAGGCCGTCGAGAGCGTTCTGCAGTCGCGGGAGCGAATCTCCAAGAGAATGCGGGAGAGCGGCGGGCAGGCGGTGGACGTCAAACAGCACCCGGGCGGCATCCGGGACATCGAGTTTTTGGCCCAGTGCCTACAGCGCCTCTACGGAGGCCAGGACGCTTGGGTGCGTTCCGGCGGGACCCTCTTCGCCTTGCGCAAGCTGAATGACAAAGGATGGCTCAGCGACCACGATTATGCCCATTTGACAAATTCTTATGTGTTCCTGCGTAAAGTAGAGCATTGCGTCCAGCTCGAGCTCGGTCAGCAAACCCACCGCTTGCCGGCCGAGCCGCGCGCCCTCGACCGCCTCGCCCGCCGCGTGGGCGTTGCCGCCGCGCCGGGAGATTCGCCGGGCAAAACGCTCTTGCACAAACTGCAAGATGGGTTTGAAAAAGTGGAGGAGATCCATCAACGCGTGATCCACCCTCGCACTCCGCCTGCCGGCGATGAGGGGTTTGAGCTCACGCCGCTTCCTTCGCTCACTCCCGACCTAGGCCAAGCCTCCTACGATTCCACCTTGAGTTTTCTGAACGCCCAGGCGCCAGACTTGGCGATTTGGGTCCGCGAGACGGAAATCCCCGAGCGATCCCGCAAGGTTGCGGCGAGATTCCTCGCCGCCTTGCTGGAGTCACCGGAGCGGTTTGCCCTAGTGGGCGAAAAACCTGAACTCCTGCGGCGCGCGCTGGAGGTGCTAAGCGAGAGCGACTACCTGGGCGACCTTCTTATCCGTCATCCCGAGGACATGATCGTTTTCGACTCCTCGCGAACTCCGCCCGCCGGCGCACAGATGGAAATCACTCTAAACGCATCGGAAGACGCCGAATTTCACCCCTGGGCGTCGGAGCCTGTCCTGGCCATGCGCCAAAAGATGGCGGTGCTTCGCAGGCATTTCCTGGCTCGTGTCCTGGAACTTGGTGCGGCGGATTTGGCGGCGTTAGAGTCGAGCTTTGCGGTTCTGAAGCGCTGGTCCGCCGTGGCCGCCCGTTGCATTTCCAGCGCCTTGCAGATTGCCGGCTCGGTGCTGGAGAGGAAAAACCTCCTGGAAGGCAACGGTCCATGGCCCTTCGCAGTGCTGGCGCTGGGCCGGCTGGCCCTGAACGAGTTTGACCTGGCTTCGGATGCCGACCTGATCTTCGTGACGGGCTCCGAAGTGGGACGAGACGAGTTGGATTTCTGGAAACGGCTGGCTGTGAAAATGATCGATGTCCTCTCCAGCTACACGCGTGAAGGCACGGTGTTCGCCGTTGATACACGCCTTCGGCCTCGTGGCCAGGAGGGAGAACTGGTGGTGACGCAGGAGGAATTGCTCAGCTATGTCCGGGAACACGCCCAGGTGTGGGAGGGATTAACCTACCTGAAAGCCTGCCACGTGGCCGGGAATGCCGAACTGGGACGAGGGACCATATCCGGGCTCGTGAGCGCGATCTTCGACCGCTTCGGCGCCCGCCCTGCGCTGGCCACCGAACTTCGCCAAATGCGGCGCAGGCTGGAAAAGGAAGTGCCGGCCCCGCCTACCAGTACCAAGACCGTTCCAGGGGGATACTACGACATCGATTTTGCCGTGTCTCTCCTCCGCCTGCGTGGACGCATCGCCACTCACCCGGGCGCCAACATGGCTGAGCAGATCGCCGCTTTGCGTTCCGTTGGGCTATTGAATAACGAGGACAGCAATGTCTTATTGGGCGGGGCGAACTTCTTTCGCTCCGTGGAGCATGCCATCCGGTTGGTGACAGGGAAGGCTGCCGAGGGGTTGCCGGATCGGACGGGTCACGCTGAAGGTGTCGAGAGTCTGGTGCGCCGTTGGGGCTTGATTGAGGGCCCGGGAACCCTGGCATCATCCTTGCTTGAAACGCGCCAGCGTGTGCGCGAGGTTTATTCCAAGCTGGTAGAGGCCGCGACGTAGCCCCCCCCCGGGCCACGCAGCCCGGGGTCAGCGGCTCTGCCGCCCTGCCTTGTGGAAGGGCTCTGCCTTTCCGAGAGGCCTCTGACGCGAACAACCTCCTCCGCGCAGGCTGGAAGGCTGAGCCTTACAGCCTGCACGGAGGAGGAAGGGGTGCCGCATTAGCCGGAAAGCCGGAGGCTTTCCGCAAGTCGGGGCGGCGGAGCCGCTCCGAGCGTCGAGGTGAGTTTGTGATCTGATAGCCGCGACGAGGAATCTCGCACTGCATTGGAAAGACTCAGAGCGAGATTCCTCTCCCGCGACTGCGGGATCGGAATGACAGCCTGAATAGGGTTTTCAAAGTGACCCCAAAAAAGAGGGCCAAGCTTTCCTTAGGAGCCTATGTCCGCAAACACGTCGCGTTCTCAATCAATGAGAGCCAAACAACGCGAAATTTCCATTGCTGCTCCTTGGGATGATTCCCGGTTTATGAGGGCCTGCCGCAAGGAGCCCGTGGATGCCACGCCGATATGGTTGATGCGCCAGGCTGGCCGGTACATGAAGGAATACCGTGAACTCCGCGCCAAAGTGCCTTTCCTGGAGCTCTGCAAGAATCCGTGCTTGGTCTCTGAAGTTACGGTGACAGCCGCCCGAAAGCTGGGTGTGGACGCAGCCATCATCTTCGCCGACCTGCTGTTGATTGTCGAGCCGCTGGGCTTCCGCCTGGCCTACGGCCAGGGCGAGGGGCCAATCATCAAGCCCGCATTGCGCTTGCCTCGAGAGATAGATCAACTTCGGGAAGTGGACCCACGGCAATCGCTGGCTTATCTTTACGACGCTATCCGCCAAACCCGCGCCGACCTCGATCCCAAATTGCCGCTCATCGGGTTTGCCGCATGCCCTTTCACGCTCGCTTCCTACCTCGTCGAAGGCGGCGGATCGAGAAACTACCGGCACACCAAGGGGCTAATGTATCGTGACCCGGGCGGCTGGCGCGCCTTGATGGAGCATCTGGCGCGCAACCTGGCAAGATACATCAACGGCCAGATCGCCGCCGGCGTTCAGGCTGTGCAGGTTTTTGATACCTGGGTCGGCTGCCTGGGCCCTGCTGACTATCGCGAGTTTGCGCTTCCCTACACACGGATGATGATCGAGGAGATTATTCCCGGCACGCCTATTATCCATTTTGGAACTGGCACCGGCATGCTGCTCGCGGACATGCGGCAAGCCGGCGGCGACATCCTGGGCCTGGACTCCCACGTCGAGCTTGACGACGCCTGGAAGCGCTTGGCCTACGCCGTGGGCGTGCAGGGCAATCTCGACCCCGTCGTTCTTTACGCCGGCCAGCCTTACATACGCGCCCGCGTCCAGAGGATTTTGGGCCAAGCCGCCGGCAGGCCGGGTCACATCTTTAACCTCGGCCACGGCCTCCTCCCTGACACCCCTTTCGAGAACGTGGTGGCCTTGGTGGAAATGGTCCACGAGTTGAGCAGTAGATAGCTGTTAGTCGTCAGCTCTCAGTCATCAGCCTGCTTGCTGAAAGCCGATAGCTGAGAGCTGATGGCTTTAGCCTGGCGCAGCTCACCCCCAGCGGCGGACAGCACTAGTTCCAAGTTGTCCAGGAATCTGACATACTGGGCAGCATGAATTCCCTTCGATTCCCAATCATCGTGTTGGTGTGGGCCGGACTATGCTCCATTGCGCGTGGCAAGACCACTTTGCAGTCGCCCTGGGACTCCCATCCCGTGAGTTCAACGGATGCTCCCTACGCCTGCCCGGCGGCACTCCAACTCCCGCATAACTTTGCCACGAATTCGTACTACATCGATCCGCGCCACTCGATTCCAGATCCCGTTCTCAAGAAGAGATACGAAGATTCGGTTGCCGAAATCGAGGAATTTTCGCGGGCCGTCGTGAAGGCGGCCGATGAATACCAAGCCAAAGGTAGCTCGGCGGCAGCGCAGTGCGTTTTCAGCCTGCTTGATTCCGCTGCACAGCAAAAGGTCCTGACCGGGACGATGGGTGGGCACCAAGCCTCGTACGTGCAGAGCTGGAATCTCGGGGCGTGGGCAGTCGCTTATCTGAAAGTGCGCGGCAGCGGGCTTGCTTCAGAGGAGCAAGCTCGTGCCATCACCTCCTGGTTGAAGAAACTCGCGGAGGAGAATCGCGGCTATTACGATGAGAAGCGCCGCGCACGCCATCCGAATGACTCAGACAATAACCATCTCTACTGGGCCGGGTTCGCCATCGCGGCCGCTGGAATCGTCAGCGACGACCGCAAACTCTTCGATTGGGGCATGGATGCCTACAAATATGGCGTGCATGACATCCGGGAGGATGGAACGCTGCCACGGGAAATGGAGCGCGGGCAAATGGCCCTGCACTACCATTTCTACGCGCTGGCACCGCTGCTCTTTCTCGCGGAATTCGGCGAAACCAATGGTCTGCCGCTCTATTCCGAGCGCCATTACGCCATCAAACGCCTGATTGCGCGCTGCATCAGCGGCTTCGAGGACCCCGGCTTCTTCCAGCAAAGAACCGGCGTCGCGCAAGTGACTGACCCCAAGACCCAGGCTTGGGAGATCAGTTGGGCTCAATTCTACACGCGGCGATTCCCGGATCCGGAAATTGCAAAATTAATGGGACAAGCGGAGCACCTGAGCTACACGACGCTGGGTGGCCTGCCGCCGCCGTAGTGTCTCGTTCAGGCCGACCTCATTTTTCCCCAAAGGTGGGGAATGTGCGTGACGACCGAAGCCGCAATCTCGAACACCCGGCGTTCCTACAATGCCTACGGAACGCGATGGCTAGGCCCTTTGATGTTTGAGCCTGGCGAGCGCTGCCGCGGGCGGCGCGGAACTACCCTAAACGCGATCGAAAAACCGGAAAAAGAGTGCCTGCTTTGACACCGGCGCGGCCTTGTCCTGAAGCACGGCCATCTGTTTTTGACTGAGCGGCGTGAACTCGCGCGCCAGTCGCACGTTTTCCTCGAGTTGCGCGACCGAGTCACACCCGACGATTACCGTAGAGACGGGATGCGAAAGCGTGTAATACAGCGCTTCGCGCATTTGCAGCGTGCCCGGGCCGGGGGCAATCACTACACCCTCCCAGGAATGCTTCTGCTCCTCGATGGGGGGCGGCGTCCAGGAAGAGAGAAGCCGTCCCCGTCCCGGTATTTTCATCCCGATGATGCCCATCTGTTGTTCGACGGCCATAGGCAGGAGTTTTTCCTGGAAGCTGAAGTGGTGGGGGTCGGCCGCGCTCAAAGCCATCAGGATGCAATCGAACGGAAACCGGCGCATGGCGTCCATCAGCGGTTCGGGACGAAAATGGCCCGTGAGGCCCAGAAAGCGGACCATCTTTTGTTCTCGGGCCTCGGTGAGCGCTTCCAGGGCGCCTCCCTTGCCAAAGATTTGGCTGACCTCGCTCATCGTGCCGACGTCGTGAAGCTGCCACAAGTCCAGATGGTCAGTTTGGAGCAGTTGGAGAGATTCTTCGAGCATGCGGAGCGACTCATCACGAGTGCGCTCCTTGGTCTTGCTGGCCAGAAATGCCTCCGTGCGCCGTTTCTTCATGACTTGGCCGACGTAGCGTTCGCTCCAGCGCTCGGGACCGCCGTAAATCGAGGAAGTGTCAATGTAGTTCACCCCCAGGTCCAATGCCCTGGTGATGATCGGGACCGCCACATCGTCATGATTCTTGATCTCCAGCGCCGCCTGGCCCCCTAAGCTGAAGATGGCTACTCGCCAGCCCGTCCTCCCCAGGTTTCTGGTAGGTATGGCCTCACGAGCAGATGGGTTCAATGACATACCAGGACGTGCAGGGATAGTTACGGGTAGCGCGGCTTGCGCGAGCAGGCCCGCCGTGACGGCTCCGCTAAACTTGATGAACTCCCGACGATTATGGCCTTTGCCATTGGATTCATTCTTCTTCACCTGTGCCTCCCGGAGCGACAGGCTTCCGCTCCTTGAATTCGAAATGCACAGACTTTAACCTGAACTTGGCCAATAAGCAATATGGGTGGGCGGCGAATGGGCGACTGGCGAATACGCCCTACGGGTTTGTCGGAGTGCATGCCCTACCCGCTGGCCAGCGATTTCAGACCACCGATTCAGAATTTTCCTTCTGTCAGGGCGGGGAATTAGGTTATCCTGCCCTGACGCGCCAAGTCTGATTTGCACAGCATGGGGACTCGAAACCCAATGGCTAAAGGTGGCGGATATGCTGCGGGCCCGTGCACAGCGATCTCGAATCGTCGGCGCTGGGGCATCGTCTGGCTGCTCTTTGTCGCCTCGCTGATTAATTATCTGGACCGCGCCACCCTCTCGGTGGCCCTGCCGCTCATCGGCCACGACCTGCACCTCGCCGCAACGAGCAAGGGCCTGCTGCTCTCTGCCTTCTTCTGGTCCTATGCGTTCATGCAGGTGCCGGTGGGTTGGTGCGTCGATCGCTTCAACCTGCGCTGGATTTACTGCGTCCTGTTTGCCTTATGGTCGTTCGCCTGCGGCCTCACCGGGCTCGCGGGAAGCTTGGGCGTCCTGATCGCTTTCCGCGTGCTGATGGGGATCGGCGAGTCGATCTACCTTCCCGGGGGAACCAAGATCGTCAGCGTGCTCTTTGAGCCCCGCGAGCGCGGTCTCCCTTGCGGGATTTTTGACAGCGGCACGCGCGCCGGGCTTGTCCTGGGCGCGCCCGTAGTCGCCTGGCTCGTCTACTACGGCTGGCGGAAAATGTTCTTTGTGGTGGCCTTCCCAGCCCTCCTCTGGCTTATCCCCTGGTGGATAGTTTTTCCTGCGCGGCTCTCCGGGCAGAGGCCAGGGCCGGGGACCACCCGGTCGTCGGAGACCTTTCGGGATCTTCTCAGGCATCTTCTCAGCCGCGACCTGATCGGTATTTGCCTCGGCTTCTTCTGTTTTGATTATTACTGGTACCTGCTGGTCACCTGGCTTCCCGACTACCTGGTAACAGCGCGGCACTTGACGATGCTCAAAGCCGGCTTGTTCGCTGCCCTTCCTTACTTCGTCTTTGGGGTCAGCGAGCCGCTGGGAGGATGGATGGCCGATCGCCTGATCCGCTGGGGTTGGGACGAAACGCGCTCGCGCAAGGCCCTTATCACGCTGGCCTTCCTTTCCGGCCTCCTCCTGATTCCTGCGGTGCGCGCTCAGAACGCTCATTCCGCGATCATCCTCATCGCGGGAGCTTCCCTGGTGGGGCTGGCCACGGGGAACTTGTTTGGGGTGCTTCAATCGTGCGCTCCACCGGAGGAGGTAGGAGTCTGGACAGGATTTGAGAACTTCGCCGGAAATCTGGCCGGAGTCATTGCTCCTACAGCCACCGGACTTCTCATCGCCCGCACCGGCTCGTACCTCCCCGGCTTCACCTTGGCCGCTTTGGTTCTCCTCGCCGGCCTGTTGGCGTACTGGTTTGTGGTGGGAAAACTTAATGTGAGGAACTAACCCCTCACCCGTCCCCGGCGGCTGACGGGCTAGTGAAAGCGCCGGAGCGGGACACCCTCTCCCCAAGGGAGGGCTGTTCATTCTCTTGAGTCTCGACTCTTGACTCTCGACTTATCGACTCTAGGAGGATTATCGTTGCCCACTTGGATTCAGCCGCTCGACCCTCTTAATTATCTTCCCTTGTCCGCCCTGACAGCCGCTGTTCCGCTCGCCGTCCTCTTGGTCCTCATGGGAGGCCTGCGAAAGAGCGGCGCGTTCTCCGCCGCCTGGGGACTTGCCACGGCCACCCTCCTCGCCATCTTCATATGGCACTTTCCGTGGCGATTGGCCGGTCTGAGCTTGATCTTCGGCCTCCTTTATGCTCTATGGCCAATCATGTGGATCGTCTTTACCTCCTTGTGGCTTTATAACCTCACGATTGCCAACGGTAGCTTCGAGCAATTGAGGCGTTGGATGGCGACCCACGCTTCCGGCGATCCGTACGTCCGGGCCATCCTGGTGGCCTTTTGCTTTGGGACGCTGCTCGAGGGCACCTCCGGGTTTGGGGCGCCCGTGGCCGTCTCCGCCTTCCTTTTGCTGGGCCTTGGCTTCAGCTCACGAGACGCCGTGACCTTATCGCTCATCGCCAATACGGCGCCGGTCGCCTTCGGCGGCTTGGGCATCCCTATCGTGGCGCTGGCCGCGGTGACGGGTCTCGACCAACTCAAGCTCTCCGCCGCCGTGGGCCGGCAACTTCCCTTTCTGTCTCTCATCTTACCTGCCTATCTCGTTTGGGTGCTTGGGGGGCGCAAGGGGCTAAGAGAGGCTTGGCCCGCTGCTCTGGTGGGAGGCGCCAGTTACGCAATAGCCCAATTCTTATCATCAAATTTCTGGGGACCGTATGCGACTGGTATAGTGGCAGCCTTGTTTTCCATCGCGAGTCTTGTGCTCCTGCTGCGAGTTTGGAAGCCAAAAGGCCGTGAGAACCCTGATCATTCGGGGGGGACACAGAAGAGTACGCCGGCAGCGGCTGGAGACCAGCTTTCTGCACCCGCCGGCGGGGAAGGGCTAAACCCCCAGCCAGCCACGCAAGCCTTGGCCGCTTGGGCGCCCTGGCTCATTCTTGCCGGGGTGATGGTCGCATGGTCTTACTTCAAGCTGTTTCAGGTTGCTCAACGCAATGTGCCTGTACCCTACCTTCACAACGCTGTATTCATCGCTCTGTATCACAAGTTCTACGCGGCCGTTTACCAATTTCAACCTTTGGCAGCGGGCACCGCAGCCCTCACGGCCACTATCGTAACGGCGCTGGCTTTTCGAAATAGGCCCGCCGTAATCCTCCGCTCCGGACTCACGACTCTGAAACAGCTTCGCCAGCCGGCGCTGACGGTAGTTTTGATCGTCGCCCTTGCCTACCTCTACAACTATTCGGGGATGGCTTATACACTGGGCGCGGCCCTCGCGGGCCTCGGCAAGATTTTTCCCTTGGTAAGCGGATACCTCGGTTGGGTGGCATGCTTTCTGAGCGGGAGCGATACGGCGAGCAATTTGCTCTTCGGCAATCTGCAAGTGGCGGTGGGCCGCCAGATCGGTGTCAGCCCTATACTGCTGGCCGCTACAAACTCTTCCGGGGGCGTCATCGGCAAGATGATTTCACCCCAGAATATTGCGGTGGGCGTTACCACCGTCGGTTTAATCGGCCAGGAAGGCGAAATCCTGCGTCGCACGTTTTGGCACAGCGTGCTACTGGCGCTGGGGCTGAGCGCCTTGGCTTTCGCCCAGGCCTACTGGTTGAAAGGAATGGTGCCTTAGAACGCGTTCACATATCGATCCGTTGCGCGTTTCTCCGGCTGAGGTACCAACATGGAGTGTCGCCGAAATGGGGAAATAGGGAGTGAACGCACACTTGGTTTTTCGGCCCTAGAAACATAAACTCGGTTTTGCCGCTCTTCAGCGTGACCGCATAATAGCGCTGGATTTTCACCACGCCAAATTGAGCGCGCCCCTTAGGTATTCGATACCGAACGGAGAGATAGTCACCAACGTACAGAATGAACAACAAAAGAACTGCAACTACGAGTATGCGCTTCATCAGTTCGTGCCCCTCATTGTTCGAGCGGCGCTGGCCTCCAGAACCCGTTCGGCTGGAATTATCGCACAGCTCCAGAGTGGCAGCCAGGAGTCAACGCAACGACTGTGGGGGCCCCGACCGCAAGAGCAATCGAGCTTTGGGAAGACTGCGGCCTACGGGGATGCTGAAAACTGCGACGGCGCTTTTATCAGTCCGTCAGCTGACGGAGCCGGGTGAGGACGCGCTCCCGTTAAAACTAAGTGGGGCGAAACACAGGGCCGGCTGACATCTTCTGATTCACTGGGCAATCGCCAAGCGAAGACGAGCAAGCCCGCTGCTGAGCGACACTAAACCCTCGGCTCGCCTCGATGGGTCCCTGGCGCAACTAACAGAGGCCCCACCGGACCGGTTTCATCTGCTGAGTGCGGAGTTCAACTCGCCCAATGTTTGCGTGAGCAGCCGCGAGCCACAGGCGTGACTCGCGGCTGAATCGCTATTTCTTCTTGGGAGGCACCACGGCATCTTTAAATGCCTTGGCCAAACGAAACTTGACAACCGTCTTCGCCGGAATGTTGATCGGCTCGCCGGTTTGTGGGTTACGGCCCACGCGAGCCTTGCGGTGGGCCTTAACAGCTTTGCCAAGGCCGGGAACCACGAACTGTCCGCCGCCCTTGACTTCTTTCGTCGCCAGCGCAGCCAGATGTTCCAAGACTGCGGCAGCGGCCTTCTTTTGAATTCCCACCTTTTCTGCCAGGTGGGCTACCACTTGTGATTTCGTCAGCACTTTCGCCATTTGCTGCTCCTCTCCTCTAATGAAAGATGCCTAATTCTGTTTAGTGTGGCCGAGGGACACTGTAAGCAATAAGCCGGAGCGTGTCAAGTGCGAAATTTGCTGTTGTCGCGGCAAAATGAGAATGTCCTATTTCAGCAAAGTAGAAATGTCCTGTTGAACTCCGTCAAACTTAACGGATGGAAAAACAGGAGATGCTGATGTTGAGTGGGAAAGAGCGGGACCGGTTG
>Ga0326727_10022226_pt1 | contig 12290 bp, 11 predicted proteins | sample MB2enrmetagenome_FD_207643 | JGI IMG/M metagenome (GOLD analysis project Ga0326727, IMG submission 207643) | Lab enriched peat soil microbial communities from McLean, Ithaca, NY, United States - MB29MY | ecosystem: Environmental > Terrestrial > Soil > Wetlands > Peat | place: USA: New York... | reverse complement strand
ATGCACGCCGTCGCCGACGAGATACGTAGTGAAATACAAGTTTACGTTGAGGTTCTCCAGGTCGAGCTGCCAGTTATAGCTGGAGGCGCTATCGCCGCCCCAGCGGCGCACGCCGATGTGCATGATGCCGGATATGCCGCTGTCGGTCCATTCGGTGAAGGGCGAACAACAGACCCCATTTCCGGTGAATTCGTTAATTCCGTATATGAGCGGGCTGATCGGGTGTTGTGACGCGGTCGCGTCAACGGCGAGCGTGGGAGCGGACGCACCGTACAGCGCTGCGGCGCCCAGAATTAGAAAGGGGAAATGGCGCAGCAACATCAGGATGGCTGGCATTAGCTAAAGTCTATGCCACCTTCGTCGCGAACTTGTCCGCGCCGCGTGGCACAGGACTCGGCCTGTGAGCCTTTTTTCAGCAGCCTCTCAAAGTCGGCGTGTGCCGCCGCTGTTTAGAACGCGTAATCCATCTCGATATAGCCGAACTTGGAATCGTATCCGGTGGGGAAAATCTTCTTCACTACAGGACCGCCTTGCGCGTACCCGAAATAGAGGCCAAGCGCGAGCGCGCGAGTCAACTGAAAGTCACCGCCAGTATCGTAGATCTTGGCGAGACCCGATAGGCCGTTGGATGGCCGGCCCAGAAAGCCGAAGGTCCAGGGTTGAAACGCTCCGCCTCCGCCGTACCACAAGTCGTGGCTGTTGGAGAGCCACACGTCGTGGAAGTCACTGCGGAACGTGACGCGCTTGAATGGGCGCAGGATCAACTCGCCGAACAGGTCGCTGTTGTTCATTTCGTTGTAGAACGGGAAGCGAGCATAAATGCGCGGCGTGGGCAGCATGCTGAAGAACGTGCCGTGGGTATTGTCATTGGGGTTGCCATCGCCGCTGGACCAGAACATGCCACTGCGGAGCCACGGCCTGAGGCTGCCGAATCCTTTGGGCTGGAATCCCGCTTCGCCATTAGCCGCGCCCGATTTCTGTCTTTCCGTGCCCCAGGTCCCGGTCTGCGCGGCGCCCCATCCCAGCAGGTCGAAGATGCCGGCGCTGGTGGTGACGTCCTGAATATAGTGGGCTCCGAACGTGGCGATGTTGATGCCGCCGAAATCGTGAGCTTTTGCCGCCGCCGAGCGGTTGTCGGTCTTCACCACCGGGCGGTCATCGTTGTAATACATCGCGAAAAAGCGCCATTCGCCATTGCTGTGGCCGTAGCCGAAATCCCGAGTGACGGATGCATACGCGAACGGCGTTTTCACCCAGCCCCATCCATCGGTCTGGAAAACGCCACGCGTCGGGATTGCGCCCACCGCGGTGAAGTTCCATCCGTTCGAAGTCCAGTCGTAATGGCCCCCGTCGAAGCTGCGGCGAACGTCGGAGAATCCGAAGGTGCCGATGAGGTGCTGCTGGATGCGGCTGGCCCGCAACGCGGTGAGCGTAGGATCTTTCGGCTGGCCCTCCATGCCGTCGGCGAATTCGAATCGCCCTAACTGAACGCTGGTGTTTTCATCCTTTATGCGGAAATATCCCTGTTTGACGAAGAAACCGGCCTCGTTCGGATTTTTATTGCTGGCCGCATAGTAGGAGGCGCCGAGGCCGTACTGTCCGTATGGCGAGCCCTGCACTGCGCCAGTGGGGAGGCCCAGCAACACGGGAGCGGCGAAATCGAGCATCCAGTCGTACTTTGCCGCCTTCTGTGAGAACGCCAGTTGGAAAAGCGTGCCCGAGAAGCCATAGTTGCTCTGGCCCGGTCCCTGGAAGAAGTCCCAGAACTCATAACGCTCCATTACGCTGCCTGACACAGTGACAGAGCCGATGTGAAGCGGCTCGGAATCCGTTTGCTGCGCACTGATCGTTACGACACCGGCAATAATCCCAAGCGCACACACACAGACACACCTCATGCACAATCTCCTTCGAGGAATGAGCTCCTGGTACCGCCCCCAGGCGAGACCCTGCCGCGAGAATATTGCTCGATTCTACGGGCGTGTCGCGGTGAAGTCCATAACATGTTTCTATGAGTTGCTCGCGGCTTCGGCAGGCTGCTGATGAATCCAAAGTCCGCTCGTTCACGCGCGCGGTCCGGAACTCTGCTTCGAGTTGCGAGCGTTTACCGAACCCCAACAGTGATGGAGCAGGACCTAAGACCTACGCGAGACCTACCCGCCCGCACGGCTGGCCGTGGTGTGCTGCTCCAGTACGACAACGCCGGTTTGATGATGCGCGCGACAGCATGCACTCACGCACGATACCAGGATCTTTCGGTTGAAAATACCAACGGGCTGGTATGGTCAACCCGACGCTCCTGCGATAACTTTGCAGCAGGTGATTGGTGATGTGCATTTCGTTGGCGATGCTCCCGCATGCATACGAAATGCAGTCGAGGTGATGTCGTGAGAGTAACAATGCTATTCGCGTCCTGCGTGACTATGGCACTTGCCCTTCCCGCCCTCGCCGATTCGAGGGTCAGGATTGGCACGATGCCCGCGCTGTATGAACCGCCCGAGTCAATGTATAGCCAGCCGGTGTCAATGTCGGGCTTCCACTTTGAGGCGAATGAACAGACTGGCCGTGTTCGCGTGGTCGTTGATTATGACGCTCCCATTCTCAACCCACATGTCTACGATCCGGGGCCGGGTACCACCGAAGCGGAGATTCCGGGCCTCACCTGGAACGCCGCAACACGTTCGGTGGTTTACACCGTCAACGGGCAGAAGACTGTGTGCGCTGCCGCGCGGCCGGGCAAAAAGTTGAAGCTGCAGAACACCGGAGCCTGCACAGTCACCGCTACCGAGGGTGACCACGTGAACGACAGTGGCGACCACATTAAAGTGATCGAGACCTGGTTTGAGGTGCACTGACCGGCCGGCCTTGCCACCCACCAGACCGGCGTCAGGCTGCCATCCTGGCGGCCCGCTGCCCCAGCCTGGCTGAGGGCCACCGCCATGCCGGGCACCCGGTTACGTGGACCTGACTCCCAGCTTGCGCAGGATGGTCATCATCGGGCACCAGTTGGTGAAGGCCGACTGGAACAGATTCAAGCCTACAAACACCGTGAACAGGAACCAAGCCGGGTGTGCCCAGTAGCCGAGGGCCACCGACAGAAGGACAAAGAAACCCGCGATCAGACGGAGCCAGCGTTCCACGTTCATCAGACTTTCCTCCTTCGATTCACGACGAAATAAACGATGGGCACGGTCATGCGCGACAGCCCCAGCGAGGCGATCTCGCCGGCCATGAGCGCGATGGCCAGGCCCTGGAAGATCGGGTCGAACAGGATCACCGCAGAGCCCACCACCACCGCTGCGGCAGTCAGCATCATCGGCCGGAACCGCACTGCCCCGGCATCGATCACCGCTTCATCCAGTGGCATGCCTTCGCGCAAACGCAATTCGATGAAATCGACAAGGATGATGGAGTTCCTCACGACGATACCGGCTCCGGCTATAAACCCGATCATCGACGTGGCCGTGAAGAAGGCGTGCAGCAACCCGTGCGCGGGCAGGATTCCCACCAGGGAGAACGGAATCGCGACCATGATCACCAGCGGCGTCACAAACGACTCGAACCAGCCCACCACCAGCGCGTAAATCAGAATCAGCGCAGCGGCAAACGCGATGCCCAGGTCGCGGAACACCTCATAGGTGATGTGCCATTCGCCATCCCACTTCATCGAGTAACGATCGGGATCGGTCGGCATCCCCGCCATGTGCTGCTCGATGGCGTAACCTTCCGGCGCCTTGATCTTCTCCATCTCCGGGCCTAGTTTGAGGATGGCGTAGACAGGGCTTTCCATGACGCCGGCAACGTCGCCAATGACGTAGGTCACGGGCATCAGGTTCTTGTGATAGATACTCTTGTCGACGATGGCCGGTTCGGCTTTCACCAACTCGCTGAGCGCAACCAGATCTCCGGTGCGTCCGGCGACCTTGAGGCTTTCGAGCCTGTCGAGATCGGAGCGATTGGCGCGGTCGAGCCGCAACGTGAGAGGGATGTCCTCTTTCTCGGAATCGACATGCAGCAGGCCCGCTTCATAACCGGACGACGCCAAACGCACGGTGCTCGCGATATCGTCCACGGACACGCCGTTGAGCGCCGCTTTCTCCTTGTCGACGATGAACCTGTACTCCTGCTGGTCGTCTTCCACGTACCAGTCGACGTCCACCACCCCGTCGGTGCTCTTCCACAGATCGCGAATCCTCCGGGCGATGGCGAGCTGGCCTTCCTGGGCGGGCCCATAGACTTCGGCCACCAGCGTTTCCAGCACGGGCGGGCCGGGTGGAACCTCGGCCACTTTGACGCGCGCGCCGTACAGGGCGGCGACCGGAAGCAACCGTTGGCGCACCAGTTTGGCGATGTCATGGCTCTGCAGATGCCGGTCGCCCTTGGGCAGCAGGTTGACCTGGATATCGGCGATGTTCGGCCCGCGGCGCAGGTAGTAGTGGCGCACCAGCCCGTTGAAGTTGAATGGCGACGCCGTGCCCACGTAGGTCTGCAGGTTTACCACTTCCTTCTGTTCGGCGGCGGCGCGAGCGAGCGCGTCGGTAGCGCGGGCCGTCTCTTCCAGCGTCGTGCCGTTCGGCATGTCCACAATCACCTGGAACTCGCTTTTGTTGTCGAAGGGCAGCATCTTCACCTTCACGAACTTCACGTACACCAGCGACATAGAAGCGAGGAGGAGGAAAACGACGCCGCCCAGGAAGCTCCAGCGCAGCCGCGGATTGTGAAGAACGGCGCCCATGAAGACCCGGTACCAGCGGGTGAGCAGACCCTCGCGCTCGCCGTGTTCGCCGGTCGCACTGGGCTTGAGAAGGCGCACCGCAGCCCAGGGCGTGACCATGAATGCCACCAGAAGCGAGAACACCATTGCCGCGCTGGCGCCGATCGGAATGGGCCTCATGTACGGGCCCATCAATCCGCCGACGAAGGCCATGGGGAGAATGGCTGCCACCACAGTCAGAGTGGCCAAAATGGTTGGGTTCCCCACCTCGTCGACGGCCTCCACGGCGACCTCGTATGGCGGCCGGGTGCGGTTCGCGGGCATGCGCCAATGGCGGACGATGTTCTCCACCACGACGATCGCGTCGTCCACCAGGATGCCGATGGAGAAGATCAGCGCGAACAGCGTGATGCGGTTCAGCGTGTAGCCGTACAGATAAAACACCGCCAGCGTAAGGGCCAGCGTAACCGGGATCGCGATAAAGACGATCAGGGATTCGCGGCGCCCCAGCGCGATCGCAATCAGCAGACTCACCGATACGACGGCGATCAGCATGTGAAACAGCAGTTCGTTGGACTTCTCGGCCGCGGTCTCGCCATACTGGCGCGTGATGTCCACGCGCACGTCGGCCGGAATCACGCCGCCCTTCAGGGGTTCAAGCCGCCGGAGCACATTGTCGGCCACCACCACGGCGTTTGTGCCCTTGCGTTTGGAGATGGCGATGGTGACCGCCGGCAGCAATTCCTTTGACGATGTGCCGGACACCTGCATCATGCGGACATATTCCGCCGGCTCCTGGCCGCCATCGGCGACCTCGGCCACGTTGCGCACGAAGACCGGTCTGTCATTTGCCACACCCACCACCACGTTGCCGACGTCCTCGGCACTGCGCAGAAACTCGCCGGTCTGGAGGATGTACTCGCGGTTATTCGCGGCGAATTCGCCCGAGTTCAGCCGGCGGTTGGAGAGTCCCAGCGCGCCCGCCACCTGCAGCGGCGAAACGTGGTAAGCTGCCAACTTCTCCGGGTCCAGCGTTATGCGAATCGCGCGGCGCTGGCCGCCGATCAGAGTCACGGCGGAAACATCGGGCACCTGCTTGATGGCGTCGTCCGCCTGCGCCGCTATCCGCCGCAGCTCGTAATCGCCATATCGTTTGCTGGACAGGGTGAGCGCCAGGATGGGGACGTCATCGATGGAGCGCGGCTTCACCAACGGCTGCGAAGCGCCGGGAGGGATGAGATCGAAGTTGGCCAACAGCTTCTGGTTGAGACGAACGATGCTCTTCTCCTCGTCCTGCCCCACGTAGAAGCGCACAATCGCCGTGGACATGCCGGGGCTCGACGTGGAGTAGATGTATTCCACGCCGGGAATCTCCGACAGGAGCTTCTCCATCGGCTTCGTTACACGCTCCTCCACCTCGCGTGCGGAGGAGCCGGGCATCTGCACGAAGACGTCGATCATTGGGACAATGATCTGCGGCTCTTCCTCGCGTGGCAACTTCCACACTGCAAACGCACCGACGAGCAGCGCCCCCCCGATTATCAGCGGGGTCAGTTTGGAAGAGATCCACACGCGCGCGAAGCGCCCCGCGGGACCAAGGCGGCGAGGACCGTCCATCACCGAGGCTCCACCCGGGCACCGTCCGCGAGTCCTGCGGGAATCGGCACGACAACTCTCTCGCCCGTACCGAGGCCCGACAGAATCTCCACCTGGCCATTCGCCTTTTCGCCGGTAGTGACCAGCCGCGTGCGCGCGGTCTCGCCCTCGGCCACGAACACCGACTGCAACTGCCCGCGGTCGATCAAGGCAGCGGCGGGCAGGGCCATTACCTTCCGCTCGCCCAGCGGAAACCAGGCGCGGCCGAACATACCGGATCGCAACCCGGCGCAGGACGGCAGGTCCACCTTCACGATGTAGGATCGCGACGCGGCGTCCACCATTGGAACTACCTCCGACACTCGCGACGATGCGTCACACGCCGTCCCCTCGATCGCGATACGAACGATCTGGCTCGGCCTGACGCCGCTCACCTTCGATTCATCAACCGAAGCCTCCAGCCGATAGCCGTCCTGGCGCTCGATGGTCAGCAGTGGCATTCCGGGGCTGGCCATATCGCCAACGTTTACCGATTTGGCGGTGACGATGCCGGCGAAGGGAGCGGCCATCCTTCCGTATCCCCGCATGATCTCCGCCCCGCGCCGCTCCTGTTCGGCCTGTTCCATTCTCGACTGCAGTTGCGTACGCTTCGCTCGCGCCATCTCGTAGCTCGCCTGCGCCGCCTTGAGCCGGGCCGACGCTTCGTCGAACTCCTGGTCCGAGATGGACTTCTTCGCGGCCAGATCCTCCATCCGTTTGAACGTCACCTGGGCGAGGTCTAGATTCGCTTTGGCGGCAGCCACGCCGCTCTCCGCTTCCGGGATCGCGTCGGCTACCTCGGCGACGCCGGCGTCGGCCCGTTGGTAGCTGGCATCCAGATCTCGCGTGTCCAGCACTACAAGAGTCTGGCCTGCGCTCACGTGATCGCCCTGTTGCACGGTCACCTGCTGAACGTATCCGGGCACCCGGCTGGCGATGGTGGCGCTGACACGTGCGCGTACCGTGCCGGTAGCTTCATAAGTGGAGGGCCAGACGGCCAGCGCGGTAGTTACCGTTTGGACCGGTACGGGCGCTCCGGCGGGCCCGGATCGTTGCGGCTCTTCCCGGCCACATGACGAAAGCAGGAACAGGGCGGGCACGACAAAGATGTAGGCGAATCGCATTTAGTTGAGGACCTCCGAGTCGGGAGTGAGGCGGCCGGCGGTGAGCTCCAGCATGGTTGCCGCGACGCGCTGGTCGTGAATCGCCGACAAATAGCGCGTGTGAATTTCCAGAACGGCGGTCTCGCTCCGCAGCAACTCGGTCACGTTGCTCATGCCCGCCTCATAACGGTTCCGCGTGATGCGCAGGCTTTCTTCGGCCTCGTCGACAGCGGCACGGGCAACCTCGATGCGCTCCCCGGCGGATTCCAAATCGGCCTTTGCGCGGCGCACTTGCAAGCTCAGAGCGGAGCCAGCGCGCCGTTCGTTCGCTTTGGCGCGTTCCAGCCAGTCTTCTGACTCCGCTATGCGATCCTTGTCCGCGAATCCGTCGAACAAATTCCAGCGCATGGACACGGATGCGAGCCAGTTGGCCCCGCCGCGATCCACGAACCGCTGGCGGTCGGCCTCGAACGCTGCATGAAAACCGACCGTCGGTTTCAGTGAGCCGCGTGCGGTGTCGGCCTGTGTCTGCGCCAGAGCCACAGCCAGCCGCGCTTCGCGAGCTTCCGGACGCTGCGCCGTGACATCGTGCTCCAGCGTGGCCAGATCGGGCGCCTGAATCTTCAGAGGCTCCAGCGCGCTGGTCAGCGAGTGAGGCGTATCCAGCGCCAGCCCCATAGCGTCGTTCAGCGCCGCCCGAGCCACGTCCAGATCCGCGGAGCGCTGAATGCGCTGTTCCTGGACCGCCGCCATGTGCACGCGAATCGACAGGACATCGGCGTCGGTGGACATGCCGGCCTCGTGGATCGATTCCGCTCGTCGGAGATCGGATTCCGCCGAGCGCACCGCCTGTTCGGCCGTTTTGAGGGTCTCCGCCGCTAGAATTGCGTCGTAGTACGCGCGAGTCACATTGGCGATCGTCTCCATCTGCGCACGGCGTTTTTCCTCACCGGACATGTCATGCGACAGTTGCGCGGAGCGTACCGCATGGCGGGTCTGGCCGGCGTCGTACAACGGCTGATCCACCGTTACCAGCGATTGAAAATCGTTCAGAAAATCGGGCCGGTTGAGCGGGCTGAGGTTGAAGTTCTGCTCGCTGAACTGGTGCTGGGTCAGCAACGAGCCGAATACGAACACGGGATTATCACTGCGCGTGAACGACTCTGAATAATTCACCTTCGGAAGCGCGCCGCTGCGTGCCTGCAGGATTCGTTTCTCGGATGCATGCGTGTCCGCCGCGGTGGCGGCGATCGAGGGGTTTTCACGTAGCGCCAGGCGCACCGCGTCCCGCAAAGAAAGGGCATCCTGCGCCCACAAGGACGCCGCGACAAGGAACAGGATCAGTTTTGGCATGATGTGCGTCACTAACGACGATGCAATATCAGGTGGCTGGTGACACTGTCACGTCTCAACCAAAGCTGCATCTTCCTCGACAGCAGCCGGTACAATCGGGATCGGGACTGCTTGTGGACAGACAGCAGGAGATCAAACTGGCGAAGGGGCTGCTCAGCGGAAACGCCGGCGCGTTCGACCGATTTGTCGAGCATTTCCGGACGCGGCTTTTTCAATACACGTGGCTGGTGTGCCGCCAGCGCGAAGACGCGGAAGAGGTGGCCCAGGAGGCGTTGCTTAAAGTCTTTGAGAACGCCGATCAGTTACGGGACCCGGAGCACGTTCGGGCGTGGGTGTTTCGCATTGCGCGCAACGCCTGTCTGATGAAACGGCGCAAGAGTGTTTTTGCGCCGGAACAGGAGTTATCGTTGGAGCAGTTCTTTCCGGCAACCGGGCAGGGCGGCGAACACCGCCATATGGAAATCGCCGACTGGTCGCAAGCGCCGGAAAGGGATCTCTTACGCCAGGAATTGAAGGAAACCCTTGGTGACGCGATCAGCGAGCTGCCGGACACTTATCGCTCCGTGGTGCTGTTGCGAGACGTGGAGGAACTGTCCACCGAGGAGACCGCACAGATTCTGGATCTCAGCACCGACGTAGTCAAGACCAGGCTGCACCGCGGAAGGCTGTCCATCCGACAGAAGCTGGACGAATACATGCGCACATATGGAACATAACCCGGAGAGTTGTAAGGAAGTCTTCGAGCTTTTGTCGCAGTATCTCGATATGGAACTGCCGCCGGAGGCGTGCCGGGAGATCGAAAGTCATCTGGCCGGATGCCCGCCCTGCGTGGAGTTCGCCGAGAGCCTGCGCAGGACCGTGGCGCTCTGTCACGAATACGAACCGGGGGTGATGCCTGGCGCGTTGAGCGAATCCGCCCGCGGCGAGTTGCAGCGCGCGTGGGAGAAAATGCTGGTGTCGCGCGGGGCGGACGGGAAATAGCGGCTACTCCAAAGGCAGTCCGGCTGCCTTGTACGCGGCCATTCCGCCATCAAGCGACCAGACGTTCGTATAACCCATGCGCTGCAGGCTCTCCGTTGCCAGCGCCGAACGAGCGCCGCCAGCGCAGTATAGAATGACGCGCTTGTCCTTCGCGGGAACCGCCGCCTCAATGCGCGCCTCCAGCACTCCCCGGCTTATGTGCTGTGCGCCGGCGGCGTGGCCGTTAGTCCACTCTTCAGTCTCGCGGACATCGATCAGCACATAGTCGGCGTGATCTGCGATCAGACGGCCTAATTCCTTCGTGTCGATATGCCGGATGTGTGTGTTGGCTTCGCTGACCAGGGCGCGAAAGCCCGGATTGGCGGACTTGGCTGTTCCGTCAGCCGGTCCCGGGCCGACTTGTGCGAAGCACGGGAACGCGAACAAACAGCTCGCGAAGACAACAAACTCAATAGTGCGCATTGTAGAGCCCTTCTCAAATGTAGCTCTCTTAGCCGTACATACAGGTTGAAAGCAACAAGACTCCACCATTGCTCTTCCCGAACAATCCCAGGGCGGCCAATCCGCAGTAATCGACGCTGCCAGATCGACGACGACCTTATCGCCCGATGGCTGCGGTGCTTTGAGAGAAAAGGGGGCTTCGGGACGAGGGCAGTCGGTCTCGTGGCGTGGCTGAATGCGTGGACGCGGCCCGATGCTGACTTAGTGCATTCCAAAGAAGCTGAATAGAAGCAGCGCCAGTACCATCAGGGTGATGATTACGCACCGGCGGTCTTTCAGCCGTGCAAGAGCGTAGGGGAGAACGCGACTCGCACGACCGGGCCGCGATCGGCAGCAGCAAGCCCACCTATATGATTCTGCGTCCAGAGTGCGCCCGCATCGACGAATACTCCGGGTATCGTGCGCAAGTCGACCGGTTCGCTACGAAACGCTGCGTGGCCGGCGCTTCGTGTCCATGGCGCAGCACCGTGTTCAGCCAGTCCCCCGGACCCGATCAGACGCGAACTTCTCAGCGGATCAAGCCCTTGCGAACCGCATAGAGGATCAGCTCCGGGAGATTGTGTAAGTGGAGCTTCTGAAAGATGTTGTTTCTGTGCGTCTCCACGGTGGCGAGACTGATATGCAGCAGTTCGGCGATGTCCCGATTGCTCTTGCCGGACGCGAGCAACTGGCAGACTTCCTTCTCGCGCAGGCTGAGCAGATCGTAGCTATCCTCCACCCCGCGGCGCCGCGCCTCCGCCACGTATTCTTCCATGAGCATTCTGGTGATGCTCGGGCTGAAGTAGGCGTTACCCGCGGCCACCGCACGAATCGCCGCCAGGACGTCGGCCTCGGGTGAGGCTTTCAGCAGGTACCCGCGCGCCCCGGCCTTAAGCGCGCGAAGGACGTAGCCCTCGTCGGAATGCATGCTCAGGATGACAATACGGGCGGCCGGGACCTTCTCGGCAATTTGCTGCGCCGCGTCGGTGCCGTTGAGCCGCGGCATCCCCACATCCAGCAGGACCACGTCGGGCTTGTGCCGGATGGCAAGCTCAATCGCCTCGTATCCGTCGGCCGCCTCCGCGATCACCTGAAACTCGCCTTCCCGTTCAAGCAGCGCGCGGAGCCCGCTGCGGATCAGGGCGTGATCGTCGGCGATCAGTACGCGGACACCCATACTAGCAATATACCGATCCCCCGTCCTGCATTGGTCCGTTGGTAGTGTCCGAAATGTGCGTTGACGGGATTGGCGTTGCGCCCTTGCTCAGTTAGGAACTTCTCACATTGCTGCGACAGCTGCCAAGAAAGTTGCCTATGATCGAGGCGATTGCTGTTATACTGTTCGGCGCCGGGAAGCCGAAACGGAAATCACGGGCGTATGTACCTTGGGGTCCGCCTCCGCGCCTGCTCAGGTGGACTGCGCTCAAAGTGGATTACGGTATCAAGTTACCCAGGAGGATATCTTATGGCGCTGGAAGATGAAATCGTTAAGGCGATTGGCGCTCACGCCGTGTGGAAGATGCGGTTAAAAGCGGCAATCGACACCGGGCAGAGTGAGTTTCAGGTTGCTGTTGTTCAGCAGGATAATCAGTGCCCTTTTGGGAAATGGCTTTATGCTGCTCAGGCGAATGTTCGGGCTTCGGCGGATTATAAGAAAGTGCAGGAGATGCATGCCCGGTTTCATAGGGAAGCAGCAAGTGTGCTCGAGCTGGCGTTAAAGGGAAACAAGGCAGAGGCAGAAAAACGCATGGCGGTTGGCGGTGCATTCGCTCAACTGTCGTCTGAGCTTATAGCGGCCATGACGGCATGGAAGGGTGCTCAGAGTAATTCATAGAGGAATGCCGATGCGCGCCCGGTGTCAAGTACATAATCACCCAGAATAAAGTTGCCCGGCCTGCTTGCGCGGCCTGCCACCGCCGTGGGCCTTCCGCGCTCCGGCCATCTTGGGATAGTGCTCCGCGCCATGCCGCTTCGCCGTTGTCGCCCCGCCCTTGTGTCCCAGCACTTCAGCCGCGTTGTTACGC
>Ga0326727_10022224_pt1 | contig 12291 bp, 16 predicted proteins | sample MB2enrmetagenome_FD_207643 | JGI IMG/M metagenome (GOLD analysis project Ga0326727, IMG submission 207643) | Lab enriched peat soil microbial communities from McLean, Ithaca, NY, United States - MB29MY | ecosystem: Environmental > Terrestrial > Soil > Wetlands > Peat | place: USA: New York... | reverse complement strand
TCATCAAAAGAAGACTCTCATTCGTATAAGCTGCCCATGAGGAAGCAGACAGACCATGGTGCCGAACAGGCAAACCGAGATGCTTTTCGCCATTCCCAAAACATTTCCTTTTCTGGAAAGACCGGCAGAGCCGCGCGCGACCGAGACGCTTCGTCACCACGTTATCCGGCATGAGCGAGTTTTCGCGGAACCGGCCGAACTTGAGCCTGAGATGCCTATCGGCGGTGTACTTGGGGAACTGGTGGGAACGTCGCCAGCGATGCAAGGGATCTTCTCTACAATCCGGCAAGTGGCACCCACTTCAGCACCGGTATTGATCTGTGGAGAGACTGGTACTGGGAAGGAGTTGGTCAGAGTTGGTCGCGCGGGAAATCCACAAGTTATCCCCCCTCGGCGATGGTCCTTTCGTGGCAATCAATGCAGCCGTGTTACCGGAGAGTTTGAGAGAGCGAATTGTTCGGCCATGAGAAGGGTGCGTTACGGGCGCGACGGAGCGCCAGGCGGGGTGCTTTGAGCAGTCCCACGGCGGCACTCTGTTTCTTGATGAGATTGGTGAGATGCCAGTATCTATGCAGCCAAAGCTTTTGCGCATTCTCGAAGACTTGCGGGTGCGAGGACTCGGCGGCAAGAGCGAAATTCCTGTGGATGCGCGTGTGCTCGCCGCCACCAGCCACTCCGTGGCAGCACGCTTGCGAGAAGAAATCTACTATCGACTCAGCGTGTTTCAAATCGTGCTTCCTCCACTCCGTGAGCGGCGGGAAGATATTCCGCTCATTGCAGAGGTCATGATCCAGACTCTGAACAAGAAGCACGGCGCCCGGGTTACGGGTATCGATTCTGATGTGCTGGACCTTTTTAGTACGTATGATTGGTTCGGCAATGTAAGGGAGCTACGCAACGTGATCGAGCGGGCTACAATCGTCGCGGGCGTTGGCGCGATTCGGCTGCATCTCCTCCCTTCTCCCAGCCTCGATATGAGATCCGGCCGTAACACACCAAAACCGACCGGCAGCAGCCAGGGTCAAGTCACGCTTCAGCCTGGCCAGTCGCTCTCGCACGCCGAAGCAGCCTACATCAAACTTACCCTCGAGTATGTGAACAACAGCCGGAAGCGTGCGGGCGAAATTCTGGGGATCAGTCTTCGGACGCTGCAAAACCGTATTGGTGAATCCCGCAAAGAATCGAGGGTTGGAACGATCGGCTCACCTTCAAGCAGGCTCGAGGGTGGCGTTCGCGGCAGAGATCCGGATGCTGCGTCATGTGGGCGGGCGCGAGCGGCGGTTCCGGGTGTGGAAGATTCGACATGAAGATAGGTAAACGCCCTTCGGCGTTCCACGTGTATTTAATCAGGCCCTCGAAATACGATGACGACGGGTTTGTGATCTGGCACTGGCGCGGAGTGGTGCCGAGCAACAGCCTTGCGTGCCTTCACGGGTTAACGGAGGATGTGCGGCAGCGCGGTCTTCTGGGCGACGTCGAGATACGGACTCATGTGATCGACGAGTCGGTGAGGAGGATTCCGCTTGCCGAGATCGCGCGGCGGAACCGGGAGGCTGGTTGCCGAGCGCTGGCCTGCCTGGTGGGCGTGCAGACCAATCAGTTCTGTCGGGCAGCCGATATCGCGCTTTCTCTGCGCCGGGAGGGCGTGCCGGTGATGGTCGGCGGCTTCCATGTAAGCGGGATGCTCGCAATGTTTCCAGGGGTGTCGCGGGAGATACAGGAACTACTGGACGCGGGCGTCAGCGTAGTGGCTGGCGAGGTGGAGCACCGGTGGCACGAGTTGCTGCGGGACGCCTGGGAGGGCCGTCTGCGGCCGATTTACCGGCTTATTGACGATCCGCCGGATCTGTGCGACGCGGCGTGCCCGCCGGCGAGCCGGGAGGCGACGCGGCGGTTCGTGAACGCGAACTACGCCACGATCGATTGTAGCCGGGGCTGCCCGTTCCAGTGTTCGTTCTGCACCATCATCAACGTGCAAGGGCGCAAGACACGCTACCGGTCGCCCGTGTGCGTGACGACCGTGATCCGCCGGGCGTACCGACAGTCGGGTATTCGGGTTTACTTCTTCACGGACGACAACTTCGCGCGGAACCCGGCTTCCGGTCAGATCCTGGACGCGCTGATCGCGATGCGGCGCGAGGAGGGGATCGCGATCGAGTTCATGATGCAGGTGGATGTGCCGGCGTACCGGATGCCGGGATTCGTTGAGAAGGCGTCGCAAGCGGGTTGCTTCAGCGTGTTCATCGGGATGGAGAGTCTGAACCCGCGGAATTTGGCGGATGCAGGCAAGATACAGAATCGCACCGAAGAATACGGAACGGCGATCCGGGCATGGCGGAAGGCGCGAGTGCGGGTGCAGGTGGGCTATATCATCGGGCTGCCGCACGACACCGAGGCAAGCGTGGGAGAGGACGTGGAGCGACTGATCCGGGAGGTGCAGCCGGACCAGGCGAGTTTCTTCATGATGATCCCGCTGCCGGGTTCGGCGGATCACAAGCGGCTGGTGGAAAGCGGGGTGGCGATCGACCGGGACTATAACAAGTACGATTCGTGCCACGAGACGATGCCGCACGCACACATGAGCGGTGAGGAATGGATGCGGGCGTATCGAGCAGCGTGGCGACGTTTCTACAGCCTGGAGAATATGAAGGCGATCCTGGGGCGCGTGGATTCGGCGAACTACTGGGATGTGTTACGGAACTTCTGGTGGTATAAGTACGCCGTGGCGGCGGAGGGCGCGCATCCGATGATGACCGGCTTTTTCCGATTGAAGGATCGCACGACGCGGAGGCCGGGTTTTCAGCCGGAAGGCCGGATGGCGCACCTGCGGCGGCGGATTCCGGAGGTCCTCGGGCTACTGCGGTCGGCGGCGGGGTTGGTGCTCGAGATGGAGGAGTTGTGGCTGGCGACGCGGCGGGTGGGCGAGACTGAGACCCTTGTGCTAGAGGAACTGGCGCGGATACGGTCCGGAATGTGCCGACGGTTGCGGGTTTCTGAGCTGCGAGCGGCATACCTACGGGCGAAGGCGCAGCTGCCGTCGATCAAAGTACCATCACGCTTGAGCCTGTTGTGGGAACAGGTCGCGCTGTTCCGGGTGAACCAACTGAGCGATTCGCGGCGGGACCTGACGAGATTCTGGATCCGCGTGCGCTGGCGGCTCCGGCACCGGCGGATTGAGGCACTGCTGCGGCTGGACCAGATCGCACTGAATGCCTACCGGGAGCTGCGTCTGGCATCGGGGTTCCTAATGGCGCTGGTGACGAAGGCGGATTGATTGGCTTGACGTCGAGTATGAGCCGAACGCCGACTTACAGATCCGCCAAACGGAAAGCCGGTAAAAGTTGCGAATGCATGTGGTGCACAGAAATCAAACCGGGGTTCGATGCTCCGATCCACACACAGACGATTCACGTTTAATGGGATAGCCGTAACCGCCTGACGAAAATGGCACCAGGCGAGTTTCAATTCGACCCAACCCGACCGCTCCGGTTCAAGAAACGGGAAAAACCGGCAACGGACGAGGCCGCCGAATACCGATAGGCATCCACGGAGGGCATGACCAAGGGCGCGGTATCACGTGGCATCTCCGGCGGCTCCTGAGCTGGCACTTCAGATTTCGTCTCCGTCGGCGACTCAGAAGCCACGGCTGGAGCCGGTTCGGCTGGCTGCGCTGCTTGCGCTCGGGCTCCGAGCCGGCGTCCTGTTTTTTCGCCCCAGCCGCCCGGCACGTTTCCCGGAATGACACGTGGAGGAAATCGCGCAAGCGGCCTACGTCCGGGGCAGCGAGAGCATCTCCCCTGAGCCCGAAAAAGAGCTTTCCGCCATAACTCTGCACGGCGCAGCCGATGCCCAATTCATAGCCGGTGGGCACCTGCGGACAATAGACAATCATCCGCCTCCCAGCCACAAAAAAAAAGGCACTGATTGGGATAGGGGGAAGCCTCACGGCTCCTCCCCTCCCACACCACCGGACATGCGGGTCCGCATCCGGCGGTTCGGCGGGTTAAGCGATAGAATTGTGTCCGATTTTGAGGGAGTGTCCCTACAAAAGTCCCTAACAGTCCGAGACCGGTTTTTGGACAACCCTTCGCCGCAGGGGTGAAGTTCAGTGGATCATCCCGGCGATTGCGTCCCCTTCCTTGCTTACGACGTCCTTGGGGAGCGCCAGATACCCTAGTGCGGCGGCCTGCCTTTGGCCGGGGCCCAGCATCCATTTCAGAAAACCCGCGATCGCGTCCCGCTTCGTGCTGTCCGCAAAATGCGTGGGAACGACAAACCACGTGAACGATGCGATTGGGTAAGCACCCGCTCTTGGAGGGTCAACGATGGAGACCTTGAAGTCATTGCCGATCTCCACCGAACGGCTCGCGGCCATCGCCAGGCTTTCCAGGCTGGCGGCCACGAACTCGCCGTTGCGGTCGCGCACTTTCCCAAAGTTCAGATGGTTCTGCAGCGCATAGATGAATTCGACATACCCAATCGATCCTCCCAATTCCTTCACGAGTTGGGCCACGCCGTCGTTCCCGTTTGCGGCCCTGCCGATGGGCCACTTGGGAGCCAGGCTGGAGCCCACCTGAGCCTTCCACTCAGGGCTGGTTTTGGACAGGTAGTCGGTCCAGGCATAGCTGGTGCCGCTGCCGTCGGCTCGATGAACCACGACGATGTCCAGATCCGGAAGGCGCAGGCCTCGATTCGCCTTATGCAAAACAGGATCGTTCCATTTCCTGATCTTCCCGAGGCAGGTTAACGATGGGCACCACAGCGCCCACAACGGATGGGAAAAACAAATACTTCCCCTCTTCAGTGGGCGCGAGCTCGCGAATAGCTTCGGGACTGTCCGAAGCAGCAAAATCCACATCGCCGTTGAGTAATCTGCGAATCCCTGCCTCCGACCCGATTGAATCGTAAGTTATCTCCAAATTCGGATTCTCACGCCTGTAATTCGTGAACCATTTTGCATACACCGGATACGGGAATGTGGCTCCGGCCCCTGTCAAAATTGTCGCAGGTTGTGGCAGAGGGGCTGTTCGTGTTGGCACTTCGCCCTGCTCTAGCGCTTCCGCCAGGTGTCTCGCAATCTGTTTCGAGAGATCCTTGGATACGTCCTCGGACCTGGCCCCCGGCGTTGCCAAGTACGACCAGACCGTCGCGCCCCGTGGATCGCGCAATTCTACAGAGAGGTAGCCCGTATAGACAGGCGTTCCCGTGGAGGGCCGCGTACCCGACCGCGACCGAGGGTAAAGACTACGGTAACCCTTGATCCAAATCTCCCCGCCACCGCCAAGTATCGCGTCCGCCCTGGATTCGCCTGAAACGAGCGATATCGAACTAATCTTTCGGAGTTCCGCGATCACGTCCTGCCGCAGCTCTTCCGCCCCTACCTTGGTGACGAACGATTCGACGTACAGCCGTTTGATGGCTCCCGGTTGTCTAGGCTGCCAGCCGGCCACTGAGCCAGCTAGTGCGCAGCAACAGGCAAATCGGAGAATACATTTCGGCTGGGACACGCTCATCATCGTCGGTTTCCTTCATCCTGACATCGAACCGCAGTTCTCACAAGCGAGCGGTGTTTATTTATCTTGCGGACCAGGGATGCAGCCCAAGCTCCATGTGCAGCCGCAGACTCTCGATCCAAACCGGCCCGCGGGCTTGGTTGAACGCCAGGTTGTTGTCGTGCTGCAGATCGAGGGTGGCGAAGAAACCGCGGAACAGTCTGGCGCTGTAATAGCTCTCCCAAACATATTCCGGCGCGTAATCGAGCCTGCCGTCACGGCTGGGAATGGATCTCCTCGAGCGCGCAGCTGATGAGCAATTCTTCGACTTGTCCGTTGGCGAGAGCTTCGAGCGTCTCCTGCGGCCCGGCTACCGCCAAGCCGCGAGCGCGATACTGCTGCATCAGCCGGTCCACCTTTTCCGCGCCAGTCCTGGCTTCTTGCTCCTGTAGCTTTTCGAGGGTCGCGGTCAGGACATCCTGGCCGGAACTATGAATATCGAGTTTCATGACCCCCACCATGTAGACCATCTCCTGAGGCAGCTGTTCTTGAAGGAGCGGAATCACAACCTGATCTCCGGCAAGGATGATGTGACTTACTTTGTCTTCGCGGACAATTTGAGACAGGCGTTCAATGACCTCTTTGGCGTGCTCCTGGTGCGCGTTTCCCACACGCGCTGGTAGCGGGCTTGCGACCATCCACCAACCTTAACTCGGTGAGCTTTCTTGCCTTTCACTTCCTCCGCGCTGATGACTTGGCCAAGCCCGAAAACGAAGATACGAGCCGTGTTCGTATCCGTAAGCACTGGTTTCACAGGATCTTGTGTCCTTGACCGAGACGCCAGGCCGCCAAAGCTCGTGCAGAATCTGTCGCCCGCGTGTGCAAAGCCCGCATCGGGAGCCATTCGTTAACGCGACATTCAACTATTAGCAATAGTGGATCTTTGATGCTCGATGGCCTGTGGCTTTCTGGGACAAAGGTGGTGCGGCGCGAGACTAGAGAGATCGCCCGCAGTTTTTGATTGATGACGATACGGAGCGCAACCGGTGGTAGGCAGGCCTCTGGGACGACTGGCAGTGCGCGTGCTCTCCCGGTTTTGAGACTGACTATGCCTTGCTTCCTTCTCCTCGTCATCCTGCTGCTTCCGCGCGTCGCGCTAGCGCTTATGTGGTTCCTCTCGACCTATTTGCAGCGCGCATTCCACGGTGGGCTGGTGCTGCCGGTAATCGGCTTCATTTTCCTGCCGCTCACCACGGTCGTATACGCATGGGAACTCAACAGCGGTATGCCGACCGTGGGAATCAATCTTTTGTGGCTGTTGATCGCCGTGATAATCGATCTAGGCGGACTGGGCGGCGGCGCCCATCGCCAGTCGCGGCGCTGAGTTGCCCCTATCGGTAGCTTATGTCTCGATTGGGTGGGACTGCAGTGTGCAACGGCGCGGAACACCCATGAGTGCGACATGAACGCTCAAAATTGCACGTTACAGAACTTTACTGGAGCGCGATCTCACATCGCACGAATTTTTTGCGGGCACATTAGGCCCATGTGAGAAATATTAGACAGACAGCGTATATAACGCAGATTCATCCTGCATCCTAGGGTTGGTGATGTAACAACCGCTTCCGAACTGATCTTGTTGCACCAGCTGAGCGGAAGCAGGTCCTGACCTCTCTCCCGCCTACGTGGAGTCTGTGCAACGGATTAGTCCTAAATCGTCGTGAGGCTACTTCGTGAGGAATGCCTGTACGGCCCCACGGTCCTCGATGCTGCTCCTACCGCACATTGTGGGAGTTTTTCGAAACGCGGCGAAGGCGCTCAGGACCGTTCCAGGCGTGCCAGTTCCTGCGTGTACAGCGGATTGTTCGGAAACTCACGGGCCAGACCGGCGAGCAGGTCCCGGGCCTGGTTCTTGTCGCGCTCCCGCAACGCCGCCACGGCCAGCAGTAGGCGCGCGAACGGCAACAGGTAGTGACCTTTTTCGGCGGTAAGCTTCAATTTCTCGATTCCCAGCGTGCGATCGGTTTGCCCGCCGCCAACCTTCAGCAGCCAGCGCACGGGCGCGGGCTTCATGCTCAACATGTAGTTTTCCACGCCGACAGCGATCCACGCATCGTAATAATCCGGACGTATGGCCAGCAATTGTTCCGCCATGCCGCGCGCCACTTTCATCTCCTTGAACGAAGGGATGTATCGCTTTTCGATCAGAGCGAGGTAGTCGGAACGCAAGCCGTGGCATAGCACGGCGGCGAAACGGGCGTTGGGATCTTGCGGCGCGGAGCCGGCGAACGCAATTGCCTTGCCCAGTGCCGCCTCAAACTTCTGCTTTACGCCAGGGTCGGCCGTTAGCTTGTGGTCCGTGGAGAAATGATCGTTGTGAACGAAAAACTCCGACTGCAGGATGTGGAGCCGGTCGAATTCCGCGAACAAGTAGGCCGCCGCGTCGGAAGCGGGACCCATGGGATCCTTGGGATGTAGCTGCTCCCACTCGGCGAAGGTTTGGTGCGCCTGGTCGAATTGCAAGTTATACATCTGCCGGTAGCCGGCATCGAGGAGGGTCGGCTCTGCGCAAGCGCCCGAAACCAGGTACAGCGCGAAAGTGAGCAACGAGGCCCGTGCAAATATGCGTTCCATTAAACTGAGGCGGTGAAACAAAGCCCTAACTAAGCTGACAGGCACCCCATTCATTGTCTGTTCAAAAGTGCTCACATACATCGTTTTAGGCTGATTCAGCGGCGGCCGCTTAACATCGTGATGCCGCTCGTTCACGGATGCGAGTGGTCCGAGCACTGCGCGCCGTACTGCCTATGACTCGCTCCGCAATGGGCGCTCGCCATAAAGGCAGATGAGCAATTTTGAACAGACTACACACTACGGATCTGCTAGCTTAGAGGGCGCTTTTGACGAGCGAACTTCGCTGAGGCCGAACAAGAGATCAAAAGTACTTTTGGCCAGGCACAGCGGGAGCGTGTCCAAAGGGGTGCGGTTCGGAGGAAGTGCTGTTTTTAGGTTAGAAAGGGTGCCGGCCTTGTCGGACCGGCATCCCCGCGCCCTGCCCAACCTGAGCCAGTTGGATTGATCAGCGTTGATCAGGTCGAATCCGAAATCGGTGTTTCAAACAGGCCATCAACACCTGATAGGAATGGGAGTCACTCTGCGAGATGTGGTCGAGCCCTACGATACCTTGGGGCGGCCGGACTTGGCCGACCAGCAGGGAACCGTTTTGAGTGGAAAGTGTGTCGAAACAAAAAGGAGAGACCAGATGAAACCGAGCACGAAGGATCAGATTCAAGGCGACCTTCACCAATTGAAAGGCAAAATCAAGGAGAAGGCGGGACAGGTCACGAGCAACCCCAGCCTAGAGCACGAAGGTCAAAACGAAAAACTTGCCAGAAAAGTCCAAAAGAAAATCGGCCAGATTGAAGATGTGATCGAGAAGTAAATGAGCCCGGTCTCGGCCCAGCGGTACGTGGCTCCGCCTGAGACTGACGATTGTCAGATTACTCCGTCACCTGGGAGCTTAGCTAACGCCGACGAAAGAGACCAGCCGTGAACAAGACCTTTGGGATTATCCTGATTGCGCTTGGGCTTTTTGGTCTTGCATGGGGAGGCTTTACGTACACGACTAGGGAAAAGGTCGTTGACATCGGACCGATTCATGCTACTCGCGACAAGACACATCATGTGCCGCTGCCTCCGATCGCCGGCGCGGTGGCGCTTATTGGCGGCATTCTGATCTTGATCGCGGGTAGGAAGGAATAGACTTCCGCACAGCCTACTGCCAGCTAACGTTTAGAAGAAAGGATGATCTACAATGTTGATTCTGGTTATCATTTTGTTGTTGGTGTTAGGTTGCGGTGGCGGCTACTATGGCCATAGCCGCTGGGGTTACGGTGGCGGTGCTGGCATCGGGCTAGGCACCATATTACTGATTCTCCTCGTAGCTTACGTACTGGGCGTTTTCCACTGAGGCTACGCCAGCCTCTCAGTCCCCGAGATTCTCTTCGGGCAGCCCTGCTGACCGTCAATCGGTGGATGTGGACTTTGGAAGATATACATATCCCACCGACCGCTCAATCGGTAAGCCATACTTGCCGTGACGTCTGGAGACAGGGACACACCTCAAAAGTCATCTTTTTGTCCACTCAGCGTGAGGCGCGACTTCCAGTTCAACTAGCGCTGTGGCCTTGGTCCTGACGGACGCATGCCGTCTCAGTGAACCTGACACCTCTTCCCATTCCGCCCGCCGTCCGTTAAGTCTTGCTATCTGAACGCGCTTTGCGATGCCGAAGAATTTGAGGATTCTAATCTGAATCCATGAGAGGTCGAACTCGTACCAGGCGAGTCCGTGGCGCGCGGACGTGGGGTGTGCATGGTGGTTATTGTGCCACCCCTCGCCGGAGGTGATCAGGGCGATGAGCCAGTTGTTGCGGGAGTCGTCGGGCGTTGCGAAACGGCGACTGCCCCACATGTGCGTTGCGGAGTTGACCAGCCAGGTGATGTGCAAGCCCACGACGACACGCAGGAAAATTCCCCAAAGCACGAACGGAACTCCGCCGACGGCAAACAGCAGGATTCCAAGAACAATCATGGGAACCCAGTGATAGTCGTTCAGCCAAACATAGAAGCGATCTTTCGCCAGGTCGGGCGCGTATCTTGACATGAGTGGCGTATCATTGTGCTTGTTGGGCCCAACCACAAGCCAGCCTATGTGAGCCCACCAGCCACCGTCGCGCGGTGAATGCGGGTCACCCGGTTGGTCCGACTTTTGATGATGGATGCGGTGAGTCGCCACCCAGAAGATCGGCCCCCCTTCGAACGTCAACGCGCCGCAGACAGCGAAAAAGTACTCCAGACCCAACGGAACCTCGTATGACCGGTGAGTATGCAGCCGGTGGTAGCCCATGCTGATTCCCAGACCGGTGCACATCCAGAACAGGAAGATCGCCGCCGCAAAGGCCGGCCAACTGAAGGTGAACAGCGCGGCTATCGCACCGAGATGGAAAATGGCGAATGCGATGACGTTAGTCCAGTTGATTTTTTGGCCTGCGCGGTCAAGACGTTGAAGACGACCCATAGATCAGCTCAATTGTGCCCCATCGCGTCCAAAAATGCTTTGGGCTCGGCGGGCATTGCAGTCGCTAGGACCTCTGCTGCCGTTCCCACTTCAAGACGGCGCACATTCGATGGCTGAACTTGCAGTTTCGGCGATCCACGCAGCCAAGGCATCGGGGTAAAGGACGATTTCCCGACGGGAATAGCGCAGGTAACCTTGCTTCCGAAACTGATTCATATAGGAGGTGACGTTTTCGCGCGAGGTGCCGATGTACCGTGACAGCAGCTCGTGAGTAAATGGCATCATCCGGATGGATCCATCTCCCTCCTGGGTGCCCAGCCGTTCGGAGAAGTGGATGAGCGAGCGGGCGAGCCGCCGCGCGATGTTGTCGATCGAAAGGCTTTCGATGCGGTGAGCGAAATTGACGGTTCGCTGCGCGGAAATCTGTAGCAAAGACACAGCAAGGCGCGGGCGCTTCGTCACGAGGTCTTCCACAGCAGAAACAGGCCAGCTCATCAACTGGGCGCTTTCGAGGGCTGTAGCTTGTTCAGAATGGCGATGACCGTTGACGAAAGCCGACTCGCCAAACAACTCGTCGGGCCGGATGATTTCCAGCAGTATCTCCCTGCCGTCTTCCGCTATCTGCGAGAGCTTGACCTTGCCCGCAGCTATGAGAAAAATATTCGTCGAAGGCTGATGAGGACCGTAAATGACCTCGCCTTTCGGGTACTCCACGGTGGCTGAGACCGGTAAATGTGCTAATACATCCTCAAATGGTGCCCGATATGCCGACGCTGCAAAACTGGATGCCATTGTCTTCTCCAACAGTGATTTTGAAGTTGTTGCCGATCGTATTGCCGGACGCACCCGCCCACCAAAACGGCCTCCGTTGCGACTTCCAAGAGCATGCGACCCACAAATGGAGCGAGTCCGTCTCCGCAGAAGACTTTCCCGCCGATGAAACGACAGTACTATAACCCAACAAAGAATAAAGTCGAATCCCTGAAGGAGTCTGTTCAAAATTGACCACTCTGGACTAGTTGTAGCTGGCCGAGGACCGGTCAGCGTCTGCACACGTGTACTTGATGCGGCCTACACTCTCGCCCTATTTCGGATGTGCAAGCCAACAGCCAAACTGACGCTGCTTTCAAGCCACGCTACGACCTCTGAAGAAGTGCACCACCAAAGAAATCACCGCTATTATTAACAGGAGGTGAATCAACCCACCGGCAACGTGGAACGCGAAAAGCCCCAGCAGCCACATTACAAGCAAAATGACAAACAGCGCCAGAAACATCGAAATCTCCTTGTGCGTTCAGGGCTTCCGCCCGTCACGCGGTGGATTGTTATGCTCCGGCCGAAAATGTACGGCCTGAGGCGGAAGTGAAAGGCCTTCTGTCTGGTTGGCGTGGATAGCGACTGTTCTCGGTTGGGGTCAGCGGAAATTCAACGAGCTTTTGTTCTCTATGCAGGCAGTTGAAACAGATAATGTTTCGTACCTGCAGCCAGTAAGTCTTGGCTGGCGACCCACGGAGCCCGGCGATCGTTTGGGCGACATCCTCTGGGCAGTTCATCCATCCGCTCAATTCCTCAGTTTCGTCCTCATGCACAATTCTCAGCTGGTATTCGCTACCGTGCTCGTGCGTCATGTGTTTTCTCCCTGCAGCTACGTAGCCTTTGAGTACTCCCTGACTCTGATGGACTCTTCCCTGCGGCGGAACGATGGTTCGCTCGCATTGAACC
>Ga0326727_10022223_pt1 | contig 12291 bp, 14 predicted proteins | sample MB2enrmetagenome_FD_207643 | JGI IMG/M metagenome (GOLD analysis project Ga0326727, IMG submission 207643) | Lab enriched peat soil microbial communities from McLean, Ithaca, NY, United States - MB29MY | ecosystem: Environmental > Terrestrial > Soil > Wetlands > Peat | place: USA: New York... | reverse complement strand
CCATCGCCGTCACAACAATCTGGTTCGGACTCAGCGTCACCGAGTTGAGCATGTTGGGATCGGACAGATACACGCGGCGCAGGCGGCTCCGCGTATTCAGAAACAGGGAGTGCCCAACCGTCACGTGCAGCATCTCCGCCCCGGACGTCACCCGGCTGATGCTGCCCGAAGCGCCCGGAATGGGTGACCCGGCGATGTTGGAGACAGCAGCCACCTCGGAAACCGCCGCGGCTTGCGCGGCACAGGCCACAGACAGCGCCACCGTCGTCAGTACGGCCGCCGCCGCCGCAACTCCTGCTCGCGCCATCGGGAATGCCGATTTTTTTGGGTCCTTGTACATTTTGCGTCTCACTGGAAATCGTCCATCCTCTGTGATTTGCCCAGGATGGTCTCAACCGAATATGTCTTGATTACAGGCGGTTCCGGCGGTTTGGGAGCTTCCTTCACCGGGGGCGGCTCGATTCCCGACAGTTGTGCCAGAAGCGCGGGTGGCCCTTTGAACTCCTCACGGTCAACTCCGTTTCTCAGTACAAAATGGACCGTGCCCTGGTTGCTTGCCAGTACGACCCGTTCCGCATCTTCCGGCTTTACCAGCAGTGTCACCACAGTCGAAACGGTCGCTTTGCCTTCGGGATCGGGCTCGGTCTTCTGCCCGGCCGACAGCACCTCCGCGTCCTGCAGCACCGTGAACGTCACTGGGTCCGGTGAGTTGCTCGTATGCAGCGTCACCAGAACGTCCACGTGCGTGCCGGGAAGCAGAAACCCGGCCACCCCGATTACCTCGTCGGTGCGCAGCGCGATCAGCCGCATGCCGCTCGGGATCTTCGCCGTTATGCCGATGCCGGACCCGGGACTGGACAACTGCCGCTCCAGAATCGGCTCCCCTTCCGACAGGGGATACAGTACGATGCGCCCGATCAATGCGCCCGGCGTGGTGAATGCCCCGTTCAGCGGCACCGATGCCGGCCAATCGACCATGCGCAGGTTCTCCGCCCGGATCACCTGGTCGGCCTCCAGGTTCGCCGCCGCCGCCACATACTGGCTCTTCGCCGGCGGTGGCGCCGGTCCGCTTTTCTTCGCAAACTTCGCGCTCAGCCAGAGCGTAAACACGCCCGAAACCAGAAGCGCGATGATAAATGCGGAGGTGAGCCGACGATTCATTTCCCTGCACCCCTACTTATGCAACCTGAAAATACAGCGTTAATATGCACCCGCCGGCGATCGCCAACGCATATGGCAACCGCAGGGTTCGCGCATTCGAGATGTTGAGGTCCGGATGCGGTTGCAGCCCCTTGCTCCGGTGGTGCGTGAACAGCTCGCCCACATTCATCAGAGTCTCTTGCAGCTTGCCGCGCACCAGCGCCAGGCCTACCGCCATCACTCCCCCGGCGATCGCCGTCAGCGCCAGGATGGTTGCTATGTGGTCCATGCCGGCGATGCATCCCACCGCCATGATCAGTTTCACGTCCCCGGCCCCCATGCCGCCTGCCAGATAGAACACCAGAAACACCAGCCCGCATATCGCTCCCGCGGCCAGCGCACTGAGCATCTGCCTCCATCCGCCCAACGCCAGATGCAGGAATAGTCCAATCAGGAACGCGGGTAAGGTGACAGCGTTGGGCACCCGCCTGCTCTTCACATCGAAGACGGAGCCTACAATGGCGCAGGCGGTGGCGGTTGCCGGATATGTCAGTTCCGATTGAAACAGTGTCATCGTGCGTTCCCGGTGGGGTCCTGAGAGGGGCGTTATGGCATTGCAATTTTCGTTGTGGTAATGCGCTAAGGTCCGTGGTCTAACGTGCTGTCCTTTGCTACGGTCTTTGGTCTTTCTTGGCGCATCCCCTGGTGCGTTGTTTAGCTCAGGCAACGGCGGTAGCGAGTGCGCTGCCTATGCTGTTGAAGGTGTTCCCAATGGAATTGGAGAGACTGCTTATCGAGGAGACGGCGCCGAGACCGACCAGCGCCGCAACCAACGCGTACTCAATCAGGTCCTGTCCCGAATCCTCCTTCACCAGCTTCTTCAAAAGCCGCTTTACATCTTCCATGTCTTTCCCCTTTCCGGTTGCTTGTCCGTAATATCTACGGCTTGCGTGAGCGACACTGGCGACGGGCCCGCAGGACAAGGTCGTTTTCGTTGTGCCAATCGGACGGCCGGTCCAATTAGGTCGGAAGCAGCTTATGTGAGCGCCCGCATCGAATGCTCACATAGGCCGTCTCCAGGTTTATGCAACAGCGGCATCGAGCCCGCTGCCTATGGCGTTGAAGCTGTTCTTCAGGGAGTTGTCGAGTCCGCTGATCGCGGCGACCGAGCCAAGACCGACCAGGGCCGCTACCAACGCGTACTCAATCAGGTCCTGTCCTGAATCCTCCTTCACCAGCCTCTTCAAAAGCCGCTTTACATCTTTCATGTCTTTCCCCCTCTGGTTGCTTGTCCGTCATATCTACGTCTTGCGAGAGCGTCACTGGCGACGGACCCGCAGGACAAGTTGGTTGTGCCAATCGGACGCCCGGTCCAATTGAGTCGGAAGCAGCTTATGTGAGCGCCCGCATCGAATGCTCACATAAGCCGTCTCCAGGTTTAGGCGGTGGAAGAAGCGAGCCCGCTGCCTATGGCGTTGAAGCTGTTCTTGAGGGAGTTGTCGAGTCCGCTGATCGCGGCGACCGACCCAAGACCTACCAGGGCCGCTACCAATGCGTACTCAATCAGGTCCTGTCCTGAATCCTCCTTCGCCAGCTTCACAAAAAGCTGTTTTACGTTTGCCATGTTTTTTCCCTTTCTCTGTTTTTTTCGATCATTTCACCTGCGAGTGCGACGCCAATCGCAGGACAATCTCGTTGCGCCAATCGAACGGCAGGCCTTGCGGTGAAGGAAGCGGCTTATGTGAGCGTCGACGTCTAACGCTCACATAAGCTCTGTCCGGCTTTAGATGACTGAGGTGGCGAGTTGCGAGCCGATGCTGTTGAAGGTGTTCGAAATGGAGTTCTTGAGAGCGGTGATGGATGCGACCGCGCCCAGACCGACCAAGGCCGCGACCAACGCGTACTCAATCAGGTCCTGGCCCGAATCTTCCGTCATCAGGTTCTTCAGAAGCAGTTTCATGTTTATTTCTCCTCGTTCGGTTTTCCGCGGCACTCCGGCCTTGCGAGTCCCTGGGGATAAGCCGAGAGTAGGGCCGGTGCGCAGGATTGGAAATCCCCAGGAAGTGTCATCAAGTAACACTTAAGTTCGCCATGTTCCTCCGTATCTTTTTGTATCTAGGGCATTTATCCAGACATCCGGGAATGGAAACAAATGTGCCCCCATCCTGATGCACTGCATCCCGCACCGCCGCGCGCAACCCGGCTGCTTCCCTTCCCAAACGGAAAGGAAGGCAGCGGTCGCTGCACTGGATGGTTTGCCTGGTTGCTTAGGGAGGCGCGGAAGACCGCGCGGCTTTTCGCGCCTTATTGAATGATCGGCATCTGAGACGCGCTCTTCAGGGTGATTGAGTTCTTCGGCACAAACGGCATCGTGATCGGAAATACATACGTGATCTGCACCACCACATAGTCGCTCACAGTGTTCGTGCCCACCCCGCCGGCGGGTGTCTTATAGGTGGTACTCACGGTCATCGTGCCGCCTGCCAGGTTCGCCCAGCCAAGCCCCGAAACATAACTGTTCACCTGTGCTGCCGTGGCCGTGCACGAAGCTCCGCTGGAGTTTGTGCAGGTCGAACTCAGAAGCATCGCATAGCGCGTCCCTTCCCGCGCCGATTCGCTGATCATGTCATACGAGTAAAACGCCATGCAGAGTTCCATGAAGCAGAAGATAAGCACGAACAGCACTGGAAGGCTTGCTGCCGTCTCGATCAACGCCGACCCCACCTCGCCTCCCGCCGCGTCTCTGCTTCCGTCCTCCGCCGCGCGCAAGCAACGGCCGCGCCGCAACAAAGCCCGCAGAAACCGGGCGCATCCTCTCCCTGCCCCATTCGCCTGCCGCCGAATTGCATTCTGCAAGTCCATCGCTACTGCTCCACTTCCATCACCGACGTCCCGCCCAGCGTGAATGTCTTCGCCAGTCCGGGGCAATGCACCGGAGGGGTCGCCGTGGCGCTGGTCAGCACCTGGATGAACTCCAGCGCGTGGTTGCCCGTGCCGGTGCACTTCGCCGAAGCCTGGGCCTGGGTATAACTGGCCGTGCTGTATTGCGTCCCGCCCACCGCGCTGGTGCAGACATAAAACGTCGTCGGAGTCACCGTCAGGTTCGTGCCGAACTCCGGTGCTTCGGCCTGCGCTGCCGTTGTGATTCCCGAGCTGCTCGCCGCGTTGGTTGCGTTCTGCATCCCGTAGAGCGCGCCTGCGTTCGCTGCATTGGTTATCTCCACCGAATCGTAGACCACATATCCCATCTCGACGGTCCCCAGCAGCATTGGGATCCCAAGCAGCGCAAACACCAGCGCCAGCTCCACCAGTGCATTTCCGCTCTCGCCGCCCAGGCCGCTGCATCGCGCCGCCATCGGTCTCCACGGCCCACGCAAACAGCCTCCACCGGCTTGGCTCATCTCTCTCATCGCTCACTGCACCAGCTTGGGCTTTGACGAGTAGACCGCCAGATTGCCCTCACTGGTGTCCAGAGTTGCCTTCACCACCGCGCCCCCGGTGAGCGTCAGCGAATTCACCGAGATTCCCCCCTCCATCACTGCTGTGCTGCTGCCGTTGCTGGCTGTCAACGCTGCACTGGGCGCGATAATGGCCCCGTTCATGTAGGAGCTGGACCCTCCGGAGAGTGTTATCGCGGACGTGTCGCTTGGGTCCTGAAACACCACCACCCCGTCGTACGACCCAACCACCGGCGCCGTCGCTCCCCCACTCTCCGTGGCGCCGCCCGACACCAGGTTCACATTCGCCCCATTGTCGATCACCAGCGAGGCCGTCCCCGTCAGATAGAAAAAAACCCCGTTCCCTCCCTGGTTGGAGGCGCCGCCGGCCCCGCTTTCAAAGTGCAGTGCCCCGGTCGTGATCACGTAGATGCCCGGCTTCAGCGTGCACGTCGAGCCGTTCGCCCCCACCGTCAGCGCCTTGTAACAGATCGTGCTGCTGGCGGTCGCTGGGCCCCAGGTATAGGTGCCGTAACTGCCGCCGGGGTCCGCCGCGCAACTGGAATAGCTCGGCGCCGCCGGCAGGGCCGGAGTGCAGCTCGTGCTCACTCCCTGCACAATGTCCGCTGTTGGCACGTTGATCGTGTCGCCGTTGCCGGTGATGTTGCCCGGGTACCAGCCCGTCGATGCCCCGCCCAGCGACGACGCATTCAGCGTCGAGCCGCCATTCATCTGGATCGAGCTCGAGCTCGACGAGTTGTCGAAGACCCCGCAGCCGGTTGCGTTCAGCGTCGAGCCGTTCGTGATGCTGAAATTGCCAGTCACGCACACGCACGTCTGGCTGGATATTCCGCCCCCCGCGATCGCCGTGGCAGACACCGGCACCGTAACCATCCCATGCGCGAACGCGCCCAGAAAGGTTATATGAATCGGCATACTGACCGTTGCCTGCACATAGCTCCCGGTAAAGTTCCCCGTCGTCGGCGTCGTCAGCGTCACCGTCGCCGGATTGGTCGCCAGCGTCGTGTCGAAGCCATTCAGCTTGGCCATTGCATTCGCCACCGCCTGTTCATTCGCGGTATTGCCATAGCCAACCTCTTCCGCGGCGGCAACCGCGGCCGCCTGCGCCGCCGACTGGGCCATCCTCTTCTCGCGGAACAATGCCCCCACGTCCAGCGCAAACGCAACGAAGCCCAGCGCAAGCAGCCCCATGAAGACTGCCACGAACACCAACGTCTGCCCGCTCTCGTCTCTCAGGTTCTTCATCGTCCACGCTCTCGCCATGAAATCCAAACTCCCGCCGGCCCTTGGCATCGCCGTTTGCCCGCACTCCGGGGATGCGCCCATGCGCCGGTCGCCTCCCCGCTCCTGCCCATCGCAGGTTCGGATGCGCCACATCGCTCAGGGCCCCACAGACTATATCGGGCGTTCCGCCCGCGAAGAAGACTCCTTCCACCAAAGAAATCTGCCGCTCAGCCGCCTCCGCACGCGCATCGCCATGTTGACCGATTGGTTAATAACACCAAATGGGGATTATCGGGTCCATCCCCCCCTCGTATGATGCCCCTAACGAGGTGGTCTGCTTGCCGTTAACCAGCCATTCCGCACCGCCTCCGGCGGCCGGTCGCGATACTTGGTCCAGGCGCAGGCGCATCTGCGCCCGCCTTCGCTTCGGCGGCGAGCGTGGCCAGTCGCTCGTCGAGTTCGCCTTGTGCCTGCCGCCCCTGTTTCTCTTAACGACCTGCATCGTTGCCTTGGGGCTCGCCTTCATCAACTATAGCCAGATGTGCAATGCTGCCAACAGCGCAGCCACGCAGCTCTCCCTCAGCAGGAGGGGGGTCCCCAACACCGGCACCGTCTCCAGTCCCATCTACGACCCCTGCGCTTTTGTGGTCACGCAGGTCGAAGCCGCGGCGCCCGCCCTCAAGCCGGCCAACTTGACCTTCTCGACGGTGATCAATACCACCACCTATAACGGCACCACCTGCTCCAGCACCTCGCTGTCCAGCGGGGCAATGGGCGTTCTGCAACTTGCTTTTACCACTCCCGTCACCGTCACCATCACATATCCCTGCGAAAACATGACCAAGTTCTACGGCACCAGCAATTATCTCAACTGCACCCTCACCGCATCCATGACAGAGGTTGTCCAATGAAACTTAATAGCGGTTCTCTTATCGTCCGGTTCTTCAGGGACCAAAGCGCGCAGATGCTCCCGATCATGGCCCTCATGGTGGTCGCCTTTATGAGCATCGCCGCGTTCTCGATCAGCATTGGCAGTACCTATGTTCAGCAACATGAGCTCCAGGCTGCCGCCAATGCGGCGGCGCTGGCCGGTGCGCAGCAGTTGCCCAGCGCCTCTGCGGCAACCGCCGCGGCAAACTACAGCTCGGGATCCGGAGATCATAACAGTAACTCCTATCTGCCCGGCGTGACCATGTCATCCGGCTACCCCAAGCTGGAGTGCCTCACCACCCTCGTCAACCTGGGGGTCGCCTGCGTCTCTCCTACCAACGCCAACGCCATCCAGGTGCAGCAGCAGCTGACCGTGCCCATCCTCTTCGGCGGGATCTTCGGCGGTAGGGCGACAACCACTCTCACCGCAACCGCCACCGCCTCCGCCAGGGGCTCGGGCGCCGCGGTCGAACCATACAATGTCGCCATCATCGTCGACGGCACGGGTTCAATGAGCAGCACCGACTCCGACAGTCTATGCAGTTCCACAAGAATGACCTGCGCCTTGCAAGGCGTCCGCGTCCTCTTGCAGGCCCTCTCGCCCTGCAACATCGCCTTGTCATCCTGCGGCACGGTCACCGCCGGCACCAACGGCAGCGGCAACGTGGTCGGCTCCGTGGACAGGGTCGCCCTCTTCCAGTTCCCTAACGCCTCAACCTCCAACATCGCGGATTTATACAACTGCGCAGGCACCAAACCTACCCCGGAGGTCTACACCTTCCCCACCGCCGGCGCCACCACATACACCCCATTGAACAGCTCTACCTATGAGGTCGTGGGCTTCTCCAGCGATTACAAGACCTCAGACACCGCGACGACCCTGAGCCAAACCCCCACCAAAGGCTCCTCCGGAAACAGCTTGGTAAAGGCGAGTGGTGGCATCACCTCAGGTTGCACCCAGATGATCAACACGTCCGGAGAGGGCACCTACCTCGCCGGCGCAATCTATGCCGCCCAGTCCGCGCTCATCGCCGAACAGGCTGCCTTTCCCGGCTCCCAGAACGTCCTCATCCTCATCAGCGATGGCGCAGCCAATAGCAGCGACCTGGGTTCCTCGGCATCCACCACCAGCGGGACCTACCCTTCCACCAAGAAGCAATGCGCCCAGGCAGTCACCGCCGGCCAGAATATAGCCACGGCCAATGCGTATGGCAATGGGGCCATTCCAACCAGGGTCTACTCGGTCGCCTATGGCGCCACGGCCTCTTCATCGGACTGCTCCACGGACACCAGCGGAATCACCCCATGCCAGACCATGCAGGGCATCGCCTCCTCGCCGCAGAACTTCTTCTCCGACTACACCGCATCCCAAGGTGGAGGCGCCTGCATCTCTGCCTCGCGGCCAACCACCGGCATCCCCCAGATCTTCACCATAATCTCTGGCGACCTCGCCGTCGCCCACCTCGTCCCCAACAGCACCACTTGACCGGACCGATCGCCGGGGCCCGGCTTATAATTCGCCGCATCAACCTCCATCAACTCTCCCAGGCACGCATCCCCGGTCCTGGGAGAGTTCCTGTCTGATACCATCGCTCTGTCAGTCCAGCACCCCTCCAACCCATGACAGAACAGCCCCCTCAGCATCTGCCGGACGCACCCTCCCCTGCACTCCCGCGCGCGCGCCGCCGTTCCCTCGCCATCGTCCTTGTCGTGGCGCTGCTTGGCCGCCTCGTGGTCCTGGTCAATGTCGCCCTCACCCGTCCCCATAACTGGCTCTTCGCCCATCCCTACGAGATGGGCCTGCTGGCCGGCTCGCTCCTCCACGGCCACGGCTTCAGCTCTCCCTTCGGCGTCCCCACCGGCCCCACCGCATTGATCGCGCCCGGCTATCCCACCCTCATCGCCGCCGTCTTCTTCCTCTTCGGCATCGACTCCTTCGCCTCCGAGATCGCCATCATCGCCCTGCAGATTCTCGTCGCCCTCATCACCATCTGGCTCATGATGCGCATCTGTCGAGAGCAGTTGGACGACCGCACCGCCATCCTCGCCGGCGCATTCTGGGCCGTCTCGCTTCCCCTGCTCTGGGTCCCCGCCATCTTCTGGGAGACCAGCCTCTCCGCCTGCGCGCTTCCCGCCATCATCCTGCTCGCGCTCCGCTGCCGCCGCCATCCCACCATCGCGTCCTTCCTCCTTCTTGGCGCGTCTTCCGCCATCGTCGCCCTCATCAATCCCGCCCTCCTGCCCTCGCTCCTGGCCATCCTTGCGTGGGCTGCCTGGCAGACGCGCCGTGTCGCCCGCGCCGCCCCGCTCCTCGGCCTGCTCGCGCTTCTTCTGCTCTTTTCCGTCTGGCCCATCCGCAACGCCTGCCGCTTCCACGCATTCGTCCCCCTGCGCAGCACCGCCGGCTTCGAGCTATGGATGGGAAACCGCCCCGGCGCAACCGGCTTCCTCGACCAGTCGCTCTTCCCCATGTACGACAAGTCCGAACTGGCCAGCTACGTCGCCAAGGGAGAGGTCGCCTACACCCGCGATAAAACCACCCAGGCCTTGCAATACATCCGCGCCCACCCCGCAATCTTCATCCGTCTCACCCTCCGCCGCATCTTCCGCTTCTGGGCCGGGACCGGAAGTCTCGACGGCCCGCCCATCTATGAGTTCCACGCTCTCCTCACCACCCTGCTCGGATTCGCCGGCCTTGTCCTCCTCTACCGCAACCGCATGCGCGCCTTCGCCGTCCTCATGGCCCTGCCTCTGCTCCTCTTCCCGCTTCCCTACTACATCACCCACGCCGAGTTCCGCTATCGCGTCAACCTCGACCCCCTTCTCACCCTCCTTGCCGCCTACGCCGTCACCCAACTCGCCACCCAACTCGCCGCCCGGCGCTCGCGCCCCACCCCCTCTACTCCGCCACCACCGGATTCCGCAGCTCCCCAATCCCCTCGATCGCAAGTATCATCTCTTCCCCAGCCTTCAGCCAGCGTTGCGGCGTCCGCCCCATCCCCACCCCGGCGGGCGTTCCCGTGCTGATTACATCGCCAACCTGCAAAGGCACAATCCCCGACAGGTACTCGATCAGCGCGGGGACCTTGTAGATCATCTGGCTCGTGTTCGAGTCCTGCAACTTCTCCCCGCCAATCGTCAGCGAAATCCCCAACCGGTGCGGATCGGCAATCTCGTCCTTCGTCACCACCCACGGCCCCATCGGCGCGAACGTCGGAAAGCTCTTGCCCAGCGACCACTGCGACGTCGCCCGCTGCACGTCGCGCGCGCTCACGTCGTTCATGATCGTGTACCCGAAGACGTGTTCCTCCCACTCACTCGCCGCAATCCTGTGCCCCGCCTTGCCGATCACCACTGCCAGCTCCGCCTCGTAGTCCACCATCGAACTGTCCTTCGGCAACACCACCTCCGCCCCCGGCCCCACCACCGCCGACGACAGCACCATAAACACCGTCGGCACATCGCGCATTCTGGTCCCCGACTCGGCCGCGTGTTCGGCGTAGTTCACACCAATGCCGAAGATGCGCGGCGGATTCGGCACCGGGGCCAGAAGCCGCACCTTCTCCATCGCAATCGTGGGTCGCGCCCGCGCCGCCTCCGCCTGCACACTCCCCGGCGCGCCCATAAACGCAATCGCGTCCTCAAACCCCTCCGCGCCCAGATCGACGACACCGCCATCCACTACCAACCCCGGCCGCGCCGCCTTGCCGCCCTCCACAAACGTAACCAGCCTCATCCCGGACTACCTCGCCACCGCGGATTCCTCAGCCCGCCAGCTTCTCGTAGAGAACGCGGCCCGTCTTCTCCCGCCGCATCTCCTCGCGCAGCCGCTCCAGCCCGCCGTCCTTGGCCAGCCGCTCGCGCAGTGTCTCGTACGGCTCGCGCGTCTGTAGCGACAGCAGCAGCACCTCATGGTTCAGCTCCTCATCGCTCACCGCGACGCTCTCTGCCTCCGCGATCCGGTCCACCACCAGCGATGCCTTCACCTCGCGCTCCGCCTCGTCCCGCTGCGCCGCGCGCAGGCGCACGAAGTCCAGCTTGCGCATGTCGTCCGCCTTCATCCCCTGCTGCGCCAGCGCGCGCAACCCGCGCTCCAGCCGCGCGTCCACCCGCTGCTGCACAAGCGACTCCGGAACCGGGAAGTCGTACCGCGCAATCACTTCATCCATCATCTTGTTCTGCGCGCCCGCCTCCAGCGACTCGCGCTTCCGCCTGCTCACCCGCTCCCGCAACTGCTTCTCGAACTCCTCCCAGCTCTCGCTGTTGCCAAGCTGCTTGGCCAGCTCCGCGTCGCGCTCGGGAAACGTCTTGCGCTTGATCGCCTTCACCGTCACGTCGTAGCCCACCGTCTGACCCGCCAGCTTCTTTTCGCCGAACTCCGCCGGATAATCCACCTCGAACTTCAGCTCCTGCCCCACCTTTGCCCCGCGCAGCGCATCGTTGAACGCCGCCAGAGTGTTCTTGCCGCCAATCTCGATCAACACGTCGTCGCCAGTGATCGGGGCCTCCGCCGGAGTGGTCGCCGTCACGCCCTCCTCGGTCACCGTCTCGGCCAGCGGCTTGATCTCCCCGCGGAACTGGATCTCCGCCCAGTCGCCTTCGGCCAGCGCGCGCTCCTCTTCCACCGTCTCCACCGTCGCCTGGCTGTCCAGGATGTAGCCCAGCTCCTCCTCGAACTCCGCGTCCGTCAGCTCGGTCTGCGGCCGCTCCACGCGCACCGTCTCATATCCCGCCACGTCGAACTCCGGCAGCACCTCGAACGCCGCCTTGAAGCGCAGCGGCTCGCCCTCCGTCAACTGCAAGTCCAGCAACTGCGGCTCCGAGACCGGACGCAGCTTCTGCTCCGCAATCGCCTGCCGGAATCGCTCCGGAACCAGCGCCTCCATCACCTCCTGGCGCAGCTCCCGGGCAAACTTCGTCCGCACCAGAGACTCCGGGACCTTGCCCGCGCGGAAGCCCGGAATCCGCGCCAGCTTCTGGTACCGCCGGATCACCGTCCGATAGGCCTTCGCCACCTCGTCCGCCGGCGCCTCCACCGCAATCTCGCGCGTCAACGCCGGATTCAGCGACGGCCCATGCTCATGGCCGTGCTCGTGCTCATGCGCATGGCCTTCGACAACTCCGGCCTCCAACTGCCCGTCCCCAGTCTTCTCCGGTGCCGTCTTCTCCGGTGCCGTCTCGTCTGTCACCGTCTCTTTTGTCTCGCTCTCGTTCGTTCCCGCACTCTCAGTCGAATTCAATTCAGTCCCTTCCACTCGATCGGTCTCGCCGCACCATTGACCGCGCAATCGCCGGCGCCCCTCTTCCACTCTACGGGTCTTGTCTGCGAAGGGTCAAACCGCCGCGCCCACGCACAGTGGGTCATTTTGGTGCAATACCTCTTCCAGTACAGATGGATCGGAAGGGCACGGTTTCATGCACTTCAGGGATTGCAACGGATCGGAAGGGCACGGCGTTACAGGCTGCGGAATGACCCCGCCTTGCTTAAGGGCACGGCTTCAGCCGTGCCGAAGAGCGCGCTCATTTTTTAAGATTGCTC